>Ga0209347_1000243_pt1 | contig 150222 bp, 141 predicted proteins | sample AutmiccommuBRH23_FD_187382 | JGI IMG/M metagenome (GOLD analysis project Ga0209347, IMG submission 187382) | Deep subsurface microbial communities from Mt. Terri, Switzerland - Autotrophic microbial communities BRH/23 (SPAdes) (version 2) | ecosystem: Environmental > Aquatic > Deep subsurface... | reverse complement strand
CATATTTAAATGAATATGCTTATCGCTTTAATCGTAGAAAATTTAAAGGTGAGTTGTTTAATCGCCTTTTACATTGTTGTGCAAATACGCCAACAATTACCTATTCTGAGCTAACGGCATAATCATGTAAATAATTTATTAACCTTTTTCCAGCAATAGTTTTTCCATATTCTCAGAGGCTAACTCAATAAAATTCATCTTCGAAATGGCCAACAGCATTTTATATTTTCCCTCACCCTGATAAATTTCCGGAGCATACTTTTCACTAAAAGCTTCCAGATTCCGGGCCGCATTTTTAACGTAAGACTTTAATGCCTCAAAAGCCTCGCCGGATAATTCATTGTTTTTTAAGTAGTTAACCAGCCTTCCCCCGGAACGAAAAGCAGGATAACCTTCCAGGCCCATGAAACAAAGAAACCAGCGTGCCGTGAACCTGCCCGCGGCAGCAACTATACCCATGTAATCGGCAATAAGCTCGTCCAGTAAATTGTTGCGGGCCGAGCCGAAAAAACGTAGCGTGCAGTAATGCGTACCTTCATGCTCCCGGCGAATAACCAGAGATAACCGCCGCCATTCATCCCCGGGAATACCCAGCATCTCAGCAGAAACATTACTGTATTCCTTATCGCTTAATATTAAAAACTTATCCTGGTATAACTCTGTCTGGGATTTCATCTTTTCAAATTCCAACTGCCACAACAAATCCATATTTTCTTTAAAACCGTTATCGCTATGCCATTTTTCTTTATACTTTTTTACCCTGTCCCAATTGTTATAGCCTGTAATCATACATGCCCCCATGGAAGAAGGTATCGGTACCGGCTCATTCTTGTGGAAAAAAACGCGAACCAGGGTTTCAAAATCGTTTCTGTTGGTCACCTGGATTACAGGTATTCTGCCGGCAATTGTTTGATAAAGATATATTTCAATATTACCGGGCTCTTCCAGCTCAACCCCCGTTGCTTCCGGCATTAAGAGGGTGTCCACCCCTCTCCTGGTTGCCAGTTGATAATTGACATTCTTACTCATGCCTTCTTTAACCGGAAAATTAAGCTGTACCAGTTTTTGGGGCAGCAGGGCCGGAAGGCCCATCCGGGTAATATCTTGGATATACTCCTCCCAATCTCTCACAAAGGGTTCATCCGTCAGAGGAAGTTCCTGCCATGGTATAACATGGGTATGATCGAATTGATTCTCACGAAGAAACGACAATTGTTCTTGCAATTACCCGCACCCCTCTGCCTTAAGCCTATTGGTAGTATTCATAGAATTGCATTTTATTCAGGCAAGCTGCCTCTTAGCCAGCTCTGCAAATATACCGCCATTATCCATTAATTGTTCGTAAGTACCACTTTCAAGAACTTTGCCTTTATCCAGCACTATAATCCTGTCGCACTTTACAATTGTGCTCAGCCGGTGGGCAATTACTATCCGTGTCGCCTGCAGCCGGTCCATGCTTTCGCTGACGACGGCCTGGGTCCGGTTATCCAGGGCGCTGGTAGCCTCATCAAAGTAAATTATCTTTGGCCTATTGACAATGGCACGGGCGATCAAGAGCCTTTGCCTTTGTCCTCCCGACAGGGTGCCTGCCCCCTCACTGACCACCGTGTGCAAACCCATGGGCATAGCCTTGATATCCTGGTCCAGTCCGGCCATCCTGGCTGCTTCCCAGGCATCATCCATGGTTAAATGGATATTGGCCCCCACAATGTTGGTATAAATATCTCCCGACATCAGCTGTCCGTTTTGCAAAACCACACCCAGCTGCCGGCGCACCGAGCGAATGTCCACCGTATCAAGGGCCTGGCCGTTGTAAAAAACCTGGCCTGCTTCCGGCTTTTCAAATCCCAGCAAAATGCGGAACAGGGTGGATTTTCCACTGCCCGAGGTGCCTACAATACCTATGTATTCTCCTGCCTGCACCTGCAGTGAAACGTCGTCCAAAACCAGGGGGCCCTCTTTTTTATAGCGGAAAGAAACGTGGCTGACCTCAATGGAACCGGTCAATTCACCCGGATCGCTCCCGGAATCGTCATATTCCGGCAATGCCTGCAGAATAGGCTTAACCCTTTCATACAGGGGGATAATCACGTTAATTGAGAGCAGTGACTGGAATAATGCAAGGATAGCAACCATAAAACTGGCCAATGCGGAAGTAAAGGCAACAAATTTGCCCGCTCCCATTGAATTGTGATCCACATTAACCAGGGTATAGAAGATAACGATGGAGGTTATCACCGGAAAAACCGATTCGAAGGCAACCAGCCGGTTGGTTATGGTTCTGCTTTTATAGGTAATTTTTCTCAGGCCGGTGAACTCCTTTGACCATAAATAGAAAGCCCTTTTTTCTGCACCGGAAACCCGGAGCTTGGCCACGCAACCGATTAATTGCAAAACCAGGCTGGCAATTTTATTGGAGCTGTCCACCGTTTGCCGCTGATAGCGCATCTGGCTGAACTGAAAAAACACGGTCACGGCCACCGCCACCGCTATAAGGACTGTGGCCACTCCTGCCAGCCGTAAATCATAATAAAACAGCAGGCCAAAATTAAAAAAGGAGAAGAGGCTGGAAATAATGGTAGTAATAATAACTCCGGTGAACATCTTCCTGATGTGGCTTATGCCCATAGCCCGCATGGCCAGTTCTCCGGAGGCATACTCTTTGAAAAAGGGGGCCGGCAGGCTAATCAGCCTGTCCCAGACAGCCGCCTGGATGGGTCCCTCCATCCTCCCTTCCAGCCGCAGCATGGCAAGCGAGCGGGTTAATTGAAACAACAGCCCGGCAAGGGCGCCAGCAGACAGGAAAAAAGCAATCTGCAGCAGCTGTGCCTTTTCTCCCCCGGGAATAATGGTGTCAAAAACAATTCCTGTGGCTATCGGAATAATCATGCCCAGCAGCCCTCCAAGCAACCCCATCAGCACCACCATCGCCAGATCCCGCTTCCAGCAGTTTTCCAGCCCGAAAGTTAAGACCTCGCGCAAGGTCACAGCCTTTTTCGGAAATGGCCGGTAAAAGGCAACGGCAAAGGGCTTTACTTGGGCGGCAATTTGATCGTCTACCGGGACACTGGTTTTATTGGCCGAATCGTGCAGCAGGTATTGTGTTGGAGACAGCGGAAGCATGGCCACCGGATAGTTGCCCTCCTCCAGGTAAGCCAGCAGGGGGCCATTGTCCCGCTTATACCACTCCCCTTTTAAGGCCACCCGGCGTATCCGGGCGTGGGATGCCAGGGCAATGTCCCCCAGCGGATCTTTCGCTGAAACCCCTTTTCCTGCCAGTGGGGAAGGAGCAATCTCAATTTTCATCGCCCTGCCCACCAGCCGGCAGGCCGCCAGGAGGGGATCGTCCTCAACTTCTTCCAGCGGCTCTACTTTGCGGCCTGGTTCTGTAACAGACAGTATTCCCCTGAGCGCGTTATCAAAGAAAAGCAGGTTATTCTTTTCTTTTTCCTCCAGACGCTGTTTTTCTGCCTGCTTTTGCTTTTGTAGTCGATCAGTGATTGCCCTCAAAGCCAAGCTATGAAATTGGCCCAGTGTTATAAGCCCGTCACCGAAGGCTGCATGTTTAACCCAGATTACTTCCTCTGTGGAGTGGAGAAACTGGATTTCAAGTATCCCAACCGCAGTATCAGCGGCCAGAGTATTAACCCAGCTGCCAAGTAGGCGAATAAGCATTGCCTGGCCAGCAGCCTGCCTCGTCAGTTGGTGAAAGCTGGCCAGGTCTATCTGCAGCAGGCGGGTGCCGGGCAAGCCTGACGCCAAAAGACCGGATTTCTGATCTTCACCTTCCGGCCTGAGGCCAAATAATAATCCCCCTGCCTCAACCTCAAATAAAAATTCTCTGGCGCCCCAGTTTTCACCATCAATAATCCGGACAGAAAAAATAGCCGCCTTTCCCTGCAAAACCACCCACACACTGCCCGGGTCGGTGATTAAAAGCGGCCTGTTACCCTCTAGCTCAACTATAGTACCTTCTTTAAACAATGAATTCTCCATCATCACAGCCACCAGCATTTCCTGTTATATTAAGGAAAGGGGACACACCCGATTAAGGAATGGGGACACACCTGCTGAAGCTTGGGTATTCCTTTTGAGACAGGAATGTCCCCAACTAAACGGCCTTAATCAGCTCCGCGTAATGGCCGTCTACATCCTTCAGCTCATCATGAGTGCCGCGCTGCACAATTTTCCCTCTTTCCAAAATTACAATTTCATCACAGTCCCTGATGGTGCTCAAACGGTGGGCAACAATCAGGCAGGTGCAGCCGCGGCGACGAATTCCCTCATCCACCAGTTTTTCCGTCAGTGGGTCGAGGGCGCTGGTGGCCTCATCCAGAATCAGTATGGAGGGATTGCCGGTCATGGCCCGGGCAATCTCCAGCCTCTGCCTCTGGCCGCCGCTGAAGTTGCTGCCCCCCTCGTCCAGCGGATAGTCGTAGCCGCCTGCCTTGGAGGTTATATCGTCGTGAATGCAGGCATCCTTGGCTGCCCGGATAATATCAAATTCAGACACTGTCTTGTCCCATAAAGTGAGGTTATCGCGGATCGTCCCCTGAAACAGAAATATATCCTGGTCCACCAACGCCAGTGAATTATTTATAGCTGCACGGGGTATGCTTTTTACCGGCTTTCCGTCAAACAAAATTTCTCCAGACCATGGCCTGTATATTCCTGAAACCAATTTTGCCACCGTGGACTTTCCGCTTCCCGACCCTCCTACCAAGGCCACGCGGGCGCCAGGGGCCAGCTTTAAACTAAAATTCTCAATCAGCGGAGGCTCCAGGCGACTGTAGCCAAATGTCATATCACGCAGCTCAATGTATCCATCCAGTTTTTGGCAAGGGACTTTAGTGTCGCCGGCAGACAGGTCCTCTTTGGTCTGCCCGTCCACCGGGTACTGCAAAACATCGTCCAGGCGGCTCATGTCCCCTTCCATTTCCTGAAGCTGGCTGCCCAGGGAGACCAACCCGTTAACCGGCTCTAAAAAACTGGTCATCAGGCTCTGGAAGGCCACCAGCATTCCTATGGTCAGATCCCCTCTGAAAATGAGAAAGCCGCCTAAAACCAAAACCACTGTATTGGTGAGAGTGGACAAAAAGGCGGGCACAGCCGATAAAAACTGAGTGGAAACCCCCATCTCCTGCTCGGCGTTTAATGTTTTGGCCTGAAATCCGGACCACTTGGCAAAAAAGTCCGACTCCGACCCTGTAGCCTTCAGGGTTTCTATAATCTGCAGGCCGGACATAGATGTGCCGTTAAGCTTACCCTGATCCAGCAGCAGCTTGCAGTTTAGATCCACCCTGCGGCGGGAAACATATTTCAAATAAAATATATTGGCAACAGCGGCCACCACCCCGGTCAGCGCCAATATAAGGCTGTATTGGACCATCAGGGCAAAATAGAAAATAATCATTACAAAATTCAGCGCGTTTGTGGCCAGCTGGCCGGACAGGAGCTGGGCCACCCGGTCATTGCTCTGCACACGCAGGCATATGTCGCCGGCATAGCGCTGGGTAAAAAACTCCACCGGCAGACAAAGCACGTGCCAAAAAAACTGGGCGGAAGTACTTAAAGCTATTTTGGTTTCCAGTCTTAAAAGGTAATACTGCTGTAACCTGGTAAGGACGCCCCGCAGGACTGCAGTAAGCGCCATCCCCAGCAGCAGGGGACCCAGCCAATTCCCTTTCCCGCCCAGCAATATATCATCAACAAATATCTTGGAAAAAACAGGTATAACAAGGCCTGGGATGACCAGGGCCAGCCCCACCAGAATAACATAGGCCAGGGCCATTTCCGATCCCTTCAGCCGCTTCTTTAAGGCAGTTGCAATAGTGGGTCTGCCACCGTTTCTTTCAAAATCAGGCCCTACTTCAAAGGCCATCACAACTCCTGTAAAGGACTGATTAAACTCCTCTTCGGGAACGGACCTGGGGCCGCCGCCGGGGTCGTTCAGATAGGCATACCCCTGGTCGAAGCCCTCCAGCACCACGAAGTGATTGAAGTTCCAGTGAATGATCAGCGGAAGTTGCATATTCTTAAGGGATTCCGGTTCCTTGCGGTAGCCCTTTGCCTCCAGCCCGTAATTCCTCGCCGCTTTCAGGATATTGCTGGCCTTGCTGCCGTCACGGGAAACCCCGCAGGCAATCCTCATCTCTTCCAGGGGCACGTATTTACCATAATAGGCCAGTATCATGGCCAGGGAAGCCGCCCCGCATTCCACCGCCTCCATCTGCAGCACGGTGGGAACCTTTGCCCGTTTAATCTGCTTTGCCCTCACCCGCCAACCCCCGTTGCAAATGAACTAATAAAATGAACTAATAAATAGAAAGAGCTCTTTTAAGCGTGGGTATAACCATACTGATGGGACGCTGCTTACTAATGGTCACAGAACCATCGCAAAGTGTGCCGCTATTGATTTTTTGCGGCGGCCCACCGGTGGACGTCCACTTAAACCCGCTTACGGTGGAGTCGTCCACAGTAATGTCCACATGCATTTCAAGGGATGCGCCCTGCCCCGCCAGCTTGGTCACCAGCCCTTCATTGCCCAGGGTATGCATTATATCCTGACTGGCGGCCGGATACTCGGACACCGAGGTCACCCTTCCCAGTATGAAGCCGTATTCTTCCTTTTTCACGGTGCTGGGGGAAATAAGCGCCTCCATCCCGGGTAAAATCCTTTTTCCTTCCTCGGCCGGGACATACAGCACCGCTTCCTGTTTGATCGTGCTTCCCTCGCGCTCCAGGCTGAAAAGACGCGCCCCAGGCTGGGCAATATCTCCTTTATTCACCATTACTTCCACCACCCGGCCATCCACCTGCGCTACTATTTCCGAGGAAGAGAACAGTTCATTCTGCAATTTTATGATTTTATCTTCCGTTTCAGCAATTTTTGTCACCTTCGTTGTGGCAAACTGTTCCTCCAGCATCTGCAGTGAAAGCTGAGCCTGCTCCAGCTTTTCCCTGTAATTAATAATGGTGTCCTCCCAATCGCCGGCTGCCAGCTTGTTTAAGTTCGCCCGGGCCGTCTGCACTGCCAGATGCTGCAAGTCAAAATCCCTTTTGGCATTTGTAAAATCGTCTTCAGAAACAGCGCCGTTCTTGTAAAGAACGGTCATTTTATCAAGATTGCTTTGCTTGCCCTGTTCACTGATTTGGGCTTGTTCCAAACTTATTTCTGCCATTTGGATATCATGGGACTGCCCCGATATGGCATGTTTATAATCGGCCTCTGCGTATGTAAGGGCTGCTTTGGCTTCCTTAATTTTTTGGGTTAAACCGTACAAATCGGCCAACTCCGACCCTATGTTTTTATCTTCGCCTTCTTTTATACCGTTCTCGTCAAGCTTTTTTAGCTGATTGAGCTCTTTTTTTAAATCGTTAATTTGTTCCGACAGCTGGGGTTGATCGATTCTAGCCACCACTTCTCCCTTTTTAACATGGTCTCCCACCACAACACGGATATCGGAAATCTGGCCGGAGCTGCTGTCGACGATATTGTATATTCCAAAACTATTGGCTATAACTCCCTGCCCGTTAACTTTCGTGGGGATGCTCCCGAAAATACCCCACAGAACAGACGTTGCCAGAATACACGCGATTGCTAGCAGCGCAAACCAGGACTTAGGTGTAGTCACCGTGATTAGCTGGTCCAGTTGTTCGGGGGATGAAAGCTTGTCCAGCGCCACCTTGCGGAACAAACCCTGTGCCATGCGTGAAGCCACCTCTTTACTCTGCAGTATGGCAATTCCTTTAGGCTAATTGATATATTCAAATTGCCCGTTTTTGACCACTTTTTTTACAACCAGATCTCCTATGTCGTCACCGTTCTCCGTAAAGGTATGAAAGCCGGCCACCCCGGGCCTGTTCTTAAAGGTCCGCAGTTTTTGTGCAACTTCGGCAGGGCTTGTAGAGCCGGCTTCTTTAACGGCCTCGGCCAGCAAATTAACAGCGTCATAACCCTGGGCCGCATATGGAGTCGGCATTTTGCCGTATTTGCTATTAAAATTGTTGATAAAGGACTTTACTTCTTCACGGGGGTCCTGTGAATTAAAAATTGTGCCGACCACGGTGCCTTCAGCAGCCTTTCCGGCAACCCGGTAAAGCTCCGGCGTATCCATAGCGTCACCGGCAAAAAATGGCACGGATATGCTCGCCTTCGCAACATCGGCAATAAACAGCGCTCCGTCAGGCATATAATGGGCCACAAAAATACCGTCAAAATCAAGCGCTTTCCACTTCGCGTAAAGTCTGTTCAGATCTCTTGAATCGGCATAATAGGAAAACCGGTCGACAATTTCAATCCCTGCTTTTTGCGCGTGGTCTTCGAATGAATTGGCCAGGCCAATCCCGTAGGAGTCATCAGAATAATATATCACCATGCGCCGGTGGCCCTGTTTGGCAGCATATAAGGCCAATTGCCTGGCAATCTCGTCATCACTGGGAATATTCCTGAAAATATATTTATACCCCTTTTGGGTAAGGGCAGGGGCAGTTGCTGAGGGAGAAAGCATGACAATGCCCGCGTTCTCATATATATTGGCTGCGGCGGTGGAAATAAAAGAGACACTATGACCGATTACAGCTGTCAGGTTGGGAACTTCCGTAAAAGACTGGGCGACGGTCATCCCGCCGGTAACGGTTTCTTCATCATCCTTCTCGATTAAACGTACCTTCCGGCCATTTATACCTCCCCGGGTATTGATTTCATCAGCAGCCAATTCGACACCTTCTTTAAATAAGTCGTTTTCCACCGAAAAAGGCCATGCGACGCCAATTACAATATCCCCCTCTTTCCTATTCGAGTACATCGTAAGCAAGAACAATATTAATAAGAGCAAAACGCCTGTCACCAGTATACCTATTCCCACCATCTTTGCGCTGTGACCATTTTGCATAGCTGCATTTCCTCCGCGACGCTTGTCGGAATTTAGCGAATATTAAATAACTATACGAGAATGTATGGAAAAATCCTGCAAGAAGGGGAATAATTTAAAATAATTTTTGCTGATTATTGACAAAACCCCTGGTTTTTCCGAACCAGAGGTCAATTATTTGTGTTAATTGCTGCTTTTAATTTTACTGCTAACAAATATGGCATTGTGCAAAATACAAACGAGATTTAACATATATAGGGTGAAACTGAAAAGATATTAAGCCTTTTCAGAATAAGTTAATAAGTTAGGTGCCTGACCCCCAGGTTTTGTCCAATCCGAATAACCCGCATGGCCCTTTCTGCAGCTTTTTCGATTAACGTCTCCGCTCCCGACATGGACGCCTGGAGAGAGATGGGACCGGGCACAATGCTCAGTATACCGTCGATCCCGTAACCGGCTGTTTTCCCGGCCCCGTCACCTATACTCCCCGCCAAAGCCAGCACCGGAAGGCCAAATTTCTTAGCCCGGCGGGCCACCCCTACGGGCACCTTGCCATAAACCGATTGCCCGTCGATCTGCCCTTCACCGGTAATCACCAGGTCAGCATCCTGGAGATGGTGATCGAAGTTCATCGCATCCAGCACCGTATCTATCCCCGGCTTCAGCTTCGCCCGGCAAAAAATCATGAGGCCCGCCCCAAGGCCGCCGGCCGCGCCGGCACCGGGTAGATCTGCAATCTCCACACCCAACTGCCGGCTGATAATCCTGGCATAACGGCTCAGGTTCCGGTCCAATTCCTTGAGCATTTCGGGGGTACCCCCCTTCTGTGGTCCATAAACAAGGGACGCGCCCTCCGGGCCACACAGAGGATTGGCGACATCGCAGGCCACGACTATTTCTGCTTCCTTGAGCCGGGGATCAAGGTCCCGGATATCAACGTCGTGGAGCCTGCCCAGTTCCCCGCCCCCAAAACCAAGCTCATTTCCATATTGATCCCTAAACGAGACACCCAATGCTCTGGCCATCCCCGCCCCGCCGTCATTAGTGGCGCTACCCCCGATACCGATCACGATTCTCCTGTACCCCTGGTCAAGGGCCGCCTTTATCAGTTCCCCCGTACCATAAGTGGTAGTGAACCAGGGGTTCCGCCTCTCCAGCGGCAAAAGGGGCAACCCAGATGCAGCAGCAGCCTCGATTATTGCGGTTCCATCCGGCAAAATCCCATAGTTTGCCACGACCTTGCCGCCCAACGGCCCGGTTACCTCCAGTTCCCGGTACTCGCCACCGGCAGCAAGCACCAGGACATCCACGGTGCCTTCTCCGCCATCAGCAACGGGCAGTTTGACAACCTTCGCATCAGGATAGGCTTTCTTAACCCCTCTTTCGGTGGCGGAAGCTACGGTAATAGCTGTACAGCTTCCCTTAAACGAATCCGGCGCAATAATAATCTTCATTGCTAACCCTATGCCTCTCTTATATCCCTAATTACTGAAGAAGGCTGGCTTACATCGCTTTTGCGCAATTATTTCGCTGTGGTTTGTAGTTATGATCCCTTGCGGGCATAAATATGGGAGAAGCTGTCATAAACCCAAAAGTTCCGTAAAGCCTCTGGCTTTAGCAAAGATGAGAATGTCAGAAATGCGTTCTCCTTATCTGGTAAAAAATACAAGGTCTCCGAATTTTGCCCCTGCTACTTTCCCTACGGACTCGCATTTAATTTTTAGCAGAAAAAAAACCCTGTCCCTGGCCAGTTCTTCATGCTCCAGAGACTCGAAGTTGGCCTGGCCTTTGGATATAACCAGTTCTGATTCGTTCAACAGCTTTTCTACTTCTTCGGACAACTTTTGCAGCGGCACCCCGAGATAGTTTGACCCTGTGGTAATAACCCTGGCTGTTTTATGCATTCCCGCCTGTTCGGCGTCTTCCATGGTGGCGTCGTTTAAAACAGGTCCGCCCTTAACAATATAGGTCACCTTTTTCCCCATTGATGTGATCTCTTCCGCCAAGAGCCTGTCAAACACTATCTCCCCGGCATTGTCTCCCACTATCACTAAATGATCCACATTGCCCAGTTTGGCGGCGAATCTGTGGTAATCATCCAGGGGAAATCCAACGTTAAGGCTTTGTTTTAAGCTGGCATTTATATCAAAGCTCTTATTAATTCCAAGGTCTATAACATTGCCGGAAACGGATATTTTAAGGGCGTCGTAAAGCCTGTTCACAGAGCCGTTAAGGTTTTCTTTTAATTTGGGATACAGTTCCAGGGCCAGAGTATTGGATTTATATTTTGCTTCTTTATAGGGGTCGTCGCTGTTTATCAGTTTATACAATTTAAACAGCATCTCCGTTGAATTTTCCGCCGGTGTTCTGTGGTGGTCCATTTTTTTAATGTCATCCATTAGTTCGAAGAGAATTTGACGCTGCCTTTCCTCGTCGATGCCGGCAATACTCATACAGTTGGCTGCTTGCTTCAGGTAACAGTGAACGCAGTCTACAAAACACTTCATTTTACAGTTCCTCCGGTTTGTCTATCCATTTCACAGTGTAACACACTTGCTTGTTAATATTACTGAAATTCTGCCTTCTTAAATGAATCTCTATAAAAACTCGCGAGAATTTACCGTAGTGTAAAATTTTATCGAAATATGTCAAAAAATATTCTTGAACCCAATCTTACTTTATGGTAATATTTTCTTGTGGAAGTATAGAAGCCGCATTCCGTTTTTTGGGCATCAGGAGGCGGCAGAAACCAGTGATGCAACCGGCCACATTTTGATGTGGTCGGTTTTTCTATTTTTATATAACACATCTCATATCGAAAGGTGGTGATTTGAAAAATAGGATTTCCAGCACTTGGCACCTTGCTGCAATTACTTCTTTATCCTTAACCCTTATTTGGATAACCTTATTTACTTGACCCGTCTGAAGAGAGTGATAATTAAGAATTATTGAACATTTAGCTTTAGCCAATCGCAATATGGTGATTATGCGCAAGATGTTCGAAGCATTTACTCTCAACAAATAGTCCATATCTTATTATGAAAGGATGATTTTTATTCGTTCAATTGGAACAAAGATGATGGCCTTACTTATACTAATACTTTTGCCGTCATTTTTTGGTGTTACTTTTTATAACACAAACAAAGAAACGGAAAATATCAAGCAAATGCACCTGGCGAAAGCGAAAATACTGGCTCAAACCGGCGCGGCAACAATTAAGAAATTATTGGAAGACGCTATAGCAACTGATCAATTAACAATAGAGCAAATTCTCGATACCGATTACCGCGAGATACCTAACACAAACCCCAAGCGGTATAAAACAGCGTACGATGATTGGACAGACAAGAATATTCGAAGTGTTATTGAAGAATATCTTAAAGATCCTACTGTAGTATTTGCCATACCTGTAGATCGCAATGGTTACTTGCCTACGCATAACTTAAAGTACATTAAGGGAGATTTTGGTAATCCTGACAACCGTACCAAGCGTATTTTTGATGATCAAACAGGGATAAATGCAGCCCACAACACAGATCCTTACATATTACAGGAATATAAGCGAGATACCGGTGAAATTATGTGGGATGTATCAGCGCCGATTTATGTTCAGGGCAAACACTGGGGCGCGTTCCGGGTAGGTTATTCGATGGATAAAACATATAAGGATATCGCTGCTGCACGCACAAAGACTTTTGTTTGCAGTTTTCTTTATGCTCTGGTATTAATAATTGTTGCGCTGCTGGCGGCACGTTTGGTTACCCGGCCATTAAAAAAAGTGGAGGCGGCTGTTCAGTTATTAGCCGAAGGCAATCTGGTTGACGCTATGGTTGAGCACTCCAGCAAGGATGAATTTGGACGCATGGTTAATTCGTTTAACGCTATGCGCGAGGCCATGCATAAATCTGTAAAAAACCTGATTTCAGGCATTATGGACAAAAGTATAAATTTAAACTCGTCGGCACAACAACTCAACGCCAATGCTCAGCAAAATTCGGCGGCATCCAGTGAAACGGCTACTACTGTATGTGAAATTGCGGCTACGGTTGATCAGTTATCCAATAATACAAAGGATGTACTTACTGAAGCGCAACATGCGAACAATAAAGCAGGTGCTGGACAAAACATGCTGAACGAAATGAAAACACTTATGAAATCGATAGACACAATAGTGCAGGAAATTGTAGGTTCTATTAACAATCTGGCGATTAAGATCAACGGAATTACGCAAATATCTGAAACGATTACTCAGATTGCTACTCAGACCAACCTGTTGGCACTAAACGCGGCAATAGAAGCGGCCCGGGCCGGGGAAGCCGGTCATGGATTTGCTGTAGTATCGGGTGAAGTACGTAAACTAGCCGGGGAATCGGCTATGGCAGCAAAAGAAATCGTTACTTTAATCAACAGTATCGATCAGGAAACGGGTGCTTTAGTTCAGTCAGCCCAAAAAGGCGCTTTAGAGATAACGGAAAGTTCCCAGGTAGTTGTTAATACCGATCAGGTTTTAGAGGAAATAATCAAAATGGTAATGAAATTAAACAGCAGGATTGAAGCTATCCAGGAAGCCATAGCTCAGGTTAACGATGCTGTACAGAATGTGGCGGCAACCACCGAAGAACAAAGCGCAACAAACGAAGAAGTTTCAGCATCGGCTGAAAGTCTGAGAAATATGGCTTTTGAGTTGCAAGAGATGGTGCAGAAATTTAAGGTTTGACATAAAAACAAAAGACCGCCTTAATCCGGTTATTGAACATCCCATTCGTTGGGGACATTCCTCTGACCCCCAGAGCCAATCCAATCGGGGACATTCCTCCGACCCCAGAGCCAAGCTTTAAAGAGAGGTGTGTCCCCATTCCTTAGCAGAGAGGTGTGTCCCCTTTCCTTTATAGAAGTGGGGGATTCTGCCGGACATTCCGGCTTTCGCTATAAAACGTTCGGCCACTTGCACCATCTTCGGCAAATCCGCAACCGTTGTTTTGATAAGAGGAGGACATTTTTTTATCTCATCTTTAGATTAAACTCAGCAACCTGTCAACCCTGCGCTGGACCTCGCTGTATACTTCATCCTCGTCGATAGTCAGTACTTTTCTTCCCTCCATGACAACCTCGCCGTCGATAATGACGGTGTCCACATCGGCGGACTGGGAGGCGTACACCATGTGGGCCATCCAGTCATGCCTGGGATAAAAATGCGGGCGCCGGGTATCTACCAGTATAATGTCGGCTTTGTAACCCTTTTTAAGCAGACCCAGTTCGTCTCCCAGCCCCAGTACCTTCGCCCCGTTAGCGGTGGCCATGACCAGGGCCTCGAAAGAAGGTAGAGCCAGCGGGTCCATGGTGGACACCTTCTGCAATAGGGCGGCGCTGCGCATCTCCTCCAGCATATCCAGGTTGTTGTTGCTGGAAGCGCCGTCTGTGCCCAGACCTACCAAAGCGCCCGCCTTTAGCAGGGATGTTATCGGAGCTACACCGCTGGCCAGCTTCATATTGCTTTCCGGATTGTGGGCTATGCCAACCTTTTTCTCCGCCAAGATCTGTATATCCCTTTCATCCAGATGTACACAATGGGCAGCCAGTACGGGCAAATCAAAAAGGCCTATACTGTCCATCAACTGAATGGGGGTTGTTCCGTACTTTTCCTTGATTATATTAATCTCATCCCCGGTTTCGGCCAGGTGAATGTGAATACCCACCCCCATTTCCGTAGCCAATTCAATTACCCTCTTGAGGTAATCCGGTGGACAAGTGTAAGGAGCATGGGGACCAAGCCGCACCATTATCCTGCCGTTGGCCTGATGGCGCCACCTTTGCACGAAATCCCTGCTATATGCCATGGTCTTTTCAGATTCGGGGGAGGTGCCGATCATCCCCCTGGAAAGATCCGCCCTCATGCCGGATTTTTCCACTGCTTTGGCCACCGTATTCATGTGAAAGTACATGTCCGCGAAAGTGGTGGTTCCCGAGCGGATCATTTCCAGGCAGCACAGCATGGTGCCCCAGTATATATCTTCCCTTTCCATTTTAGCCTCAAAGGGCCAAATTTTTTCCTCCAGCCACTGCATCAGGGGCAAGTCGTCGGCGTAGCTGCGCAGCAGCGTCATGGCCGTATGGGTATGGCAGTTTACAAAGCCTGGCATGGCCAGCATGTATTTGCCATTGATAACCTTTTCCGGCTTAAATCCTCCCTGTGTGGTGCCTTGGCCCCCCACATGTACTATCCTCTGCCCATCAATAGCTATCTCACCGTCGGTAATAATGCTATCATGGGATTCCATGGTGATTACTGTAGCTCCCGAGATAAGTATTTTACTCATAAATAACCCCCTGACCTGTAAATTCCCCTCATATTTATCTCCCGTTTTTTGGCGGGGCGGGACAACCTTTCTGCCCGTAGTCCTCCAAAAAACTCTTTCTCAGTTCCTTTACTTCGACATCGGGCAAAACATGCGGGCTACCCGCCAGTTTGGACAATATATATATCTGGGCGGCTTTCTCCACAATTTGACACACCATCAGTGCTTCATCCAGGCTCCTGCCCACTCCCACTACGCCGTGATTGGCCAGTAAAACCGCATTTGAATGGCTGATTCCCTCAGCTGCCTTCAGAGCCATTTCCATGGTTCCCGCCCGGGCATAACCGGCCACCGGGACTCCGCTGCCCACCAGTTGTGCCATATCTTCAAGAATCGGGGGAATCGGCTCCCTGGCTACCGCCAGGGAACTGGCGTATATGCTGTGTGTATGCACGATGGCATCCACATCCGATCTTTTTTTATAAATTTCAAGATGCATCATATATTCTGACGAAGGACGCCGTTCTCCCTCCAGCACCTGGCCCTCTATATCCACCACCACAATATCTGCGATCCGAAGACAGGAATAGGGTATGCCGCTGGGGGTGATCACCATGAGGTTTTCCTTGCGCACTCGCTGAGATATATTCCCCCAGGTACCTACTACCAGTCCTGCGCTGGACATCCTGGTCCCGATTTTAAGTATTTGATCCTTGGCTTTCTCAGCAGCAACGGTAATCATATTTAATCCCCCGAAAATTTTTACGTTAGTTTTTAACACACTTTTTGGTTAACACGCTTATTCATGCTGCCAGGCGTTAATATAGCCGTACTGCTCATCGCTGAGGGAATCTATGGCTATACCAAGGGATTTAAGTTTCAGTTCCGCTACCCGGCGGTCTATATCCCCGGGAACATCGTAAACATGGCGCTCCATCTTCCCGGCGTTCTCCAGAATATAACGGGCCGATAGCGCCTGCAGGGCAAAGGACATATCCATTATTTCCGCCGGGTGACCGTCACCGGCAGCCAGGTTGACCAGCCTTCCCTCACCCAGCAGGTATATTTTCCGGCCATCGGGCAACACAAACTCTTCGATATCCTTCCGGACCACCCGTTTGCTCACCGACGCTGCTTGAAGCTCCGGCTTGTTTATTTCCACGTCAAAATGTCCGGCGTTGGCCAGGATAGCCCCACTTTTCATGCGGCGAAAATGGTGCATACGCAGAATATCCCTGCAGCCGGTCACCGTAATGAATACATCCCCCAAATAAGCCGCCTCGTTGCTGCTCATAACCTGATAGCCGTCCATATATGCCTCAATAGCCCTAACCGGGTCCACCTCACAGATAATCACCCTGGCGCCCAGTCCCTTCGCCTTCATGGCCACACCCCGGCCGCACCAGCCGTAGCCCATCACCACCACATTCTTGCCAGACACGATCAGGTTAGTGGTGCGCATGATGCCGGACCAAACGGATTCACCGGTACCGTAGCGGTTGTCAAAAAGATATTTGCACCGTGCATCGTTAACCGCCAACATAGGGAACAACAGTTTACCGGCTTTGTCCAGGGAGCGCAGGCGCATAACCCCGGTGGTGGTTTCCTCGCAGCCCCCCATAACCTCCTGGGCCTGCTCCTTCAGTTCAGTGTGCAACAGGTGCACCAAATCTCCACCGTCGTCAATCACTATACGGGGGTGGGTTTTCAGGGTATGAATTAAATGATCCTTGTATTCTTCATCATTTGCGTTATACCAGGCATATACGTTGATGCCCGTCGCAGCCAGGGCTGCGGCCACATCGTCCTGGGTAGAAAGCGGGTTGGAGCCGGTGATGGCAACCTCCGCGCCACCCGCCCGCATTACTTCCGCCAGGTAGGCTGTTTTAGCCTCCAGGTGAATGCTCAGGGCCACCCGCAGGCCGGCGAAAGGCTTGTTTTTTTCAAACTCGCTCCTGATCACGTTCAGCACCGGCATGTGCTCCCGCACCCAGTCTATTTTCAGCCGGCCCGAAGGAGCCAGATTAATATCCCTAACGATGTATTGTTCCATTTAATAAACATCTCCCTTCCGTATATGTTATTGCATCCATTACCATCTATATCATTTAAGTTTGCAAATGAGCAACATACAACTTATGCTATTCTGATTCACCTTTGTTTACAGCGGCACTTCTGTCGAAGTCGCCATGCGCAAGTCAAGAACCGTCCCTACTTGCTCTACTTGCTATACTACTTGCTATAAGTTGGGGGCCTGACCCCTAGCTCCGACAGGTTTTTTTCATAGGATGGGCGGACCAGTCCCCGGTCAGTGATGATGGCGGCTATAAGTCTGGCAGGAGTCACGTCGAAGGCGGGGTTCCACACCTTCACACCCTCAGGCGCCACCATTTGTCCGGCAAAATGGGTAACCTCCCCGGGATGGCGCTCCTCTATGGGAATATCCGAGCCTGAGGGAAGACTCAGATCTACGGTGGATAACGGAGCCGCTACGTAAAAGGGTATGCCGTGCTCTTTGGCCAGCACGGCCACGCCATAGGTGCCTATTTTATTGGCCGCGTCACCGTTGGCAGCAATTCTGTCCGCCCCCACAACCACCAGGTCCACCATGCCCCTAGCCATAAGATAACCGGCCATATTGTCGGTGATCAGTGTCACCGGTATGCCTTCCTGCACCAATTCCCAGGCCGTCAGCCTGGCGCCCTGCAAAAGAGGCCTGGTTTCGTCAGCATAGACGCTGATGTTTTTGCCGGCTTCGTGGGCGGCCCGGATCACCCCCAAAGCGGTACCGTAACCGGCGGTGGCCAGCGCTCCGGCGTTGCAGTGGGTAAGAATCCTGGCGCCCTGCGGAATCAGTTCCAGGGCGTATTTACCCATGGCCAGGTTTCCTTCAAAATCCTCATTAAATATGGTATGTGCCTCTTTGAGCATAATTTTCAGCAGTTCTTCAGGCTCCGCGGGCAATGAATTTTTAACCCTGTCCAAAACCCTGTTCAGCGCCCAGGTGAGATTTACTGCTGTGGGACGCGTGGCTGCCAGATCCCCGGCCACCCGCTCCACCCCTGCAATAAATTCTGCAGTATTTCCCGCTTCCAGCCCCATGGCCCCTAAAACCAGCCCGTAAGCAGCAGCGGCCCCGATGGCCGGGGCTCCCCTTACCGACAGTCTTTTTATGGCTTCCGCCACGATGTTGTAGTCATTACAACAAATATACACTGCCGCCCCGGGCAGTTTTGTCTGATCCAGCAAATGAAGCTCCCCGTCCAGCCAGCGCATGGTATCCAAAAGTCACAACCTCCCGTAACTACTCTATGATACTTTTTCATTTACAGTAAATTATTTGGTAGCCGCTACAGGCTCCTGCAGTGCCTGCTGGCAAAGGCAGGTCCTGTCCTCGTCCAGCATGGAAACCGTTTGCATAATCAGCTTTCTCAAATTGTCGGCGTTTTCATTCATAATCTCCACCACTTCCTGGTGAGATAGCTTGGTGGGTGATATTCCGGCAGCAAAATTAGTAACCATGGCGATGGTGGCGTAACACATTTCCGCCTCCCGGGCCAGCACCACCTCGGGGACACTGGTCATGCCCACCAGATCCCCGCCCAGTTGCCTGAACATTTTTATTTCCGCCGGAGTTTCAAACCTGGGTCCCTCCGCGCACACGTAGGTCCCTCCCTGGTGATGCTCTAATCCCAGTTCCCCGGCGGCAGCCGCCAGCAACTGCCGTAATTCTGGGCAGTAAGGATCAGTCATGTCCAGATGCACCACACCCTCTTCCACGAAGGTTGATGCCCTGGCTTTAGTGAAATCCAGAAACTGATCCATAAAAACGAATTGTTTCGGCTTCATGTCGGGATTCAGGGACCCCACTGCGGCAGTGGCAAATATGCTTTTTACTCCCAATTTTTTCAGGGCGGCTATATTGCCCCGGTAATTGACCAGGTGCGGCGGCACCGAATGATCCTCCCCGTGCCTGGCCATAAAAGCAATTTCTTTGCCCTGGTAGCTTCCTATCTTAACCCTGGCCTTGCCGAACCTGGTTTCAATTTTCTGTTCCCGAATATCGGTGAGCATGCTGGGATCGTAAACACCGGTTCCCCCTATGATGGCTATTTTTACAGTCATAATTGCTCTTCCTCCCGAAAGTTCTTATCTATATCATGGTATGTAACCCTACCATGTATTCGCTCTTTTTCCAGCCTTTCCTCTTAAAAAAAGGAAAATTATTGGATTGTTAAGGTTTTTAAAAGGACATAAAGAAAACCTCAACGCATACAACGCTGAGGCTTTCTTTAATACTTGACCGTGGACTTACTGTCTCATTTGCCCCTGAAAACCGGGATTGTACTGCTCGTTCCCGGTTAACCCGGCCGCTGTCCCGGTATAGGCGCCCTGCGTGGTACCGGGGGTTGTACCAGTCTGCTGGTACATGTTGGTGACGGTGTTTTGAGTACGGTGCTGCATGGTGGGAACCTGATACATGCCTTTTTGGTTCATAAAGGTAAATACTTCATAAGCCTGCTCAGCGCAGGACACGGCACCCTGCATTACTATATGCCTGAGTTGAGCATCGGCGCACTCCAGCGCAACCCTCATCTTGGCCGTTGAGCCGCATTTTAGTTGTCCCAGCATGGCCGAGGCCACATCCCGGTCGGTTAACCTCCGGCTTTGCTCGTGGGGTGCGGATGGAGAAGGATTGCGCAAGCCATATTTTATAGAGGTGTTGCTTCTACTGTGATATACATCCGGTGTAACACCGCGATGATTTGACAGGTAGGAGACCATATCATTGTATTCTTTCTCCATAAAATTAACCTGTCTGTCAATTATTTGTGCCAATTGCTGATCCGTGACATGCTGGCGGTAAAGGCTGAAGGTGTTGATACCATCCATTGTGTTGGTTAATACTTCATGGGCTTCCATGAGTTCATGTGCACCGAATTCATTGTTCAAAATAATCGCCTCCTTGGAATTTTTTAATAATATTCCCGGAGGCTGAACATATTATGTGCACCCAATAACTGTTAAATTTTATAATACACTATTCATATTCCGCACCGCACACATTTTACCGCACATGGTACAGGAATCCTCAAGCTCCGGCTTGGACTCTTCGCGGTAGCGCATGAACTTTTCCGGATCTATGGCCAGTTCGCACATTTTACCCCAGTCCAGCTTCCTTCTGGCCTCGCTCATTTTGTCGTCCCATTCCCGGGCACCGGGAATCCCCTTGGCAATGTCCGCGGCATGGGCAGCTATGCGAGCTGCAATCAAACCTTCCCTCATGTCGTCAGCAGTGGGCAGGCGCAGGTGTTCCGCCGGCGTCACATAGCACAGAAAATCAGCCCCCGACGCCCCGGCCAGGGCGCCGCCAATGGCGCTGGTAATGTGGTCATAACCCGGGGCAATATCGGTTACCAGTGGGCCCAGCACGTAAAATGGCGCGCCATGACACAGTTTCTTCTCCAGCAGCATATTGGGTGCGATCTCGTTTAAAGCCATATGCCCCGGGCCCTCAATCATGACCTGTACGTCTCTTTCCCAGGCTCTCAGAGTTAATTCGCCCAGCACAATAAGTTCCTGGATCTGCGAAGCGTCGGTGGCATCTGCAAGGCAGCCGGGCCGGCAGGCGTCTCCCAGGCTGATGGTCACGTCATAACGGCGGCAGATATCCAACAGCCGGTCATAATACTGGTAAAAGGGATTTTCCTGCTGGTTGTGTACCATCCAGGCAAAGAGCAGTGCCCCTCCTCTGGATACAATATTGGTCAGACGAGGATTTTTCCTAAATCTGGCAGCTGTTTCGCGGTTAATGCCGGCGTGAATGGTCATAAAATCCACACCGTCCTGAGCGTGTTTTTCCACCACTCCGAAAAAATCTTCTACACTAATTTCTTTTAAATCTTTATCATAAAAGCCGGTGGCATCATAAACCGGAACGGTTCCCACCGCCAGCGGGCACATCTCGATAAGCTTACGCCTGAACTCCTCCGTTTTGCCAAAGCAGCTCAAATCCATTACGGCATCGCCCTTAAGCTCAACGGCCAGGCGTACTTTTTCCAGCTCCATCTCCGTGTCGCAGCAATCCTTGGAAACACCCAGATTAACGTTAACCTTAGTTTTCAGACCCTGTCCTATACCGCACGGGTCCAGGGATTTATGGTTTATATTGGCTGGGATGGCCACCCTGCCAGCCGCCACGGCTTCCCGCAGTTGTTCCACATCAATATTTTCTTTTCCGGCCACGGCCTTCATTTCCGCTGTAATCAATCCCTTGCGAGCTGCTTCCATCTGTGTGCTGTAATCCATATTTATCCTCCTAAACATATTCATTCCTCATATTAAGGTAAGGGGACACACCTTCTGTGTTATCTTAATACCTTTATTTTTCAACTATTTCACGAAGGAATGTCCCCAACTTATGTAAGGAGACACACCTTCTGTGTTATCTTAATACCTTATTTTTTAACTGTTTCACGAAGGAATGTCCCCAACTTATACCAGTGGTTTACCGGGCCGTGCCCCCCGCCCAGCGGAACTGCTGTCCTAATTGCCCCGTTAATAAAGGCTGACGCCCTCCGAACAGCATCCGGTACGCTCATACCCTGAGCCAGCCCGGCGGTGATAGCAGCGGATAGGGTGCAGCCGGTGCCGTGGGTACTGGTGGTAGCTATTCTAGGGTTGCTTATTTCTTCATAAATACTGCCGTCCGAAAGCAAATCCGTAACTAATGATTCACCGCCGCTGAATTGTCTGTGGCCGCCTTTGAGCAGCACCCAGTGCGTTCCCATATCTAAAATACGGCGGGCAGCCTCTTTCAGATCATTTATTGTCTTAATTCTAATACCCGACAGTATTTCTGCCTCGTAAAGGTTTGGGGTGGCCACCAGGCTTAGCGGCAGCATTTTTTTTATATAAGATTCAATGGCGTCTTCATGAAGTAGTTTGTGGCCGCTGGTGGAAACCATCACCGGGTCCACCACCAGCTTTGCTATAGCATGATATTTTATCCTGTCCGCCACGGCCTCTATTATTGCGCTGGTGCCCAGCATGCCGGTTTTGGCCGCATCCAATCCTATATCCCCGGCCACCGCGTCTATCTGGGCGGCAACGATAGCAGGCGAAAGCATTAAAACGTCACTGACCCCCAGGGTATTCTGAACTGTTATGGCAGCAATGGCAGAAGTTCCGTAAACTTCATAATTCATGAATATTTTTAAATCAGCCTGTATCCCGGCGCCGCCACCGGAATCGGAACCGGCCACGGTCATGGCCCGGGGGAGTTTATTAGCGTCCATTTTTATCTGTCCTCTACAAAATGATTATACGCTGAAGACGTAAGCGAAACCGATTCTTCCGGGGACATAACCAGTTTTCTCCCCTGTTTTTCTTCTACAATACACCCGATGACCGCAACAGGTCCAAGTCTACCAGCCGCGAAAACATCGATAACTCTTTGGGCCTCACCGGCAGGAACAGTAAAAAGCAACTGGTAATCCTCCCCCCCATACAACGCCCAGTCCAGAGCGTTTTTCCCCGCCAGCCCGGCTACCCGGGCAACAGTATCGCTCAAGGGAATTTTATCGGCGTATATTTCCGCCCCCACACCGCTCCGGTCACAAATATGGTTGATCTCACCGGCAATGCCATCGCTAATATCTATCATTGATGTTACGCAATTCATTTGCACCAGTGTCGCAGACTGTTTCAGTGCCGGTTCCGGTGTCAGGTGGGCAGCTAGCAGCCACTCCTGATCTTCCAGGGAAAGGTTACCGGTCCACTTCCCGGGATTCAGCAAAAGCTCCAGGCCCGCCGCAGAGGCGCCCGGTGTGCCGGTAACCATCACTGCGTCACCCGGGCGGGCCCCACTTCTTAAAACTGACCCGGTTGGACCTGTTTCCCCCAGCAAAGTGACGTCAATGGTAAAAACCGGGGACTTCACCGTATCCCCTCCTACCAGATTCACAGTATAGCGCGAAAGTATGCTTTTCATGCCCAGGTATAATTCCTCAATCTCTTCCACGGCCATGTTGCCGGGTATGGCCAGGGAAACCAGCGCATGGCGGGGTTTACCGCCCATGGCTGCAATATCACTAAGACTAGCCGCTATGGATTTATAGCCCAGCTGGTACATGGTTATCTTGCCAGTTAAAAAATGCACCCCTTCCACCAGCATATCACTGGTTACCAGCAATTGGCCCTTACCCGGCTGCAACACCGCCGCATCGTCCCCAATGCCCTCGACAATGGTAGAAAAATCGTTAACACACCCGGCAGCCAGCTTTTTGATAAGACCGAATTCGCCAACATCAGAAAGCTTCAGAAAGAACACCTACTCTACTTCGTATATATTTCGCCTCTTCACTTCAGCCAGCAATTCAGAGGCCGCCCTGACCACATCCGGGGCGGAAACCACGGCAGACACCACCGCCACCCCTGCTGCACCTGCCGCTATGACCTGCCGGGCATTTTTTATGTTAATGCCTCCTATACCCACCACGGGTATGCTTGCCGAGCGGCAGACAGCCTCAAGACCTTGCAGACCCATGGACTGCGCATCTGTTTTGGTGGGAGTGGAAAAAACTGCACTGGCGCCTAAATAGTCCGCACCACCTTCCTCCGCCCTCAAGGCCTCCTCCACATTACCCACCGACACGCCGATTATTTTTTCCGGACCCAGTATATCCCTGGCCACCGTCAGGGGCATATCCTCCTGTCCAAGATGCACCCCATCGGCATTCACCGCCAGTACCACATCCACCCGGTCATTAATAATGAAAATTGCTCTGCCGGCCAGTACCTGCCTGATCGCCCCGGCTTTTTGCAGCAGTGTAAGGGTACCGGCATGCTTGTCCCTGAGTTGGATTACCCCCGCTCCGCCAGCTGCGGCCATAGCAGCAATCTGGTACTCCGGCCTGCCCAGGGAAAGTTTGTCATCGGTGACCACGTAAAGTTGCAAATAATCAGCCAATCTGTCCTTATAATCTGCGGTATTCATTAAACTCCCCTAATCCACATGCCCCTGTGGGGCATACTCTATGAGTGGAAGTCTATTTTCCATTCTTGACATCAGTATTACTCCTTTTTCAGTCTGGCAGCAGATATTATTTTATCCGGCGACAGGACATAAACCTGATCAAACAACGCCATCTTGTAACTGCCAGGTAGCGGCGGACTAAACCGGGCGGCCTCCTCCCCGGCTATACCGAAAGCTACCAGTGCTCCGGCAGCGGCAGTTAAAGGATCGCTGCATACAGCGGCAAACGCGCCAGTGATGGCCGTACACATGCAGCCTGTACCGGTTAGTTCGCCCATCATGGAATGGCCGTTTTCTATCAGCACGGTGCGGGCACCGTCAGAAACAGCATCTATTTTGCCGCTTACGGCCACGGTAAGGCCGAATTTTTCAGCAGCACTCCTGACAATCAGAGCGGGATTATTGGCCACACCTGCAGCGTCTACACCTTTAACCACTGCTTCCATACCAACCAGTATGGAAACTTCTGCGGCATTTCCTCTTAAAATGGTCACCTTCACCTGATCCAGAATACGCAAAGTGCTTTCTGTCCTTAAAATGGTAGCTCCCGCCCCCACAGGATCAAGCACTACCGGAACGCCCAACTGGTTGGCTTTCTTCCCGGCCATAATCATACTATCCACAAGTGCGGGAGTCAGGGTGCCGATATTCAGCACCAGAGCTCCGGCCAGGGACACCATCTCCTCCACTTCCTCCCGGGCATAGGCCATTACCGGGGATGCCCCAATATGCAATAATATATTAGCAGTGTCATTCATTACCACCATGTTGGTTATATTGTGTACCAGCGGTTTCTTTTCTTTTATAGTACCCAAAACATGAGCAATATCCTGAATCAGTTTTGCTGCATCCAATATAATCACTTCCTTAAACATTTTAAATATAATTCCATTATTTTTAATCACTATAAGTATAATTACCTGATATCGCTTATTGAAATCAGTCAGCCAGTGCCGGGCAAAATTATAGGCCGCAATCACCAAGGGATTACGGCCATAAATAGCTGTCACCACATCCCTCCGCTGGTATTATCCAGTACCTTGCAATATTTTGCAGGCAGCACCACAGGCGCTCAGGTTAAAGGGTCTGCGGGATTAACCCGCACTCTCAGCCCCGTTGCCGGGACTCCCCTTGTGTCCAATATTAAATTCTATATATACTATATACTGATATGAATAAAACAACAATAAGAAAATCAGGAAAATCAGGAAAAAATCAGATAAAACAGGAAAAAAATCAGTTAAACAGCGCCTTTACGTAATCACCTGCGTCATATGAGCGCAGATCATCTATGCCTTCCCCAATGCCGATAAACTTAACCGGGATGTCAAGCTCCTTCCTAATGCCAATGACCACTCCGCCCTTGGCCGTGCCATCCAATTTAGTTAGAACTATGCCCGTCACACCGGTGGCCTCCCCGAAAAGTTTAGCCTGGCTGATAGCATTCTGACCGGTGGTGGAATCCAGCACCAGCAATACTTCATGTGGTGCACCTGGAACTTCCCGGGACATCACCCTGCCCACCTTTTTCAGCTCATCCATGAGATTGCTTTTAGTATGCAGACGGCCTGCGGTATCGATAATCAGGACGTCAATTTTCCTGGCCCTGGCGGCCTGCAAGGCGTCAAAGGCCACTGCGGCAGGATCCGAACCTTCATGGTGTTTGATTATATCCACCCCGGTACGGTTAGCCCATATTTCCAACTGATCGATGGCTGCCGCGCGGAAAGTATCCCCTGCCGCCAGCAACACCTTCTGGCCGTTCTCTTTAAAATAGTGGGCCAACTTGCCGATGGTAGTTGTTTTGCCTACTCCGTTAACGCCTACCACCAGTATAACGGTGGGCGGGCCGCCCCAATTCACAGCATAAGTTTCCTCACCCATGATACCGGCAATAAGTTCCTGCAACAGGGGTTTTAACTGTTCAGGATCACCAACCTTCCGCTCCTTAACCAGTTTGCGCAGGTCCTCCACCAGATCCAGCGCCGTGTCGGCCCCCACATCGGCCTGGATTAATATTTCCTCCAGTTCGTCATAGAGCTCCTGATCTATAGCCTTGCGACCGGTAACCAGACTCTCTATTTTTTCCACGAAACCTTGCCTGGTTTTGGTTAATGATTCCTTCAGTTTACTGAATAAACCCATCCGCCTGGTTACCTCCGTTTATAGCAACTCCTATTTTCTGCAATGCTATCCTGGCCGCCTGTTGCTCCGCCTCTTTTTTGGAATGGCCCGTACCGCGGCCCATTTCCTGCCCCATGTAAATCACGCCTGCGGTAAAAATTTTATCGTGATCGGGACCCTCTTCCCTGAGTATAACGTAATTAACGGACTCACCGGATTTCTTCTGGAGCAGCTCCTGAAGCTCGGTTTTAAAATCCCTGTCCAGATGTCCCTTTATAATATCTTCGATCAGTGGCTGAATATACTTGAGCAGAAACCGCCTGGCTTCCTCTAATCCCCTGTCCAGATAAACAGCCCCCAGCAGCGACTCAAAGGAATCCGCCAGTATGGAAGGTCTCTCCCTTCCCCCGGAGCGCTCCTCACCCCTGCCCATATAAAGGCAGCGGCCCAGATGCAGTTGCCGGGCGAGCTTGGCCAGGGCTGGCTCGCAAACAGCCGAAGCTCTCATTTTGGTCAGATAGCCTTCGGTTTTTTCCGGAAACAGGCAGTAAAGATATTCGCTGACCAGCAGTTCAAGCACTGCATCCCCCAGAAACTCCAGCCGCTGATTATTCAGCAGTTTGTCCTTGTTCTCATAGGAGTAAGAGCTGTGTGTCATGGCCAGGTGCAGCAAGCCTTCATCATGCCAGCTGATACTCAGTGTCTCTTTTAATCTATTTATTTCCACTTCATTCTTTCTCATGGTCATTGCCGTTCCTGCTAACCCTCAAATTTTTTAAAGACCAGAGACGCGTTGTGCCCGCCAAAACCGAAGGAATTAGACAGAGCCACGTCAACCCGCGCTGCCCTTGCTTCATTGGGCACATAGTCAAGATCGCAGTCCGGGTCGGGGTTTTCCAGGTTTATGGTGGGCGGAATAAGGCTGTTCCTTATAGTCAGGATACTGATAACCGCCTCAAGCCCCCCGGCAGCGCCCAGCAGGTGGCCGGTCATGGATTTGGTGGAACTTATCGCTATTTTATATGCACTGTCACCGAACACCTGTTTAATTGCCGATGTCTCCTGTTTGTCCCCCGGTGGTGTCGAGGTACCGTGGGCATTTATATAATCCACAGCTGCGGGCTCCAACCCGGCATCCTGCAGGGCCATGCTCATTGATGCCGCTGCTCCCTTACCTTCCGGTTCCGGTGCGACTATGTGGTAGGCATCGCAGCTGACACCGTAGCCCACCATTTCGGCATATATCCTGGCGCCCCTCTTGATGGCGTGCTCCAGTGTCTCCACTATCAGTATAGCCGAGCCCTCCCCAATTATGAAACCGTCCCGTCCGGCGTCAAAGGGTCTGCTCGCCTTTTCCGGCTCTTCGTTGCGGGTAGTCATAGCCTTCATGGAGCAGAAACCGGCAACTGCCATGGGAGTAATGGGGGACTCTGTGCCGCCGCAAATCATTACCTCCGCCTGTCCCCGCTGCAACAGCCTGAAGGCGTCGCCCACGGCATTATTACTGGAGGCGCAGGCGCTGGTGGTGGTAACATTGCAGCCCTTCAGGCCGTAGCTGATAGCTATGGAAGCCGCAGCCATGTTGGATATCATCATTGGTATGAACAATGGGCTGACCCTGCTGGGGCCCTTATTCAGCAAAACCTTATACTGCTCCTCAAAGGTTTCAATACCCCCCACTCCGGAACCAAGTATTACCCCTGCCATATCCTTATTGATCTGCTGAAGATCGATACCTGCGTCATCAACTGCCATTTTCGCTGCAGCTATGGCAAACTGAGTAAAGCGGTCCATGCGGCGGGCTTCTTTTTTGTCGATATAAGCTGCCGGATCAAAATTATTAACTTCTGCGGCTATTCTGGTAGTATATCCCTCGGGATTAAATCTGGTTATGGGACCAACCCCGGAAACTCCGGAGGTAATGGCGTTCCAAAAGGTTTCCAGCCCGGTTCCCACCGGCGATAATACTCCCATACCGGTTATCACAACCCGGTTATACAAGAAAACACCTCCATCATCTGGTTTATTTCCTGCTGATACCACATAAACGTCTTAATGGTCACACATATATTATCTACACACACGTCAACGCTATAAATGCTTATATAATCGTCTCCGGGTGATAATTATTCCTTATTTCAAAAAAAGGGGCTGCCGCCCCTCAGGACTATCGGTCCTTCACCATGGCTACGCTAACCTTTATAATAATTTCCTATCTCTCAAAAAAGCCCCGCCAGCGCGGGACTTTAGATTGGTCTATTAATGCTCCTGTATATAACGGACCGCTTCGCCCACAGTACGGATTTTCTCAGCATCCTCGTCGGGGATAACAATATCAAATTCTTCCTCCAGGGCCATTACCAATTCCACTATATCCAGTGAATCGGCTCCCAAATCCTCAATGAAAGATGATTCCATGGTTACTTCGCCTTCATCTACCCCCAGCTGCTCAGCTATAATGCCTTTTATTTTTTCAAATGCCGACACTTTTTCACCCCCTTATTTGATGATTTTAAATTAATTATGATTCAAATTGCCATACCACCATCAACCATAATAACCTGTCCGGTTAAGTATGCAGCTTGATCCGAGGCCAGAAACACTACCAATGAGGCAACCTCGTCGGCCAATCCGAATCGTCCCAGGGGAATTTCCGATTTCATCTTTACCTTGACATCCTCAGGCAGGGTATCAGTCATTTCCGTTACTATAAACCCCGGGGCCACGGCATTCACGGTGATGCTGCGGGAACCCAGCTCCCGGGCAGCGGATTTGGTGAGCCCGATGAGCCCGGCCTTACTGGCCGCATAATTGGCCTGGCCGGCGTTACCCGTCAGCCCCACCACCGAGGTGATGTTAATGATGCGCCCCCATTTAGCCTTCAACATCGGCCGGGTAACCGCCTTTATGCAGTTAAAAGCTCCCTTGAGGTTGACTGCCAAAACACTGTCCCAGTCTTCGTCCTTGATGCGGGGAATCAGGTTATCCCTGGTCACCCCGGCGTTATTCACCAATATATCCACCCTGCCGAACTCACTCTGGGCAGCCTTGACCATTTCCGCAACCTGTCCGAAATCCGCAACATCCGCCTGGTAAACCAGTGCTTTTCTGCCCATTTCCCGGATGGAGGCGGCCACCGCCTCAGCAGCTTCCTCCCTGCCGGCGAAATTAACCAGTACATCAGCGCCCGCTTCCGCCAGGGCCAGGGCTATGGAACGCCCTATACCCCTGGAAGCTCCAGTAACTATTGCCGCCCTTCCGCCTGCTAACATTTTAGCCAACCTCCCTGACCGACGCAAGAACTTTTTCCAGGGATGCTGCGTCTTCTACATTCAGCGTGTCCGAACTGCGGCTAATTTTTTTGATCAATCCGCCCAGCACCCTGCCCGGCCCCACCTCCACGAATACCTGTACGCCTTTATTAATCATAAATTCCATACACTCCTGCCACCTGACAGGGCTGTATACCTGCTCCACCAACAGCCTGCCGACATCCCCGGGGCTGCCGTGGTAACGGGCGGTAACATTGGAAACCACCGGCACAGCCGGTTCTTTTATGTTTATGCAGCCCAGCGCCTCCCCAAGCTTTTCCCCGGCCTGTCTCATCAGGCTGGAATGAAATGGTGCGCTTACCGGCAAGGGGATTACTTTTTTGGCCCCGGCTGCCCTGGCCAGTTCGGCTGCCTTCTGCAATCCCGCATGAATACCTGCTATAACCACCTGGCCGGGGGAATTCAGGTTAACTGCCTCCACCACACCGGCTTCCGATGCCCGGTGGCATATTTCCGCAACCGCTCCAACATCCAGCCCCAGCACTGCGGACATTCCTCCCTCACCCAGAGGCACCGCCTCTTGCATTAGCCGGCCCCGAAGTCTTACCAGGGATACCGCATCCTCAAAAGCAATGGCTTCCGCCGCCACCAGAGCCGAATATTCACCAAGGCTGTGGCCCGCCGCCGCTTCATAATGCACTCCTTCCTGCCGCAACACCGCTGCGGCTGCAGTGCTTACGGTTAGAATGGCCGGCTGGGCGTTAGCAGTTTTCTTTAATTCGTCCTCCGGGCCGTTGAAACAAAGTTCGCTCAGTCTGAAGCCAAGAACGCTGTCAGCCCGTTCGAATATTTCTCTGGCTACCTGATAATTATCGAATAAATCCCTGCCCATGCCCGCATACTGTGATCCCTGGCCGGGAAACACGAATGCTCTTTTCATCGCGCCACCGCCATTTCCGATACATCATGCAATATTTTACCTGCCTCTTGCACCACTTCCCGGATAATCTCCCTGGCCGGCTTAATTTCCTTTACCATGGCCGCTACCTGGCCGGCCATCACGGAGCCCATTTCCACATCCCCGTCCACCATGGCGGCCCAGAGCTTTCCAGTTCCAAGTCTTTCAATTTCTTCGGCCGGGACGCATTTACTCTCCATTTCTTCAAAAAGGCGTGACAATTTATTTTTCAGCACCCTGACCGGGTGCCCGGTGGACCGGCCCGTAACAATGGTATCCCTGTCCCTGGCTTTAATCACCATTTCTTTGACCCGCTGTGGTATCACGCACTCGGAAGCGCACATGAAACGAGTGCCCATCTGCACCCCTGCCGCTCCCAGAACCAGGGCCGCTGCAAGTCCCCGCCCGTCGTAAATGCCGCCGGCCGCGATTACCGGCACATCTACGGCATCGACAATTTGCGGTACCAGGGCCATGGTGGTGAGTTCACCCACGTGGCCGCCGCTCTCCATACCTTCGGCTATGAGGGCGTCAACCCCGGAGCGGATCAGCCTTTTGGCCAGAGCCACCGACGATACCACAGGGATAACCCTGGTGCCGGTTTCTTTCAGCCCGGGCACGTATTTGCCGGGATTTCCGGCACCGGTGGTTACCACTGCCACCCTTTCCTGCCTGATAACCTCCATTATTTCATCTAAATTGGGACAAAGCAGCATTACATTAACCCCGAAGGGCTTTGAGGTTAAATACTTTGCCCTGCGCACCTGATCCCTCACCCACTCAGCCGACGCCTGGCCGGCACCGATTATGCCCAGTCCACCTGCCTCACTGACGGCCGCAGCCAGTTCCGCTGTAGAAACCCTGGCCATACCGCCCTGCAACACGGGATATTCAATCTGCAGTAAATCACAAATTTCCGTCCGGATAATAAGTACCACGCCTCCTTTCAAGCCTCTCAGATGTTATTTATTAACAAACCAGCGCATTACCGCCGCCGCCCAGGTCAGACCGGCGCCGAAAGCAACCAGCACAATATTATCACCATCTTTTATCCTGCCTTCCCGCACCGCTTCATACAGGGCCAGGGGCACCGAAGCGGTAGAGGTATTGCCGTAGCGGTCCACGTTTATTTGCACATTATCCAGGGAAATACCCAGCCTTTTGGTGGCGGCTTCGATTATTCTGATATTGGCCTGGTGGGGAATCAGGAAATTAACATCCTCTTTTTTCAGGCCCGCCGCCGCCAGCGCCTCCAGGGTTCCGTCTTCGATGGCCTTAACGGCAAATTTAAACACTTCCCGCCCGTTCATATGTAAGAAATGCAATTTTTTATCTACTGTTTCGCTGGTGGCCGGCAGGCGCGAGCCTCCAGCCGGCAAGTCTAATAATGGACCTCCGGAGCCGTCGGACCCAAGCATAGAAGAAAGAATACCCCTGCCCGCCGGCGCCGGCCCCAGTACTACCGCTCCGGCACCGTCGCCAAACAGCACGCAGGTATTGCGGTCTTCCCAGTTTGTAATCCTGGACAACGTTTCGGCGCCCACCACCAAAACATGCTTGCAGGCCCCGGCGGATATAAATTGCGTCCCTACGGACAGGGCATAGATAAAACCGGTGCAGCCGGCCAGTAGGTCAAAGGCCCCTGCCTTACGTGCCCCAAGTTTGTCCTGAACCAAACAGGCCGTGGCTGGAAACAACGTATCCGGTGTATTGGTAGCTACTATTATTAAATCGATATCATCCGGTTTTAAGCCGGCATCCGCCAGTGCATTGCGGGCCGCCTGCAGGGCCAGATCCGATGTCGCCTCTTCCGGAGCCGCTATATGCCGTTCCCGTATGCCGCTCCTGGAGCGAATCCACTCATCATTTGTGTCCACCATTTTTTCGAGATCGTCATTGGTCAGTACTTTTTCCGGAACATAAACACCTATGCCCAGTATTCCCGCTCTATTTTGTTCCGTCATTGGCATACCCCTCTTTCTCCTGCTGCTCACCACTACTCTTTTCAATACTGCTGCGGATGGCCGTCACCAGCCCGGTTTGCACCGAGTCCGCTGCTACCCGGACAGCGTTCCTGATGGCCTGGGCAGAGGAACTGCCATGACAGATTATAGTCACTCCGTTTACTCCCAGCAGCGGCGCGCCGCCGTATTCGGCGTAATCCAGCCGGCGTCGCAATTCCTTCAAAGCCGGCAGGGTAAGTACCGTTCCCATCTTGCTCAGCCAGTGCCTGGTAAGTTCCTCCCTCATCATGGCCATAAGGGCCATGGCCAGACCTTCCCCGGCCTTTAGTATGACATTGCCCACAAAGCCGTCGCAAACCACTACATCGGCGGATCCCTGAAATATATCCCGCCCCTCAACATTTCCCACAAAATTAATATCTGCGCTTTTTAAAAGAGGAAAGGATGACAGCGTTAGTTCGTTGCCCTTGTTATCCTCTTCACCGATACTCAGCAGCCCCACCCGGGGGTTTTTAATACCCAGTATTTTTTCCGCATACAAGGAGCCCATAATGGCAAACTGCATCAGGTTCTGTGGCCGGCAGTCTATATTTGCCCCCACATCCAGTAAAACCGTACCACCCCGCCTGCTGGGCAACACGGTGGCGATGGCGGGCCGATCTATCCCTTTGACCCTGCCAAGCCCCAGCAGGGAAGCCGCCATGGCAGCACCGGTGCTGCCTGCGGAAACCACCGCCCCGGCCGCTCCTTCCTTGACCAGACGCACTGCCTTTACAATGGATGAATCCTTTTTCTTTCTTACCGCCACCGCCGGAGCATCATCCATGGCAATCTTCTCGGTGGCGTGTATAATCTCAATTGTCTTCCTCAGGGGGATATCCGCCATAGCCTGTTCAATAGCTTCCCGGTCACCCACCAGTATTATCTCAGTACCAAAATCCCGAACTGCCTCCAAGGCACCCCGGACCACTTCTCCCGGGGCATAGTCGCCACCCATAGCGTCAACGGCAACCTTCATCGGCGCCAGACCTCCTCCTCTATGGCAAAAACAAGAAATTTTCCCTGAAACACTATTTCGTCCCTTACTTTCGAGGAAACCCTTACCATATATTTATTGCCTTTTTTGCGACTGATAAAAGCCCTGGCCACAACTTTTTCGCCACTGAAGACTGGCCTTTTGTAACTAATCTTGGCCGTTCCGGTCAGGGCAACCTCGGTATCTATCAATGCCACAGCCAGAGTATTGGCCTGGGCATACAACAGCTGTCCCCTGGCCACTTCGGATTTACTCAACAACATGTCCCTGCCCACTGTTAGGACGGAAATACCTTCCCGCCCGACTTCCAGAGCCACCAGTTCTCCCACGAATTCGTCACTGCTCAGAGAGCGTACCTGGCCGTACACTTCCCGGGCTACTTTTTTCAGCCTGATCCTCAGTTCCGGAATGTTCATTTCGGCACGGTCCAGACGAATTGTCTGGATGCTCACACCCAGTATATGGGCAAGATCATCATCAGTCAGAAAAGGGTTGCCGTTGATATATTTAGAAAGAATATCATGGCGCTCAGCCTTGCACAGGGCCTCCCTGGACATAAGCTTCTCCTTGATACGACAAATTTAGTACCAGGTACTAAATATTATTATAGGTTAGCTGGTAAAAAAAAGCAACTGCGCCATTGAAAATTTGTATATAAAAAAACCCGCGCTGCCTGTTAGCACCGTGGGCTTTTAGGGTTATTTGCTTTTCATTTGGATTACTTCCTTGTTTTTATAATATCCGCATTCTGCACACACATGGTGTGGAACAGTTAACGCGCGGCACTGGGGGCAGTTGATCAGGCCGGGGGCCTCGGCTTTGTAGCTTGCTGCCCTGCGCTGTCTGCCTCTTTGTTTGGAAGATCTCCTCTTGGGAACACCCATTTAATACACCCCCTTCACCCATAAAACTTTATATTTTTATCAATCTTTTGGCAATAACTTTTTCAGCATTTCAAGCCTTGGGTCTATAGTTTCCGGAGCGCAATCACAGTTTTCCCGGTTTCTGTTCCTGCCACAAGTAGGGCAAAGACCCTTACAGTCCTGACGGCATACAACCCGCATGGGCAAAGCTACGAAAATAGATTTTATTACCTCGGGGGTCAAATCCAGTTTATCGCCGTTATAAGGTGTATAAAACTCTCCCGGCTCTATCCCTTCCCGACCTTCATTATAATATGTCTCAGAAAATTCGGCCTGTACAGGAAATGTAAAGGAATCCAGACAGTTCCCGCAAGCCAGTCTCAGTTTTGCACTAATATCACCCTCAACGACAATGGTGTTGTTGACATTAGTTAAAACCAGATCCAATTTAACCGGACCATCAAATTCAATTTTTTCTACTTCCGACAGAACCGGCGGCATATCAACAGCGATGTTGAGCTTTTTGATCTCGCCGGAATTATTCTTCAGTCTGGAAACATCAATTTCAATCAATTCAATACACCCCGTCATATCACAAAAAACATTATATAGAAAATATGAGCCTTCTGTCAAGGTTTCCCTTTGATAGTCATTTCCCATTATGTCCGAACACAATACATTCTACTAAACAACACGCATGTGCTCAGGCTGAATACACAACGAATAATTAACAGAACAGTTGTCACCGGGTTAGAATAAGCTGCAAAATTCTAAAACTCTTATTTTAGCCATATACTTCAAAAAAAACAGTCAGGTGAACACTAATGTTTTTAAAAAGATTTTTTTTACATACAGCTATCTTTCCATACAGAGTAAAACTGAAAAATGGCCAGTCCGGCAAGTTGTTGCGCTTTTTCTGGACAATTGCGGTTATAGCATTTGCGATTTCAATGATACGTCAGCCCATAGCGGTATTTGACGGGGCGATAATGGGGTTAAAGGCCTGGTGGAACATCGTCTTCCCTTCACTTCTGCCTTTTTTTATCGCTTCTGAGCTGCTGATGAACTTTGGTGTGGTAAATTTTATGGGGGTACTGCTGGAACCCATAATGCGTCCGCTTTTTAATGTTCCGGGAGCAGGTTCCTTTGTAATGTGCATCGGCTACACCTCGGGATACCCCATCGGCTCCATGGTCACCGCAAAGCTGCGCTCCCGGGGTTTATGCACCAGAGTGGAGGCGGAGCGTTTGATGTCCTTTACTAATAACTCCAGCCCTCTTTTCATGCTGGTGGCAGTATCGGTGGGAATGTTCGGCAAGCCGGAACTGGGTGTGGTTATAGCCGGGGCGCACTACCTGGCCAATCTTACCCTGGGCTTCGCACTGAGATTTTACGGGAGGGGGAGCAGGGAAAGTCTGCCCGGAGTAATGAAGAACAACGGCAATATATTTTTTCGGGCATGCTCAGAAATATTCGACGCCTGGCGGCGGGAAAACAGGCCTGCAGGAAAAATAATGGGTGATGCGGTTAAGAACGCCGTAACCAGCCTGCTGAACATAGGCGGCTTTATTATACTCTTTGCGGTACTGATTAAATTATTTACCATTTCGGGAATCATCGGCCTGCTGGCCGGAATACTGGGTAAAGTACTGCTGCCATTGGGTTTCTCACCGGAATTGCTGCCGGCACTGGCCAGCGGTTTTTTTGAAATGACCATTGGATCTAAAATGGCCAGCACGGCTGACGCCCCGCTGGTGCAGCAAGTGGCTGTAGTGGGCATGATCCTGGCCTGGAGCGGCCTTTCCGTGTTTGCCCAGGTAGCCAGCATGATCAGCGAAACAGATATTAGGATGACTCCATTTGTTATTACCAGGGTAGCCCATGCGGCACTGGCCGCTTTTTATACTTTTCTAATCTTTGAACCTGCCCAAAGCCTTTTAGCCGGTCATTCTTTACCAGTCATGGCCGGTCTTGAAAAGATGCAGCAAAAACCAGCGCTATTAGCCAATATTGAATTTTCCCTTTATATGCTAGTCCTGACCTTATCCACCCTGCTATTCCTCTATGCAGTTTATACTACTCTAAAAAAAGTAAAGGCCCGCCTATAAGGCCCAGCCTGCTGCCAGTGGGCTAACGCTCACAAATTAGCCGACAAGAATGGCAAGCAATCCCAGAGGATTATTCAGCATTAGTGTATCAGTGACATCAAAGTTGAGGGAAACATCCTTATTGACCTTCAGCGGCACTACCTCCAGGGTGACGGTAGCCCGAACTGTGGTTCCCTGAATGTTTATATCACGTATATTATATATTTGTATATTGTCTTTTAGAGCGGCTACCAGTTTTTCCGCCACCGGGCCGGAAGCACCCACATATTTCTTTACCACATCCACATTGCCTTCGTTTATGCCGTTAATTAATTCGGTAATGGCATCCCTTACATATTGCTCTGTCACCGCGCTTTTCTGGGTATCGTTATTCTGCGGGGCTGAGCAGCCCGCCAGAATAAGTGTGCATAACAGGATAAAAATAACCGCCCGCCTCATAATGACCTCCCTAATTTATTTTGTATTTGCCGGCTCGCCAAACGTCATCAAATATTATGACTAATTATACCATAACCATGTCCATATCCATGGGCTAATTAAATCGTGACATTTTGGTATAATCAGTATTAGCTGATCGTTAAAAACATTTCAATAGCCCACTGGCAGGTGTCTTTTTTAACCCTTAAAGAAAGATCTTTAGCTATCTGCTATTGTCAGTTAGGTGACAGATCAAAAAACTGCAACTGTTTACAATATATTTAAAGGAAATACCTGCGCTAAAAAAGAAGTTTATAAATACTCTGTTCATAAGTTTTTTTGTTGGTTATTAGCGATTCAGGAGGCAAAATACCATGAGTTCAGCTATTCTTGCCACAGTCAGCCGACAGCGACTGGCCGGAATAATGGATATCGTCCGGGACTACCCCATAGCTGTTTTCCCTACCATGGAAGGTTCTAAGCTCCTGGAAATAAAGAGAGAATCAGACAATAGGTTGGAGGCCGGCCCCATACCGGTATACCTTTACGAAACCGGGTGACACAAGGACAGGAAGGTGCTGGCCGTGGGCCAGCTAATTAATGTATGGACAGATCTGCCGGAAGATATCCCGGACATGGAGACCCTTGCTGCTGCCTTTGCCAAGGTGTTCCGCTACAAATGGGAGGAAGTTATGGTGGGCGCCGATTATCCTTTAAGCTGGCACCTGTATTGGGAAGGTTATTTATCCGTTGGGCGCTTAAGCCTGCTGACGGATGAAACGACTATAACCTCATTGAGGGCTAATCCCGGAGAAATAACAAATTTTCATAACATCACATTAACATAGTTACTCTTGCTGGACAAAATACTGAACTGGTGGTGAAGATATGTTATTAACCGATGACTTTTTAAATGAGATATTCGAAAAAGCCCGGCCTGTAGTGGAAAGAAAGTGTAAAAACGCAAACATTGCATTGAGGGAGGACAGGGAAAACATTTTATCCACAATTCGATATATGTATCAGAATCATCTGGATAATGGTTTTGATCCTGCCAGTACCCTAAATATGGAAGCATTTCTTTTGGCATTGACTGTTCAGACCTGGTTCTCCCTGTGCAATACATGATAGACTATCAAAATGGCAGTTTGCCATAATGAACTATATTTCTTTCGGTGTTTATTTTTGTAATTTTCAGTGATATATTAGTTATGTACTTATGTGCAAATAACCGCTATGCCGGAGAACGGTTTTTGGCAGAAGATGTGATAATGTTCAATAACGACATTGCATTGTATTTACACTAATATAAAAAACCCGAGACGAAAGAGGTTTGCATAGTGAAACTAACTGAGGAAGAAAAGCAGATTGCTGTTGAAACCAGCCGGAAAGTTTCTGAGTTATTTGACCCCGGCAAGGGAAACCTGATCCCAATTCTCCAGCGCGTCCAGGGCGAACTGGGTTATGTTCCGCCGGAGGCCATGGAGGTTGTGGCCGGCTATCTGGATTTACCGCCGGTGGAAGTGTACGGAGTGGTTACATTTTATAACCAGTTCCGCACAACCCCGCCCGGCAAGCACCAGGTGAAAGTATGCATGGGCACAGCCTGCCATGTAAAGGGCGGCCACATTATACTAGATTCCTGGGAAAGACGCCTGGGCATAAAGGTGGGTGAAACCACCGAAGACCGGGAATATAGCCTGGAAAGGGTGGCCTGCGTGGGCTGCTGCACACTGGCACCAGTCACCCTTTATGATGAAGAGGTAATTCCCAAAATTACCCCTACCAAGGTAGACGGGCTACTGTTTTCTCACCAGCTAGCCGACAAACAGCAGAAAGAAGGTAATGCCGGTGAAAAATGATAACCACGACGTTTCCTCTGCCCTGGAGAAAATAAAGATCTGTGCATCAGCCAGCTGGCAGCCACTGTTAGAAAAACCGCTGATTATGGTGGGAGCGGCCACCTGCGGCCGTGCCGCCGGGGCACTGGAAGTCAAAAGAACAATTATGGCTGAACTGGAGCGGCTGAATATAGATGCCAATGTGCTGGAAGTGGGCTGTATGGGCCACTGCTATGCCGAACCCCTGGTGGTAATTACCAGACCCGATTCGGACTTTCCTCCCATCTGCTACGGATATGTGACGGAGGGCATTGCCTCCCGCCTGGTTCAGGACTACCTGGGCGAAGGCGACCCCTGTCTGGAGTATGCACTGGCGGCAATGGAAGTAAATGATTTCATTCCCACCATGGCTGATTTCCCCAGAGGGCTGATTGAAAAGAAAATTATTATGGATTACTGCGGCCTTATCGACCCGCAGAATATTGAAAATTATCTTGCCACCGGTGGGTATAAAGCCCTGTGTAGCGTACTGCGTCAGACGCCTGAGAGTATAGTGCAAACAATGAAAGACTCGGGGCTGCGCGGCAGGGGCGGCGCAGGGTTCCCCACCGGAGTCAAATGGGAGACCTGCCTGAAAGCAGATGCCAAAGAAAAATTTATTATCTGCAATGCCGATGAAGGAGACCCGGGTGCTTTCATGGACCGCACCATATTAGAGTCCAATCCGCACAAGATGATCGAGGGTATGATCATAGCTGCCTATGCTGTGGGGGCTGCCAGGGGATACGTATACGTACGGGCCGAATACCCGCTGGCGGTGGAACGAATCAGGCTGGCGGTAAAGCAGGTCCGGGAATACTACCTGCTAGGCAAATCCATACTGGATTCCGGTTTTGATTTCGATATAGAAATTTTTCAGGGTTCCGGGGCATTCGTCTGTGGGGAAGAAACAGCCCTGATTGCCTCCATAGAGGGTGAACCCGGTATACCGCACCACCGCCCGCCCTTTCCGGCCATTGCCGGTCTCTGGGGCAAACCCACCATCATAGACAATGTAAAAACACTCTGCTATGTACCGCATATAATATCCAGGGGCGCCGACTGGTTTAAATCCACGGGCACACCGGAAAGCCCCGGAACCGCCATTTTCGCCCTGGCCGGCAAAGTGGTTAACACAGGACTGGCGGAAGTTCCCATGGGCACCACCCTGAATCAGATGATCTACGACGTGGGTAGCGGTATCGCCGGGGGTAAAACCTTCAAGGCTGTGCAAATTGGGGGACCCTCCGGGGGCTGCCTGCCCGAGTCCGTGCTGGAAACCCCCATCGATTTTGACTCCCTGAAACAGGTCGGGGCTATCATGGGTTCCGGCGGTATGGTAGTGCTGGATCAGGATGACTGTATGGTCGAAATAGCCAGGTATTTTCTGGATTTTACCCAGAAGGAATCCTGCGGTAAATGTACATTCTGCCGTCTGGGCACCAAGCACATGCTTAACATTTTGGAAAACATAACCAAGGGTAAGGGCGCGCCGGGAGATATTGAAAAGCTGCTGACCCTGGCTGAAGATATAAAGGCGGGCTCATTGTGCAATCTGGGCAAAACTGCTCCCAATCCGGTTCTGAGCACCATCAAATACTTCCGTGACGAATATGATGCCCACATCAACGAAAAGCGCTGCCCTTCTCTAATGTGCAAAGACTTGATCGCCTACTACATTTTGCCGGAAAAATGTGAGCGTTCCTGCGACGCCTGCGTGGGTAGCTGCCCTGTGGAGGCTATATTTTCAAACGAGGACCGGATAAAGGTGATTAACCAGGAAAAATGCGTTAAGTGTGACAGTTGCCTGCTGGCGTGTCCGCCCCAGTACAGGGCTGTAGTCAAATTATCGCCCCCTGAAGAGGTGGCCGCAAGGGAGAAGGGGAAAAAATGAGCCAACAAATAACCTTAACCATCGACGGACAGGAAATAACAGCGCAACCGGGTGATAAAGTTTTATGGGCAGCACTGGCCAATAAAATATACATCCCGCATCTCTGTGCTATTGAAGAAAACCATACTCCTTTTGCCTCTTGCAGGCTCTGCTTCGTGGAAATAAAGGGTTACCCAAGTCCGGTTACCGCCTGCACCGAAACGGTACAGCCCGGCATGGCAGTTACTACCCGCAGCCCCAGGGTTGACCGGCTGGTACGCACCGGCTTCGAGATGCTCATGACCAATCACAGACTGGAGTGTAATATATGCCCCGCCAACCACTCCTGTGCACTGCAAAGGATAGCCAGAGAGCGTGGTCTAAGCTTAAAACCGAAGGAACTGCCCCTGCTGGAGAGAAACCTGCCAGTGGATGACTCCGCTCCCGGTATTATATACGATCCCAACAAATGCGTACTCTGCGGCCGTTGCGTTTGGGTATGTAAAACACGGGGAGCGGGTATTCTTGGCTTCGCCCGGCGCGGCTTCGACCGGATGGTCACCACTTTCCGGGATGCTCCTCTGGCGGAAAGCAACTGCAATTACTGCGATGTTTGCGCCGGGGTTTGCCCGGTGGGTGCCCTGACCATTAAATGTATGAGCTAAAGGTAATACACCGTATATACAAATAGGATCAACTTCAGTATATTCGAGGTATGTATGAAGGAAATATTAAAACGCTTATCCTGTCGCAAGGCTAAAATTTTGGATAAAGAGGATTATTTTATATCAGCAGTGACTCTCCCCATAATTAAGTGCGAACAAGGGGAGCAGATTCTCTTTGAAGTCCGCTCTGCCAACCTGAGCCGCCAACCGGGCGAAATCTGTTTTCCCGGAGGGAAAGTGGAAAGCGATGAAATAAACTGCCCGCTGCACACCGCTTACAGGGAAACATGTGAAGAATTGGGAATTACTGCAGATCAAATTGAGTTAATTGGTGAACTTGACGTTATGATTACACCTTATGGCGCTATAATATATCCATACGTCTGCCTGCTGAAAACCGATTTGTTCTACCCCAATCCCTCCGAGGTGGATAGAATATTCACGGTTCCGCTATCATTCTTTTTAAACAACTCCCCGAGGTTGTACAAGGTAGATATAGGCACCCGGTACGACTCTACCTTTGATTATGACAAGGTGCCAGGTTATTATAAAAAGGGCTGGCAGAAGAGATGGGACATACCCATGTATGCTTATGAATATGAAAACTATTACATCTGGGGTTTTACTGCCAGAATAATTTTCAACTTCATTAAGCTGTGCTGGCCGGAAAACCCGGTGCACCTCCCCACCACCCGGTATTAACCGTTAGACGAAGGTATGCCCGGTAGCTACCGCAGATTTAAAAAGCTAGACTGGCAATTCTCCGTTACATTGAACTCTATAATAACAAGCAGTACACCGATATTAATCGAATAAGGCAGCCACTGCCGGAGCAGTGGCTGCCTTATTCGATTCCCGGCAAATATAGATATTAAAAACAATTCTGAATTTTAACTTCCATACTTTAACACCTCTGCCACTTCCATGCTATTTCTTGATCCGTTATACTTTTTGAAAAATATTTCGATTAATCCATAATTGTGAAGGATAAAATCAACTCATATAGAATTATAAATCAAGGAGTTGTGTATTAATTCCATAACCAATTAATAACGATAATCCTTCATAGGACTCTAGACCTATAAGTAGAGTTTACATTTATTAATTAAATAAAGGAGAGGTTGTCCAGTGAGTTTTGAAATTTATAAACCAAGAGGAGAAAGACAGGAGAAAGCACCAATAATATCTCTGTCCAAAACGTCAATTGTGTTCAATAATGTGGCCAGGGAAAAATTAGGTTCCAACAGAATCGAACTGGCTTATGACAGGGATAACGGCACTATAAGGGTAAAAGCTGTGGAAGAAGGCGGAATGGAAATCAAAAAAACCAAGGTATTTGGAAAAGGCTTCTTCAATCAATTTGGTGTCAGCAAAAGAGGAAAATTTGAGGCTAAATTTGACAACGCTGAAAGAGCTCTGTATGCCGTAATCAAATAGTATTAACTATTGCCAGCCAAGAGGTTGCCGCATGAGTTTAACTGAAGAGTTCATCTTAAAAGTAAATGAACTGGCCGGAGAAGAACAAAGCCGGCTTATCGGCATGATATCTTCTACGGTAAATACATGGGATGTGCTAGTTGGTGAACATTCACTCAGAACAGCCCGGTATTCATTTATGATTGGCAGGGAAATTGACCTTCCGGAGGAGGAGGTCAATCAGCTTTACATTGCCTCACTGCTTCACGACTGCGGAAAACTGGCAATCCCTCCGGAACTGCTGTACAAACCTGGCGGTCTCAATGAAGAAGAATGGGCCATAATAAAATTGCATCCCCACACAGGCGCGCAAATAGTCGGTCGAATCGAGACTCTCAAGTGCCTCGCGCCGGTAATATTTCACCATCACGAATTTTATAACGGCAGGGGATATCCCGGGAATATATCCGGCGAGGACATCCCCTTTCTGGCGAGAATAATTACCGTGGCCGATGCTTATGAGGCCATGACCACGGACAGGCCATTCAGACGGGGTTTTTCCCACCGCGAAGCCGTAAGCCGGTTAAAACAGGGTAAAAATACCCAGTTTGACCCGGATGTAGTGGGATTTTTCCTAAAAGCTTTTAGGAGATCAACATTAGTTGGGAACATTCCTTCGTGAAACTGTTAAGACGTAAAGATATTAGACAACCACGAAGGTGTGTCCCATAAATTGGGGACATTCCTTCGTGATATTGTTAAGACGTAAGGATTTGAGACAACCAAGAAGGTGTGTCCCCTTTCCTTAGATAATGTTATAACGCAACATTTTGGCTACCTGGGATATTATAGTTTCCACCCCCAGCAAGTTAAAGCCGCCTTCGGGAATAATAATATCAGCATAATATTTAGTAGGCTCAACATATCTCTCGTGCATAGGCTTAACGCTTTTGCGGTACTGACTGAAAATGGCGTCCCTGGTACGGCCGTATTCGTCCATGTCCCTTTTTACACGCCTAATCAGTCTTACATCCGCATCGGTTTGTACAAATATTTTCAAATCCAGCATTTCCCTGAGACCGGGATAAAAAAGAGCAAATATTCCCTCCAGCAAAATTATATCGGCCGGACCCACCCTGGTAACAGTTTTTTTCCTGGTATGGTTGGTAAAGTCATACTGGGGAAGCACCACATGCTCCTTTGCTTTAAGTCTGCAGATTGTATCTAACAACAGAACCCAGTCTATGGATTCAGGATGATCATAATTTACTTTATCTCTTTCGGAGGGAGCCAGGTGGCTTCTGTCCAAATAAAAACAATCCTGTTCCACCAGCAAAGCCCTTTCCTGGAAGGCCCCAGCCACCGCCTTGGCCACCGTGGTCTTACCGGAACCTGTCCCTCCCGTTATGCCTACCACTATCGACATAATATCCCCCCCGCCTTTATATTTTCTGCATGGCGGGGCAACATTCCTTTTAGCTGTGCGAAAATCCGGAAGTTCATACAAACATATTAACAAATTTAATGGGAGGCTTTAAATTATGAATTTCAAGGATACCGATGAAATAATAGCGTTAATGGATATGGATGAACAGCAACTGGTACTCATCGCTCTCTTCAATAGCCTGGGGGCTGAAAGAATATATGAAATTTTAGCCGGAACGGTGGATTTTTTGCGTATGAATAACCGGGAAAGCGTGGCCGGCATACTTGAAAAAGCCGCAGGCAATATGTTTGCATAACAATGTTAAGCCCCTAGGAGGCCGTTGAAAAACTGCGCCTGGCTTTGTCAGGCTTGCCGTCCAGTGCTCACGTACTTACAGTACGCTCCGCGCTGTCCTGCTTCGCCTTCCGCGCCATGCTTGTTTTTGAACGGCCTCTGGATGGCGCACGAATCTTTGGTTGATGCTCACTAACTCTGTTTACATAAGCTCATCATGTACATTTGCATCAGTCTCCTAGCCCTTTCTTCTACAAGCGGGGGAGGTTCACTTTAGCCAGTTACAGATTAATAGCTCATCTATACGACCTCTCCTGTCACCCCTGGAATTGACGCAGCGGACGCCCTGCACCACCACAAAGCCTTTTAAATATTTTCCATACAGATCTCTTATTAGCGGGGTATCAGAGTTACTCAGCATCACCAGGCAACCCTTTTGGGTAAGCTCATGGAAAGTATCCGCCAGTCTGGCCTGCTCGCGGCTGTCAAAAGAACCGTTGGTATAATCGGTAAAGTTCGCGGTCCGGCTAAGGGGAACATAAGGTGGGTCAAAATAGACAAAATCACCAGACCGGGACCTATCCAGAACCACCTGAAAGTCTTTCCGCTCCAGAGTAGCTCCCTGCAGGGCAAAATGTGCGGCTAACAATACCTCTTCGTCCACAATCTTGGGTTTAGCGTAACTCCCGAAGGGTACATTGAACTGGTTTTTCCTGTTTACCCTATAAAGCCCGTTGTAACAGGTCTTGTTCAAAAAAATCAGCCTTGATGCTCTCTGTACCTCGTTCAGCCCTGCCGGGTCCATGGCCCTGAGGTTGTAGTAATACTCCCTATCATTAAGGTGACTGTGTAAGTCGTTTATAAGTTCACGCACAGATGTCTGCAGCACCCGGTACATATTGATCAATTCCTCGTTTATATCCGACAGAAATGCTTTTGCCGGGGAAAGAAAAAAGTAAACCGCCCCACCCCCCAGAAAGGGTTCATGATAAGCCCGGTAATCCAGGGGAAAATATGGAGCGTACTGACCCAGCATCTGCCTTTTTCCGCCAGCCCATTTAATCACCGGCCTGACCCGCAAATCCAATGTTACCACTTCCCAGCTATCCTCACTCAATAGCATATTTTACCACAACTGCCAAGGTTATTACTATTACCATTGCCAGCGAACTTATGTACGGTATATAATTATACCGGGTGATCATATGAGAACAGGTATAGCCAATCTTCCCCTGCACGGACACCACTGCCCCCGCTGGCTATTCGAGCGGATGGCAAAACTTGGCTCCGCCATTATCGAAGCAATAGTTGAGGAATACGGCCCGACGGAAGTGCTGGCCCGCCTTTCCGACCCCTTCTGGTTTCAGGCCCTAGGCGGTGGTACAGCAAGGCATGAACCAAGCCAGCGGCTGGGCCAGGCGATACCACTGGCAAGGGGATAATGTGGAGAGCTTTGTGAATGAACCCCATGCCGCAGTTTGCGGTAACCAGGCTGGCCAGGTGCTGAACATGGTGGCGACGGATAGCAACAAGTCCAGGAACGCCACGGTATACCTGGCTGGTGACAGGCCGGATGAGGTTATTAAGACTATTAAAAGGCTTAATGAAATGCCGCCTGATGGTTTAAGGTTACTTAACCTGCCTGCTGCACACCCGGTACCCCGGGCCGCCAGACTGGAGAAGATTCTGTCCAGGCTGTATGACCTTAAGCCTGCATCTTTTGAGGAAATTCTGGCGGTGGAGGGCGTTGGTCCAGCCACGGTGAGGGCTTTCGCTCTGGTTGGCGAGGTTATTTACGGAGTTAAACCCAGCCATGAGGACCCCGTTCGCTACAGCTATTAATTTCCTTGAACTCTATTACCTCTTCATCCGAAAGAAGCACCAGCCGGCTTTTTCTTGCATCAAAAACGGTACTGCTGTCCACACGAATAATCAGCGACCGGACTGCCGGCTTTTCTGTTCCGCCGCCCGGCCCGTTGCTGCCTTCAACCACCAGAAACTCCCCGCCTTCTGGGTACCTGCAGCGAATACGCTTGTCCACTTCGCTCCAGGACACCAGCCTGGCATCGTTTATATACAGATCAATGTCAGGCGTTGGCGCTGTTTTCGTAACTGATATTTTCCTCCCCGCCCAGCCATCCTTTACTACATCGATAAATTCTTCTACAGAGTTAATAATCATTAGAATTCCCCCGGAGCTTTTTGACTATTATTGCTTCAACGGGCAGTTATAATTCCCCGTTCAGCAGTATTCAGGAAAACTTCTTCAATGTTGTCATAAAGTCATCCAGCACCTGGTTCATGTCACCGTGTTCTTTGAGCTCCTCCTCAATACTTCCGGCCAGGTAGCAGGCCAGTACCGTAAAACCTACTTTGTTAACGGCTGCCTTAATGGCGCCCAACTGGATAACAACTTCTCCGCATCCTCTTCCTTCCTGGATCATTTTTGTTACACCCCTGACCTGCCCCTCAATCTTTTTAAGCCGGGATACCATTTCTTTCTTTATTTGCTCGTGATCCACAAATGTTTTAGCCATTTTTACCCCCTTGGGCTTATATTCCTATTATTGCGTATTATACCCCCTGCAGTATCTCAAGTCTAGTTTTTTGCTTAGGCAATATAAAGTTCTGTAAAAATATTGACCAAACAAACTATTGACGAAGCATAACTATAGCGGTAGACTATATATGGATACCCCGGCGGGTATTATTCAACTTACCACAGACCTTTTACTGTCAAGCTATTTCATTGTATATAGTAACAACACATACCGCCCCTGGGTATTTGAAAATTAGGCAATAATGTCGACTACCTTAAGACAAAAACATACCGACAAAAAAGTAGCCGGGCTGAAAAAGTCAAAAAAAGATCTGTCTCACACTGGAAAATTGAAAGGAGGAATAGTAGAATGCCGAAAACAAACTATACATGCAAACAATGCAACAAGGATTTTGAAGTAACGTATATATTTTTCAAATCTGTGAACCCGCAGTGCCCCCACTGCGGTAGCAGCAACGTCGGGGTGTCAAATAATATCCAATCCCGCGGCTGCGGTTCCAAACAAAACAACAGTGGCTGCAAATTTACCTGACGCTAAAGACAGGGAAACAGTTGTTTCCGCCGCAAGTAATAGTTGCCTTTTATCTGCCAGACTTAGCATCTTTCGGTCAGATGGACTAAACACAAAAATAAGGCCGGGAACCGGGGACAAATAATCCTCCGGCACCCGGCCTTTATATTTTCCCCCCACCAAAACGGCCAGGCATCATAATTCTATTTTATTAAGGAAAGTATATTAAAGATCCCTAGCGAGTCTCTTGCAGATGATAGGGGACACACCTCTCTTCAAAGGAATGGGGACACACCTCTCTAAAGAGCTTGGCTCTGGGGGTCAGAGGAATGTCCCCGATTGGAATGGTTCTGGAGTCGGAGGAATGTCCCCAACTTAAGAAGGTGAAAAGATTGGCTGATCTGACCAGCTTTTTTAAGCCCACCTCAGTTGCCATTGTAGGGGCTTCCAGCAAGGAAGGAAAAATAGGCAATGCCATTGTTAAGAATATTATTAGCAGCGGCTATAAAGGAAAAATATTCCCAATTAACCCTAAAGACAAAACCATAGAAAGCCTGGAGTGCTATCCGTCTGTATTGGATATTAAGGAAAATGTGGATCTTGCCGTAATATCAGTCCCGGCGGCCGGCACCCTGAAAGTGGCCGAAGAATGCGGGCGATCCGGCGTAAAAAACCTGGTGGTTATAAGCGCAGGCTTTAAGGAGACCGGGCATCAGGGACTGAATCTGGAAAAGGAACTGGCACGCATCTGCAAGGAAAACAATATCAGTATGCTGGGTCCCAACTGCGTTGGCATGATGGATACACACGTACCTTTAAACGCATCATTCGCGGCAAATTTCCCGCCAAAGGGGGACATCGCCTTCATCTCCCAGAGCGGCGCCATGCTGGTGGCCATTTTGGACTGGAGCATGGTTAACGGCCTGGGCTTTTCCAAAGTAATAAGCCTGGGCAACAAAGCGAATCTGACAGAGTCAGACTTTATACTCGAAGCCGCCCACGACCCCGTAACCAGGGTAATATTGTGCTACATAGAAGACGTGGCCGACGGCGAACATTTTTTACGCGCGGCAAGGGAGGCTACTTCCCGAAAACCCGTCATTATTCTGAAAAGTGGCGTAAGCCAGGCCGGCGCCCAGGCAGCCTCATCGCATACCGGTGCCCTGGCGGGCAGCGATTTGGCCTACAGTACAGCCTTTGCCCAGGCCGGTGTTATCCGCTCCACCACCATGGCCGAGCTATTCGATCTGGCAGTGGCTTTCTCCCGCCAGCCAATACCCTCCGGCAGCCGGGTGGCGGTGATTACAAATGCCGGCGGTCCCGGCATTGTTACCACGGACCGTATTGAGCACCATAAACTAACTATGGCCAGATTTAATAAAAACACCGTTGAGGGTTTAAGAACCTCCCTGCCCGCTGAAGCAAATGTATACAACCCCGTGGATGTACTGGGGGACGCCGGAGCCGACCGCTACCGCCTAGCCCTGGAAAAGGTTATGACCGACGAAAGCGTGGACAGCGCCGTGGTGCTGGTGTGCCCTACGGCAGTTACCAACGCTGAAGGTATCGCCCGGGTAATCATCGAGGCCCACAGGTCTTATCCTGAAAAGCCTATGTTTGCCGCCTACATGGGGGGAGAAATGCTGGCCGGAGGGGCTCACATGCTTAACGTGGCCCGGATACCTTGTTTCACCTTTCCGGAAACTGCCATAGCTGCTATAGCCGGCATGTCTGCCTACGCTAATAGAAAAAGCGCCGGTAAACCTGTAGTTATGGGAGAAATACAGGGAGTTGACCGTCATGTGGTCAAAGAAATATTTCAGCGGGTAAAAGCTGACGGCAGGCTGGTGCTGCTGGGCAGCGAGGCGGCCAGGGTCATGGAGGCCTACGGCATACCCTCCGCCCCCACCGTACTTGCCACCAGCCCGGAGGAAGCAATGGAGCAGGCAGAGATAATGGGCTTCCCGCTGGTAATGAAGGTCGCCTCACCCAAAATACTGCATAAAACCGATGTGGGTGGGGTTAAAATTGGCATTAATAACGTCGAAGAGGTAAGCAACAGCTTCCTGGAAATATCGGAAAATGTACATAAATATTTACCCAGGGTGGTCATACACGGTATTGAGCTGCAAAAAATGATGCCACGGGGAATTGAATTAATTATCGGCATGACCAGGGATGTGCAATTCGGCCCGCTAATGGCTTTCGGACTGGGAGGCATATATGTCAACCTGCTCAAAGATGTAGCCTTCCGGCTCGCAGCCGGCCTCACCGGCCCGGAAATAGAAGCCATGATTGCCGAGACCAAAGCCAGCACACTGCTAAGGGGTTACCGGGGCGAGGAACCCGCTGATATTAAAGCCGTTACAAACATTATGGTCAGGTCGGCCAGGCTGGTTACCGATTTCCCGGAAATCACGGAGATGGATATTAATCCGGTTTTTGCCTACAAGCAGGGAGCATCGGCCCTGGATGTAAAAATTACTGTGTCGTGAGGTGATCATGGTGAAAAACCTTTATGTAATGGGAACGGCCGGGAGCGGTAAAACAGCGGTGGCGCTGGGTCTGGCCCTTAAATTCAAGGAACTCGGCCACCGGGTGGCATATTTCAAGCCGGTGGGCAGCACCGGAGGGACTGTCAATCACAGAGACGAGGACGCGGAACTGATGCAAAGCGTACTGGATATAAAGCTGCCCCTGGAAGCAATTGTGCCTTTTACGGCCGGGCCATCGTACCTATCCGGATACCGCCACTGCATATCACCGGACAAGGTGCAAAGCGCCTACCGGAAGGTAGCGGAAGGAGCCGATATAGTAATCATCGGAGGGGCTGGTTTTCCCCACATTATGGGCTGCCTGGGGCTTGACGCCGTTTCCCTGGCCAGGGAGCTCAAAGCTTCAGTGCTGTTTCTGATTAGAATAGAAAATGATTACAGCCTGGACAACGCCATATTTATCAACAATTATCTTACAACCCAGAACATACCTCTGCTGGGCAACATATTCAACAACGTATCCCGCCCACTGCTGGCCAAAACCGAGGGCATTTACAGTTCCATACTCAGGGAAAAAGGCTATCGCACCCTGGGGATTATTCCCCGCCGGGTTGAAATTACCTCCCCCACCGTAGCGGAATATTATGAAGCTCTGGGCGGCGAGTTGCTTACCGGAGAAAATAATATGAACAGGCCGGTGGAGGATTTGATTGTGGGCGCCATGACCATTGAAAGTGCCCTGGGCTATCTGCGCAGAGCACCCAACAAAGCGGTAATAACCGGGGGTGACCGCTCCGACCTGGCCCTTTCAGCACTGGAAACCAGCACCTCGGTGCTAATACTTACCGGGGGCCTGTACCCCAACGTCAAGGTTACCTCCAGGGCCGAGGAAAAGGGCGTCCCGGTGATACTGGTCCATTACGACACCTATACCACCCTGGAAAAATGCTCCGAAGTTACCCGTCGCATCCGGTCCACAGACCGCCGTACCATAGAGATGGCCAGGGAAAACATAGAAAACCACTGCGACTGGCAAACCATACTGCAGTTGCTGGGGTAAAAAGACAGGAAGCGGCGCACAGCTAAAGGCCAGGGGTATACGATTAGGAGGATATGCCCGTGCTTTTTCTGCTCAGCCTAATTTTCATAGGGATTATTGCCTATGAGGTCCCAATGTTAATTAAGAAAAAAATGTGGCGGGAGCTGGCGGCTTTCAGTGTGCTGCTCATTATCGGCATGTTCTACAGCTACGGGCATGTGCTGGAACTGCCACTACCCAACCCTACGAAAGTTGTCGAAGCCGTTTTTAAGCCGATTAGCGCATATATAGAAAAAATTTTGTCCTGACCAGAAATTTTTTGTTAACCCAGCGTAGAGCAAGTAGGAGCAAGTAGGGACGGTTCTTGACTTGCCTGAATAGGCAAGTCAAGAACCGTCCCTACTTGCTACCTGTTTTTTTTACCGCCGCCAACCCCAGCAGCACTGTGGGGATTAAATACTCAAAAACATAGGCAAAGGGTGGCCATACTTTGGCTATATGAGCTACAAGTTCTACTGAGCTTGGTACCACCAGGATAGACAGTGCTACCAGGAGTACCCCTACGGGCAGTACCAGGGGACGGTAGGTCCTTAAATTTGCCAACTGTGCGGCCCCCAGTACGGCAGCGTAATAGAACAGTGCTATTTTGCCAAACAAACCTATCACCCAGATGGCCACCGCCAACGATTCAATGCGCTCCAGAAAACCAGCCAGGCTGATCTCTCTGATCAGGGAAAAGGTAGGGAAGGTCATCCTGCTTACCGTAGCAGATCCGAACACTAATATGTTGGCTACAGCGCCGTAGGTGAGTATGAGCCCGATGGCAACCACAGCCAGAATGGCGCAGCGCCTTCCTTCACCGGGTTTGGTCAGGTAGGGGAGGAACATGGCCAGCAGTATTATTTCTCCCCACCAGCCGGCGGGAGCAAGGGATCCCCTGATGACGGGCAAAATGCCATTTTCCAGTACCGGTGCCAGGTTATAGAAGTTCATTTGATTGGCCGTCAGTATAATAATTGTGGAATAAAGGAAAATGATCAGCGGAACGGTAAGTTCCAGGGTTCTGGCCAGCACCTCCAGCCCCCCCCGGATGGCCCAGGCGCAGAGCAGGAGCATTACCCCGTGCATAACCGGCAGGGGTGTGCCGGGCAATACCAGGCCGACCATCAGTTCGCCAAATTCCCGAATTATAATGGCATTGGTATGCAGAAAATAAAAAATGTATAAAACGCCGGCTAATCTACCCGGCCAGGTGCCCAGGGCGGATTGAAGATACTGGATCAGGGTCTGGCCGGGAAACCTTTTCCCCAATGCGCCTATTACCAGGGCCAGGTAGATGCCCGGTATTGTGGCCAGCACCGGGGCCAGCCAGGCGTCCCGCCCGGCTTCCCGGGTTACTATAGCCGGCAGGAATAACGCCGCTGTGCTACTCACCATGTTTACCAGTAAATAGAACGCCTGAGCACACGATATTTTGCCCTGTTCCAGCATAATTGCGGTTTCCCTGCCTTTTAAAATATTCGACGGCCAAAAGGGGCTTTACTGTTTCAATCCCGGCTTCGGGCAAAGGTCATTATTTTAGTTATTGTAACGTTAATAATTTCCTTTACTAAATTTTCTATTCCGGATTCGGCAACATGATTCGAAGGCAAGCAGGGACGGTTCTTGACTTGCCTGAATAGGCAAGTCAAGAACCGTCCCTGCTTGCCCCCCCTACTTGCCTTAGGATATTATTAGCAGGAGAGAATAATAATACTATCTGTGTCGGATATTATAAGCGAGGGAATTTTGTGACATATCGTCGTGTGCTTGTTGTGATATCAGCACTGCAAAAAGTGATTAGTAAAACAACGACCGGCTTGATCCCATAGCTATAGTTCAAAATTACTGACGCCTGACGTTTGATTACCCGCTTCTTATACGAGGAGGTTTGGCCGCCTGTGGTATCCCGGTTGTTGAAAAAAATATTTAAAAAGGCTCCTGAGAAGAAACCTTCCGGTCCTTTAATAAACGCCCGGAAGCAGCCGGAGCCGGACCGGCGGGTATACCACGCCGAAGAACTAAAGCAGATGAAGGTTTCCTCCAGCCTTAATAATAACTTGGATTTATTGAAAGCCATCCTGGGACAGAATACCGATGTGATCTTCCGGCGATTTAAGCTGGGCATGGAGGAACAAACCGAGGCCGCCGTAATTTATGTGGACGGCCTGACGGACATGAACTTGCTCAACAACGCTATCATGAAACCCCTGATACTGGAGTCCGGCCAAGCCGGGTTTAACCCCGTCAGAGGCAATCTCCTGGAGTTTGTTAATAACTCTGTCATTACCGGAGCCAACGTCAAAAATGCCCGCGTCATGGAAGATGCGGTGACGGGTATTCTGTACGGTGAAGTACTGCTGCTCATCAACGGCCAGGATAATGCCCTGCGCATCAGCATCAATGCCTGGAAATCCCGGGATGTTACCGAGCCGAAATCCGAGGTTGTGGTGCGGGGCCCCCGGGAGGGATTCACCGAAACCCTGCGCACCAACACCACCCTGATCCGCCGCCGGCTGAGGAGCCCCAACCTTATATTCGAGGATTTTCATATCGGCAGGGTTACTTATACCGGGGTCACCATTGCCTATATCAGGGGTATTGTTTCCCCGGATATGGTGGCCGAGGTCAAGCGCCGGCTGCAGCGCATCGATATCGGCGGGGTGCTGGAAAGCGGCTACCTGGAGGAATTTATCGAGGATGACCCCTATTCCCCCTTTCCCCAGGTGGTTCACACCGAGCGGCCGGACCGGGTGGTGGCCACCCTGCTGGAGGGGCGGGTGGCTATTCTCACCGACGGTACTCCCTTTGCACTGATAGTGCCGGCAGAGTTTATTACATTTATGCAGACACCCGAGGATTATTACGAACGATATATACTGAGTACCGCCATACGCTGTTTAAGGTATATAGCCTTTGGCATGTCACTGCTGCTGCCGTCCCTGTACATTGCCATTACCACCTTCCACCAGGAAATGATTCCCACCCGGCTATTAATCACTCTGGCCGCCGCCCGGGAGGGGGTGCCCTTCCCGGCCCTGGTGGAAGCCCTGATGATGGAGTTTACCTTTGAAGCTTTAAGGGAGGCCGGTATCCGCCTGCCCCGGGCGGTGGGCCAGGCGGTGAGCATAGTGGGCGCCCTGGTCATTGGCCAGGCAGCCGTGCAGGCGGGCATCGTATCTTCACTGATGGTTATCGTGGTAGCCATCACTGGCATAGCCTCGTTCATGAACCCGAGCTTTAATATCGCCCTCACCATGCGCTTGCTGCGCTTCCCCTTGATGCTGCTGGCGGCCACCCTGGGCCTGTTCGGGGTGATGGTGGGTATACTGGCCATGCTCATTCATCTGGCCGGGCTGCGCTCCTTCGGGGTGCCCTACCTGGCTTCCCTGGCGCCCCTGCACACCGGCGATCTGAAAGATGTAGCGGTGCGCGCCCCCTGGTGGGCCATGGACAGCCGGCCCGCCGAGACTGCCAAATTGAACCGGCGCGGCCAGTCCCGGAGGATGAAGCCCTCGGCATCAAAACCAGGTGGTCGTCAGGAGGGCGGGAATTGAGCCGGAACAATTGTCATATGATGAAAATCAATATGATTATAAAAATTATCGTATTGGGGCTGTTACTCCTGGGAGTAATGATTACCCAGGCGGCCTGCTGGGATCATCGGGAAGTAGAGCAGTTGGGAATAGTCATGGCCACCGGGGTGGAATCCGCCGCCGGGGGAAGGGTGCGTATCATAATGCAGAATGTGAACCCTACGGCTCTGGGGAAGGGGGCCGGAGGCGGGGGCGGCGGTGGACCTATGGGGGCTGCAAACAAACCCTACCGCAATCGGAGTATTGAGGGCGACACCATATCTGAGGCTATCCGGGATGCTTCCCGGGAAGCGCCCCGCCAGCTTTTTTTTGCCCACAACCAGGTGATTATTCTCTCCGAAGAACTGGTCCGGAAGCGAGGGCTGCAGGAAGTGGTGGACTTTTTTCAGCGCGACCCCCATATGCGGCGCACCACCTGGATTATAGTGGGAAGGGGTGATCTAGCCAGCCTGCTGGATGAGCCAGGCCAGTTGGAAACTACCCCGGCCCAGCGTATTGACAGTATTATCGACCAGCGGGACCGCACCTCCGAATACGCAGTGCAGAGAATTGGGGATTTTCTGGAACTGCTGGAGAGTGAAAGCACCCAACCCTTTACAGCAGTTGTGGAAACTATACCTAACCTTGCTGTACCAAAAGATCCCCGGCACGGCATGTCCATTGGTCAGATACCGGAGCCTCCTGAAATTATTAGACTTAACGGCACCGCTGTTTTCCGGCGGGATAAAATGGTAGGCTGGCTGAGTCAATATGAAAGTAGAGGACTGCTATGGGTAAGGGGAGAGGTCAAGGGAGGCATTTTGGAAATTCCCAGCCCTGACAAAGAAACAATTTCTATTGCTTTGGAAATACTGCGCTCAAAAACAAAACTGCAGCCCGAAATCAGGAACGGCCAGATTTATATCACCGTGTCTGTCAGGGAAGAGAGCAATCTTGAAGAAACCTTGGTACCGCTGGATCTCACCAAGCCGGAAACGATTAAAAAGCTGGAGGAACTGCAGGCTGAAGCTATCCGCAAAGAAATAGAGTCAGCCCTGGCCAAAGCCCAGCAGGAGTACGGGGTGGATGTGTTCGGCTTTGGTGAGGCAGTGCACCGTAAATACCCCGGGGAGTGGAAGGAAATGAAAAAGATGTGGCCGGAGCTGTTCCCCGGGGTACAGGTACAGGTGCAAGTGGAGACCAAAATCCGTCGCACCGGATTGGTAACCAAACCGGTGGAACCAATGCAGTGGTGATCATGTGCAGAAGTATTAGTTTCCAAGATTTCATCAACAGTTCTTTTCGTTGGCATATGATCTTAGCAATTTATAATTGGAGATTATAAGAATGAGCGGTAACATTAAAATAAGCCAATTTCAACTGAGTTCACTTACTATGTTTATATTACTGCTTCCCATCATATGAAGCTTTCCCCTGGTCACTGTAAGTGGCCGTGACACCTGGGCGGCAGGATTAATTTCCATGTTTCTCGCTATAGTTTATAGTATGGTTATCCTGAGGATTGTATCAAATGGTGCAAACCTGTCAATCATTATACTTACCAAAAAGTATTCCCCTGTATTAGGAAGTATTTTAGGATTTATCCTGGTAATATACTTTATACTGATAGGTTTTGTTTACTTGCGAGATTTTGTAGATTTTATGAACTTGTATTTTCCAAAAACACCTACAGTTATTTTAAGTTTGATATTAAGTTTCCTGGGCGCTTATGCCATAAAGCAGGGCTTAGAGGTTATAGCAAGGCTTGCTGCAATATTAATCTTGCCGGTTCTTCTCTTGGTTGTTGTAGGATTTATTGGTAACTCATTTAATTTTGATTATCATCCAATTCTTATACCTATTGAGAATTGGAAAGATACTATAAAAGGAGTAATATTTTCATTTACCACCTATGGTGAGTTGCTTGTTTTAACTATGTTGCATCCTTTAACAAAAAGTTCTGAGAATACTGCTAAATTCATAATAATGCCAATCATTTTCGCCGGATTATTAATTGCAGTGCTGACATATACGCTATACGGTAATTTTAGTAACCTATACCACACATATCGTTTATAAATTATTTGGACTTTATTTAAACATAGGCCGGATTGATTCCGCGTTTATAGTGTTATGGGTTATTACATTTTTAATAAAAGTAATAATATTTTATTACGCAGCAGTAAAGGGGTTAAGTGAAATTCTGGAGTTTAAAAGACATGATTCGCTGGTACTGCCCATGGCTGTAATTATTGCCTTTCTTACAATGACAGCTTTTTCAGGACCTACTGATTATACAACTTTTCTTATTACACTCTATCCGCTAATTGCAATACCTGTGGTATTTGGAATACCGTTACTTTTTCTGTTAGCTAAAGTTATGGGGCCAGGCTTGAAAGAATAAAAATACAATCTGTGTCGGATATTATAAGCTAAAGGCCAGGTATATACGATTAGGAGGACATGTTCATGCTTATTCTGCTCAGCCTGATTTTTATAGGGATTATTGCCTATGAGGTTCCAATGTTAATTAAGAAAAAAATGTGGCGTGAGTTGGCGGCTTTCAGTGTGCTGCTCATTATCGGCATGTTCTACAGCTACGGGCAGGCGCTGGAACTGCCGCTACCCAACCCTACGAAAGCTCTCTACGCCGTAACTAAGCCGGTTAGTGATTATATAGAAAAAATTTTGTCCTGACCATAAATAAAGGAGTAAGCGTCTACACTTACTCCTTACTTTTACTTTAATCCCTGTAATTCCGATCTGCCTTCCTGAATTTCGGATATTATTTTGCCCAGATTCTTTTCCAGTTCCATCAGTATTTCATCGGCATATTCCCGGGCGCCCTGCTTAATCTCCCTGGCCACGGCCTCCGCCTTTTCCACTATATCTTCCGCGATAAGTCTGGCCTGTCTTACTATTTCACTCTCTTCAGCACGCCTTTCCAGCTGTTTCTGGGCATCCTCCATTATTTTGCCGGCTTCCTTTTTAGTTTCCGAGATCACTTTTTCCCGCTCCTGGATAACCCATTTGGCCTGTCTGATTTCCTCCGGCAAAGTGGTACGGATACGGTCCAGATAATCCAGCAAGCGGTCTTCATCCAGCATAACCCGCTTCGTCAAGGGCACCTTCATGCTGTTTTCCACAAGTTCTTCCAACTCGTTCAGAACGTTAAAAATCTCCACCGGTCTATCCCTCCTTGCCACCGTTTATAGCAATATTTTTTTCTTTAAGCCTTTGCTCCACAAAAGGCGGCACCAAATCCGTTACGCAACCCCCGAACAGTACCACCTCTTTAACCGAACTGGAACTGATAAAAGAATACTCAGCTCTGGTCATAAGAAAAACAGTTTCCACAGAGGGGGCCAGTTTTTTATTGGTAAGGGCCATCATGAACTCATTTTCAAAGTCAGATATAGCTCTAAGCCCCCTAATAATGGCCTGTGCTCCTATCTCCTTGGCAAAATTCACTGTAAGTCCGCTAAAGGTTTCAACTCTAACATTATTATAGGGGCGTAAAATCTCCCTTAACATCTCTTCTTTTTCCGCAATGGTAAACAGCGGTACCTTGCTAGCGTTATTGGAAACGGATACGATTACTTGGTCGAATAACATGGCCGCCCTTTCGATTATATCCAGATGACCGTTGGTAACCGGGTCAAAGCTGCCCGGATAAATGGCTACCCGCAATGATAAACCAACCTCCTTAACGGCTTCCATCTGGCTGTTCAAAAACAAGTATGGCGCGGAAGGAGAAGCCAAACAGCGCGGAGCGTACTGATAGTACGTGAGCACTGGACGGCGAGCATTCGTTGGGGACATTCCTTCGAGGAATTTGTTAAAAGTTTAGAATTAAGGCAACTCAGAAGGTGTGTCCCCTTACCTAAAACGCCAGACGCAGTTTTTCAACGGCCAGCTAGAGCTGTTTAAAAAATGAGAGCATAGTGTCCCCGTATCTTTCCTGCCTGAACATCCCGAACTCCCCAATTATCGAAGGGATCTCCTCCCTCTTGCTGCTTTCGGCAACGATCACCCCGCCTGGCGACAGCAAACCTTGTCCAGTCAGTTTGTCAATAATTATGACCTCTTGACCGCAACCGTATGGAGGATCTAAAAAAATAATATTAAATTGTCCTTTCCCAGCCAAAAGTGTATTGATGCCGTCGAAGGCGCTATTTTTTACTATTTGACAGCGATCATGGAAACCCGTTAAGGCTATATTTTTCTTGATTGCCTGCACAGCTTTGGATTCCTGTTCGACAAACACACATCTGGCCGCTCCGCGGCTCAATGCTTCTATGCCTACATTACCTGTACCGGCAAAAATATCCACGAAATTGCAGTCCACAACCTGATCGCCCAGTATGCTAAACAGTGCTTCCTTTACCCTGTCAGCTGTTGGCCTGCCTGTCCACCCCCGGGGCACGGTAAGTATCCTTTTTTTAGCAGAGCCGGCAATAATCCGCAAAGATTATTTCCCCTGCCCTTCTTTAAATAGCCATCTCATTAACAAAAATATTATAGCATAATCACTGTAAAAAATCGATTTTTTTGAAATATGCCTCTATTATCTGTGAAAATCACGATATATTCGTCAAAAAAAGGGGAAACTATTTTTGAAAACATTGCAGGGGGGTAATTGGAGTGAACCTTGATTTTTTTCAGTCGTTTAATATTAACGTCGACCTGGCCCTGGAAGCCCGGGAAATTATACAGGGGAAAAGCGGCCAGGAAATACCCGGGGTAAGAGTGGACCGGGAAAAATATGATTTTGCTACAGTAACCATCGTAAATGTGGAGGAAAAATCAGCCGAGTCCGTTATGGGTAAACCGGTGGGAACATATATAACCATAGAATCGCCGGTAATCAAAGATAATGACCCCGAAGCCCACCACCAAATAGGTGAAATACTGGCGGCACAGTTGATGAAGCTTTTTAATCTCCCTGAAGGCGCCTCCATACTGGTGGTAGGTCTGGGCAACTGGAACGCCACCCCCGATGCCCTGGGTCCCAAAGTGGTAAGCATGACCATGGTAACCAGGCATATATTCAATTATGCCCCCAAGGAGCTGCGGCCCGGTATGCGCAAGGTAAGCGCCCTGGCCCCGGGGGTACTTGGTCTGACCGGCATTGAGACCGCTGAGGTTATTCGCGGCGTGGTGGAAAAAACAGGCCCGAACCTGGTTATAGCCATAGACTCACTGGGCGCCAGGAACGTGTCCAGAATAGGTACCACCATACAGATTGCCAATACTGGTGTGAACCCGGGCTCCGGGGTGGGCAACCAGAGAAAAGCTCTGAACATGGAAACTCTGGGCGTTCCGGTAGTCGCCATCGGTGTGCCCACCGTGGTCAACGCGGCGGTTATTGCCAAGGATACAGTGGATCTGTTCATGGAGCAGCTTAGAAACAACCAAACCGTTTATAATGTTGTCAGTACTTTAAACCCCAACGTCAGCAGTCAGGTAATTGAAAAGATACTGGAACCATTCGGCGGCCAGCTAATGGTTACACCCAAAGAAATAGACGATTTGATTCAAAGAGCATCTAAAATCATAGCCGGAGGGATAACCAAAGCCCTGCACCCCAATCTACACCCGGACGAATACGAGTATTATCTTCATTAGATAAAAAAAGGGGCTGCCGCCCCTTAAGACTATCGGTCCTTCACCGCGATCTAATAAAAACCCCGCCTTTCGGCAGGGTTTTTCGGTTACGGCACTTTAAAGGCGCCAACCGTATATGTTTAAATGTTATCCCTGAGGGGTATCCAGGCTTACTCCGGTAGTGGCGTTGATGGCGCCCGCACCTGACTGCATCAGGGACGCTTCACCGAGAGCAACCAATCTCTTGGTTATGTTGCCACCTACATAACCGTTTTGTCTGGAAGTCAGCTGGCCTTTGTCAACCTGGTTATAATTTGTCAGACCCAGTTCGTTGGCCACCTCAAACTTCATAGCGTTCAAAGCGCTGCCGGCTCCGGGAACCACTTTTTGATTAGTGTTACGGGCCATTAAGTAAATCCCTCCTTTTGTTTTGATGTTAGTATTATCTCCCGTAATTAACTACAAATACGTAGTATTTAATGGCACTTCTGTAATATAAAATAAATTAACATATCTAGACCAAAAACAAAGGATAATTAATGAAGCAAAATTTTAACATATGCATAAAGCCAACTGTTACAGCACCGCCTTCGGCATTCTTGACCTTACGGCCACCTTTATCCAAAAATAACAAAAGTACTATGCTGCTTATACTATAGCACAACTTTTGACATAAATTAAAACAGGTACTAAATCTGGTATCTAATCGGGGACATTCCTCCTGCCTCAGAGCCAAGATTAGTTGGGGACATTCCTCTGACCCCAAAGTCAGGATTAGTTGGGGACATTCCTCTGACCCCAAAGTCAGGCTCCAAATAGAGGTGTGTCCCCTGACCTTTTTTGAGGTGTGTCCCCATTCCTTTGAATAGAGGTGTGTCCCCTTTCATCTAATCTATCCTACATTAATAAAAATCAAATCCTTATCAAAACGGTTTTTCAATTCTTCCAGCAGGCTTCGGTGTTCCGCCCTGCCCAGGACCGGATCCCTCAATAATAATTCCCGGGCTTCTTTCCGGGCTACTTCCAGTGCCCGAATGTCCCTGATCGGATCGGCTATTCTATAGGTTACTGCGCCGGACTGGCGGGTGCCGAACAGTTCCCCCGGACCCCTCAGTTCCAGATCCTTTTCCGCCAGCAAGAAGCCGTTGCCGGTCTGGCACATAGCCCTCAGTCTGGTCTCCGTATCTTCGCCCCGGGCATCGGATATGAGATAACAGATAGAGGCATATCTCCCCCTGCCGACCCTGCCCCTGAGCTGGTGCAACTGGGCCAGGCCAAACCTGTGCGCGTCTAATATCACCATTACCGTGGCATTGGGCACATCAACCCCCACCTCAACCACAGTAGTGCTTACAAGCACGTCTATAAGGCCGTCCCTGAACCGGTTAATAACTGTTTCCTTTTCTTCCGGCTTCATTCTCCCATGCAGCAGGTCTACCCGGCAGCCCCCGAGTTCTCCTGAGGACAGCCTGGAGGCCAGCTCCACCGCTGAAAGAAGATCAACCTTTTCCGATTCCTCCACCAGGGGGCAGACAATGTAAGCCTGCCTGCCCATGGTCACCTGTTCCAGTATTTTTTCATAAACACCAGCCATCCGGGAATGACGGTAAAAATAGGTTTTAACCGGAATCCTGCCCGGGGGTAAATCGGGTATGGTGCTCACCGCCAGATCTCCGTACAGGGTCAGGGCCAGGGTGCGGGGTATCGGGGTGGCGGTCATGACCAGCACATCCGGCTGATGTCCCTTGAACTGGAGCACGGCCCGCTGCTTCACCCCAAAGCGGTGCTGCTCGTCAATTACCACCATGGCCAGGTTTTTAAATTCAACATCTTGTTGGAGCAAGGCGTGGGTACCCAACACCACCCCTGTTTTCCCCTCTCTTATCTTTTCAAGAGCTTGTTGCCTGTTTTTCTTCTTCATGCCTCCGGTCAGTAAAGTAGTTTCCAACCCCAGGGAAGAAAAATATTTGCTGATGTTTTTATAGTGCTGTTCGGCCAGTATCTCCGTCGGCGCCATCAGCGCGGCCTGCAGACCGCTGTTTACAGCTTTAAGCAGGGCCATAACGCAAACCACAGTTTTACCCGCCCCCACATCGCCCTGCAGGAGCCTGTACATAGGGGTCTGTGCATCCATATCCAGGGAAATCTCCTCCCAGGCAGTTCTTTGCCCCGGGGTAAAACTAAACGGCAGGGAAGACAAAAACTGATCTTCCAAGCCGCTTTTTATTTTATAGCTGTGGTCTTTTTTTACGGCCACAATTGTGTTGCGGCGCATGGTCATTATGATTTGCTGTAGAAATAATTCCTCAAAAACAAATCTTCTCCGGGCCGCCCGATGGTCTTCTGAGCTTTGGGGAAAGTGCACCATTTGCAGGGCTGCTCCCAGATCTGGCAGTTTATATTTGGTGGCTAGCGAAACGGGGATAAAGTCATCCAGGCCGCCAGCCCACTCGTCCAGGGCAGACTTCACCGCCGCCCTCAGAACTCGCTGGCTGAGCTGTTCCGTAAGCGGATACACCGGCACCAGCCGGCCTGTATATAAAGCTTCGGAGCCGTCCTCCAGCTCATAGTCCAGCACCTGTAACTGGATTTGACCCATAAACCTGTTTATTTTGCCAGTCAGAAGCAGCCATGTGCCCTCATGCAATTGCTTTTTTATATACGGCTGGTTATACCACACCGCATAAAACAATCCGTACCCGTCATATAAGGCCAGCTTGGTAATGGTAAGACCTTTTCTGGGTTTGGATTCCTCCGCCCCCACAACTCTGCCCCGTATGCTGGCCCTAACCCCGCTGTCATAAGCATGGGCAGGTTTCAACTGGGTTCTGTCCTCGTATTCCCGGGGAAAATGATACAATAAATCCCCCACGCTGTTTATACTCAGGCGGCTCAACAGAGAGGCCCGTTTGGGGCCTACATTTTTCACATATTTAACTGGATTACTCCAGGGCAGTCCCCGCAATGGCATTACCCCCGCAAAGACAATTTCATTTTTTCAAACCCACATTTTGTGCGAAGCTAAACAGGCGAAGGCACCACAAAAGCTTTGCTTGGTGAATAATTATTCTATTATAATATATTAACATAAATAATCAGAACCGGTGCAATGCTGCGATGTCGCCCCCGATGAATTAATATATGCTTGCACCATTTTATTATTTTTGGTAAAATTACAAATGTGGTTTGTGCAAAGGAGGTGTTCACGTTGTCCAGAAAATGTTCTGTTTGCGGCAAAGGCGTACAGGTAGGCATGAAGGTAAGCCACTCCCATATTCGCACTAAAAGAACCTGGGCCCCAAACTTACAACGGGTGAAGGCCATAGTTAACGGTTCACCCTCTAAGATTCTGGTATGTACCCGCTGCCTCAGGAGCGGTAAGGTGCAAAGGGCAATATAATAACAAAAACACAGTTGAGCATACAAAAACGGCATTTAAGCCGTTTTTTGCTTTTCTCTAAAAAAAGGGGCTGCCGCCCCTTATGACTATCGATCCTTCACCCCGGATCTAAGGAAAGGGAACACACCTCTCTTCAAAGGAATGGGGACACACCTCTCTATAGAGCTTGGCTCTAGGGGTCAGAGGAATGTCCCCGATTGGAATGGCTCTGTGGTCGGAGGAATGTCCCCAAATATTATCCACTTGCAGACAGGGGGACGGTTCTCCTGTCTGCACTTTCTTAAAAAACCGTTCTTACGAACGGCTAATTCCAGACGCTAAGAGATCAGAGCGTTATGGACATTCCCTCCCGGGCTGCAAAGCAGTCGGGATAACGCTCCCTGGCCTGCTGCTCAATGGATTCCATGTCGCTGTCAGTGTGAAAAGGATCATGGTGGTATAATGCCAGCTTTTTTAACCCGGCGGCCTTTACCAGCTTTATTGCCTCCTGCCAGGTGGAATGGCCCCATCCCACCCTGGGAAAACTGCCGTTCGTTCCCAGGTATTCCTCATCGGTATAGTTGGTGTCAATTATTACCAGGTCCGTCCCACTGATAAAATTGCATATATTTAAATCCAAATCATCGTAATGCTCGTTGTCTGTCACGTAGCAGCAGGATTTTCCACCGTATTCCAGACGGTACGAGATACTTCCTCCCGGGTGGTTGTTATGGATAGTCTTAACAATAATGCCATCTCCCAGGTCAATATCATGTCCGCTGTCTACCTCTCTGAAATCTATGGCAGCTCCCATCTGTTCCAGAGATACCGGAAAGTGTGTATATTCCATTTGACCCCGCATAAGATTGGCAAAGGTTTGATTCATTTTACCCTGCCCGTAAAGAATGAAATTATTATCCTTTACAAAAGCCGGCCCAAAAAAAGGAAAGCCCTGAATATGGTCCCAGTGTGTGTGGCTGATAAAAATCTCCCCGGATATTTTTTTACCCTTTTTAAGCAAATATTGACCTAAATCCACTATACCGCTACCGGCGTCAAATATAAAGAGACGATCCCCTATCTGTATTTGCACACAGGAGGTGTTGCCACCAAATCTTATCGTATGAATACCGGGTACAGGCCTTGACCCCCTTACACCCCAAAAAGTAACATTGATATCTCCATTTACCATGCGCGTCTGTAGCCTCCGTTAAGGTCAGTTCCATTAACCTTCATTCCCTGGCAGTGCCCTTGAAAGTCAAAACCTGATGAAAAAATTACCAGCAGGAAATTCTACATTTTATTTTACCAAAACTACCATGTACAGGTAAAGCATATAATTTATCTTTACAAATAAAATAGTGCTCCCGGCCCATTCCCGGGCAGAAGATTTGGGTTAATTAAACCTATATGAATAACATAACCCAGTTAAAAAAAACGGCAGGTGAATAGTTTCATCACGCCGTTTAAATAAAATATGATTAAAGTATTTTATATATCCCATACCCTGGCGTTATCGAGGATATCACTCGCATTCCTATTTTTACAATAATTTCACCAGCCTGCCGTTATCGCTGATACCGGGAATACGGCCACGCTTAGCGATAGGTTTGCCGTCTTTTTCTTTTATGTCCATGGTCATATCGATAGCCGGGGCACCGGATATATAACTTCCAACCCCAAAGGCCTCGGCCCCTGCGGCGGACAGTTGGATAATCCGCTCCGGAATCACACCTCCGCTGACCAGTATTTTCACATGGCTATGACCGGCTTGATCCAGCCTGGCCCGCACTTCTCTCACCAGCCCCGGGGTCACGCCACCCCTTTCCCCGGGTGTGTCAAGCCTTACAGCGTCCAGTGCACCGCCCAGAGCTTCTGCTACCCTGAGGGTTTCCTCAGCTTCATCCTTGAAAGTGTCCACCAGCACCACCACTGGGGTTCCCTCCGGCATTACCCTGCGATAAGTTTCCGCCACCCGGACAGTATCCCCTACAATAAGAAAGACCGAGTGGGGAACAGTTCCCGAGGGCTCTATACCGGCCAGCCTGGCCCCGAGAATACAACTGTTGCTGTCCGCCCCTCCGATTACTGCAGCCCTCTCCATCACCGGCGCCACCGCCGGGTGCACATGCCGGGCACCGAAGCAAATAACCCTTCTGTCGCCGGCAGCTTCTTTACATATCCGTGCCGCCGTGGCCCAGCCGCTGGAACTGGCCAGTATGCCAAGCAGGGCTGTTTCATAAATGCCGAAATCGTCATAAGGGCCGGCAATGCGCAAAATCACTTCTTTTTCCCCGAAACGCTCCCCCTCAGGTAAGGACCAAACCTGCGCCCCGGTCCCGGCCAGCAGGTTTTTTACCTCCGGAACACCGGCTAAAACGCCATGTTTCCCGGCGAACACCTCTGCCACTACCGGGGTTTTGTCCAGTCCCAGAGCCCGGAGTATTTCCCTGGTCTTGATAAAGTATATATCAGTTGTCCAGCCGTATTTTATTTCCTCCTGGTCCGCTGAAAAAAGCCTGTCCCCGGGGGACACCTTAAATGAGGCAACCTCTTGGAGATTTTGCACCGTCTTTACCGAGGACAAAGTATTACCCCCTTCATCTAGACAATAGCGCGGTTGAGGTTTGCCATTTCAATGGCAACCACTGCGGCGTCCCAGCCCTTATTGCCGGCCTTAGTGCCGGCCCGTTCGATGGCCTGTTCGATGGTGTCGGCAGTAATTACACCAAAGATAGCGGGAACTCCGGCGTCAAGGCCAATTTTGGCTACGCCCTTGGATACTTCCGCCGCCACATAGTCAAAATGCGGTGTGGCGCCCCTGATTACCGCCCCCAGGCAAATCACGGCGTCAAAACGCTGCAGGGAAATCATCCGGCGGGCCACCATGGGAATTTCAAAGGCTCCGGGCACCCAGGCAATCTCCACATCCTGATCATCAACACCATGCCTCTTCAATGCGTCCAGCGCCCCGGATAACAGCTTATTGGTTATAAACTCGTTAAAACGTCCCACCACCAGTCCGAAACGGAGACCCTGTCCCACCAGATGACCTTCAAACACTTTAGCCATATCTCTTCTCCTCGCTTTACTCTTATCTTTACGGGTAGCCTGCAGGCACACCCTTTTATATTCCTTAAGGCCGTTCAAAAACAAGCATGGCGCGAAAGGCGAAGCCGGACAGCGCGGAGCGTACCGGAAGTACGTGAGCACTGGACGGCGAGCCTGACAAAGCCAGGCGCCGTTTTTCAACGGCCGCCTAGCCGATGTTCAGCAGGTGGCCAAGCTTACGCTTCTTGGTAGAAAGATAGAATTTATTCTCATCTCCCGGGCATATCTCTATGGGCACCCGGTCTACCACCTCCAGGCCGTATCCCTCCAGCCCGGCTATTTTTCTGGGATTGTTGGTTATCAGTCTTATCTTTCTCAATCCCAGTTCCACCAGTATCTGGGCGCCAAGTCCATATTCCCGCAAATCAGCAGGGAAACCCAAAGCCTCATTGGCTTCCACGGTATCCTTGCCCTGATCCTGCAGATTATAAGCCCTTATTTTATTTAAAAGCCCGATACCGCGTCCCTCCTGACGCATATAAAGGAATACCCCTACGCCTTCCCGTGAAATCATTTCCATGGCCCGGGCCAGTTGATCGCCGCAGTCGCAGCGTGACGAACCAAACACGTCGCCGGTTAAGCATTCCGAGTGTACACGAACCAGGGGAGCTTCCATGGAATCAAGATCACCCTTGACCAGGGCTATGTGACCTTTGTTGTCCAGCAGGCTCTCATAGGCCACGGCTACGAAATCGCCATATTTAGTGGGCAGTTTGGCCGAGTCCACCCTTTTGATTAATCTTTCAGTTTTGCGGCGATATTGAATAAGATCCGCAATGGTAGCGATCTTCAGTCCGTGGTGTCGGCAAAACTGGATTAATTCGGGCAATCTGGCCATGGTCCCGTCATCCTTCATTATTTCGCAAATTACCCCGGCGGGATAAAGTCCGGCCAGCCTGGACATGTCCACCACCGCTTCGGTATGACCCGCCCGGCGCAATACTCCGCCTTCCTTTGCCCTCAATGGAAAAACATGGCCGGGACGGCGTAAATCCTCGGGTCGGGTAGCGGAATTTAGCATGGCACTGACAGTGGCTGCCCGCTCGTGAGCGGATATCCCCGTGGTGGTGTCCTTATGGTCAACGGAGACGGTAAATGCCGTGCCGTTGGGATCGGTGTTTTTGGTGACCATGGCCGGCAGTTCCAACTCATCCAGCCTTTTGCCTTCCATGGGCATGCAAATAAGACCCCTTCCGTGTGTGGCCATGAAATTTACCGCCTCCGGGCTAACCTTTTCAGCGGCCATGATCAGGTCGCCCTCATTCTCCCTGTCCTCGTCATCAATCATTACGACTATTTTCCCCTGACGGATATCCTCAAGGGCCTCTTCAATGGTATTGACCTTAAAGCTCATTATTTAATCCTCCCTTATTAATGAATGGGGACACACCTCTCTATTGGGTCTGACTCTGAGGTCTGAGGAATGTCCCCGACTCTCTACATAAATCCTTTTTCTGCCAAGTATTCAAAGGTGATCCCCCCGGCTTTGTCCCCATCCTGCCCGGAGGGAGCAGTGTGTCCCATCAGCCTTTCTATATATTTGCCCACCAAATCCGCCTCGAGATTTACCGTCTCCCCTGTATTTTTATAGCCCAGGGTAGTTTTATGGGCGGTATGGGGGATTAAAGACACCCGGAAGCTGCTGGCGTCATAGTCCACCACAGTAAGGCTGGCGCCGTCCACGGAAATCGAACCCTTCTTAACAACGTAGCGTATTACCGCCGCCGGCGCGGTGATGGTAACAATGGTGGCTATGTCATGCTTTTCCCTGCCCAAAATGGTGCCCACACCGTCAATATGCCCACTAACCAGATGTCCTCCCAGGCGGTCGCCCAGTGCCAGTGCCCTTTCCAGGTTCACCCTGTCCCCCGGCTTCAGCCGGCCGAGATTTGATCTGGACAGGGTTTCCGCCATCACATCGGCGGCAAACAAACCCCGGCTAAACTCAACTACAGTGAGACAAACTCCGTTTACTGCGATGCTGTCCCCCAGCTTTATACCCTTTAGAACCTCCCGGGCTTCAATGGAGAGCCTCGCAGAGTCCGCCCCCCGGGCTACGGCCTTTACTAAACCCAGTTCCTCTATCAAACCGGTGAACATTTAATTATTCACCCCACTCCCTATATAACCTTCCACACATATATCTTCCCCGAAGCGGGTTACATTCACCCGCCTGATGCTCACCGCCTCCGCTAGGCGTTCAACGCCCTGACCGCCCACCGGGCCCGGGGCGCTGGCGCCGCCGATAAGCTTGGGGGCAATAAACCAGATTACTTTGTCAGCCACCCCCGCCGCAAGGACAGAGGCATGCACCTGGCCGCCGCCTTCCACCAGCACGCTGCAGATTTCCATGGCGGCTAATTTTTTCATCAAAACCCTTAAATCCACCCTTCCTCCGTCCCCATCCACGGTAATTATCCGTGCACCGGCGTCTTCCAGCACTGCCAGTCTTTCCGCAGGGGCCGCAGTGGTGGTAACGATGATGGTCGGAGCGGGTGATTCAACTCTCAAAACCCTGGCCTCCGGCGGCGTCCTGGCAGCACTGTCCAGTACAATCCTTACCGGATCCCTGCCGCCGCCTCCGGGAAGCCTGGTGGTCAGAGAAGGGTTATCCGCCAGCACTGTATTTATTCCCACCATGATGGCGTCGTAATGATCCCTCAGATGATGCACGTACTCCCGGGATTCAATTCCAGTAATCCACTGGGAATCACCGGTGCGGGTGGCGATCTTGCCGTCCAGACTCATGGCCGCCTTTAGCACCACAAAGGGCTGTCTGACGGTTATATATTTAATAAAAACCTCGTTAAGCCTGCGGGCCTCTTTTTCCAGCAGCCCGGATTCCGCCTCTATACCCGCTTCCCGAAGCTTATCCAATCCCCTGCCGGCTACCAGGGGATTGGGGTCGGTCATAGCCGCTACAACCCTGGTAACTCCAGCCTCTATCACTGCCTCGGTGCAAGGTCCGGTCCTGCCGTGGTGACAGCATGGCTCCAGGGTAACATAAAGCGTAGCCCCCCTTGCCTTCCCGCCAGCCTCTCTCAGGGCATGCACCTCAGCGTGTGGAGTACCGGCCCTGTGGTGATAACCGCTGCCCACAATTTTTCCGTCTTTTACCAACACTGCCCCCACCATGGGGTTTGGACTGGTGCGGCCCGTTGCCCTGGCCGCCAGTTCCAGGGCATTGCTCATATATTCCCTGTCCAACCGACCACCCTTTTCCAATAATAAATGCCAAAAACCCCGGGGTAAATAACCTCCGGGGCAAAACAAGCTAAGGACATACACTCACTATAAGAGCATTTGCCCGTTCTTGAAAACCTTCTCCCATCCAGACTGTGACTGTCGGCTCCGGCATCTGACCGGATCAACCTTTGCAGGCTCGCGGGCTCGGCTTAATAAAAGCCCCACCGCCGGTAGGGAATTGCACCCATCCCCGAAGGTATATTTTTTTTAGAAACACCTGAAATCATTATAGAATCATTGTGAACAGGTGTCAACAGCTGTTACGATTTTATCCATCCTCATCACACAGTCATCGCTATTTCGTAAACATACCCTTCCAGAAACTCATAGCAACTCCATAAATATATCACTTCAGTGGGCGGAAACTTAATTTTGGGTTTGCCCGCAGGGCTCATTATAATTTCTTTTAAAGCCTTGATATACGCTCCGGGTGGCAGTGCGGCAATATTTTCATAATGTTCCACGTCGCTTATATGCTTGCAAAAAACGGTGGGGTATTTTTTCATGGCCCTGAAACACAGATCCTTGGCCTCTTCCAGCCACTCCTTGCATATGTAGTACTTTTCAAGGTAATAGTAAATTATTACGATACAGATAGCGATAAAAACACAAATTTTCAGCATTGGGAAGCTGCGAAAGTCCGTTCTCTTATCGGCAATTCCAAGATTATAAGTAAACAGTTCCTTATAATATGTATAGCATTCTTCCAGTTCCCTTACAAAATCCGCCGAAGCCTCGTCATGTCCTGCCAAAGTATCCTTGGCCCCGGAGTGGACGAGCCGGTCAATCACTACTCCCATCCTGTCCAACATTGTTTTTTGCTCAGGGTCAAATGAAGCCCCCAACTCTACTTTGATGTATTCATTAAATTTCTCCCGCATAGTTTCAAGGGTCAGCGACTCCAGGGTTGTGCCCAGTATACCCGGCACCCGCAGTGTGATGGCAGATCCTTCATCATCATCATCTTTAGCCTTATCCGTTAAACGGTATACGATGCTGCCCGAAGCGGCATCAATAATTATACCCCCGGACCTTTCGTATTCACCATACAGCAATTTTTTCTTTACGTTACCGTCGATTTGTAGGGATATTTTGCTTAAGCCTTTCAACCAATTTCACCTGCCTACACATATTCCGGCGAAGAATAATATACTACATGTAATTGTTTTATCAAAGTAGCAAATAATAAATGAATCCTATTAAACTAATGTAAAGAAATAATTCTGTTAAAATCACTTTATTCCTGCTTAATTATTCTGTTTAGCCGTATTACATAAAATATTTTATATCAGGCAACCCGCTTAATTTATACTGGCTAACTATTCAACGTGCTATTTACTTTTTTAAAGTAAATAGAGAGCCTTTTCCCAGGCAAAAAAAATTGACCCTTGCAAACATTTACTAATTAAGGTTTACAAGGGTCTTAGGTTTATGTTTATTTTTCGTCAGGATTAATTTCAGTCAATTTCGTGGTCGGGTCAATGCTTTGCTGCACTGCTTTTTGGTGGTCAGAGTTACCTTTTTCCATTAAATCCTTAACTCTGTTTTCTAAATCCTTAAACCCCAAAAATATCCCTCCTGCTGCAATTACCCGTAAACAGTTGGGTTATTGCTTTTTTATAAGCATTTCCAGGAATATGAAATGCTAAACATAGATGAAAGGGGACACACCTCTCTATAGAGCTTGGCTCTCGGGGGTCAGAGGAATGTCCCCGATTGGATTGGCTTTGGGGTCAGAGGAATGTCCCCAACTTTATAAGTTTTCACTGGGCAGAGGCTCCAGCAACTGGTGAACCTGATCCCTCATTTCCGGCTGGGCCACCACAATTAATATATCGCCGGTCTGAATCACCGTTTCCGCCGACGGGGAAAATATTTCCTCGCCATTTCTGTATATAGCCAGCACGGTGGCGCCTGTCTTGCCCCTGAACTCCGCTTCCGCCAGGGATTTGCCCACCAGTGGGGAGTGACCCAGCACCTTTATTTCTTCAATACGCTGCAGCCTGCCGGCCATCTTGAAGGTATAATCAAGCAATTCGTTCATAAGTTTTTCAATTTCTAAATTTATTTTGTCCCTTTCCTTCAGCAGGTGCTGCAACTTCTCCTGCACATCGCGCAAAACCTGCTTCTGACCGCACTCAGCCAGAAATGCCTCGGCTGCCTTTTGGGATTTCACAACTACCCCAACCCCGGGTGATACCTGAACAATGCCGGTATCCTGTAACAACGTAAGAGCGCGACGTATGGTCTCCGGAGATACATTATACTTCCCCGCCAGGGTAGAACGGCCAAAAATTTTCTGCCCTACCCTGTACTCTCCCCTGACCACCCGGGTTGCTATATCCACCGCGATGTTGACGTAGCGGGCCATAAGATTTGATCCATGCGTATCCATTGTCTACTGATACTCCTCATCAATAAAGTTTGGTTGATAAAAGACTACAAATAAATTATAAACCCTTTCACGGATATGAAAATACCCCCTATAAAAATATAATTTCTTGGGGGTAATATTTCAGAAAAGGCAAGAAATATAGAAATCAAATGTTGATATTTTATGTTTTAACTTATCGATTCCACATTATAACCGCGTTCTTTAATTCTATCCACCACCGGGCCGGGCTCCGCCGTGCCGAGTCTCAGCATGATATCCACCTTGCGGTCAACCTTTTCTATACAGGCCACACCCACCAGGTTTATATCAAATTCTTTTACTATCTGCAACAATTCAGCCAGAGCTCCTGTACGGTCAGTGGTTTCCACCACGATCCTAGTGCCTGCCTTGCGGAAGCCGAATACCTTGATCAACGCGTCGAATATGTCGGTTTGAGTTATAATTCCGACCAGTTTGCCGCCGTCCACCACCAGCAGGCTGCCTATTTTATTATCTCTCATAATCAGAGCGGCTTCCTCAAGGGAACAAACCGGTTCTATGGTAATGGGATTTTTAGCCATTACCTCCTTTACCACCATTTTAGCCAGCAGGTAGTTCATCTCATAAATACTAAGAGTTGTCGCCGGCGAAGGGGTAACAGTCAGCAACTCCCTTTCGGATACTACTCCCATCAATTTCCCTTTTTCCACCACGGGAAGTTGTCTTATCTTCTGCTTTTTCATGATATTGAGGGCTTCCAGAATAGGTGTGCCTAGAGAAATAGTAACGGGATCGCTTGACATATAATTTCTTACAAACATTGAAATACCCCCTTCGATGACCGTCTATATATTACATTTAATCAGAATATGAATGCCGGTTACTACCCGAGAACGTTTATTCCAGTTGGATACTTCCAGAACACATATTCGCATAGAATAATTCACTTGTGCTATTTGACAATCAGTATGGGGTTACAGCAGGCCAAAAAGCTAAAACAATATCATTATGTAGGATGATAACCTTTATAATTCCCTTTTTCTAAAAAAAAAGCCGGTTAACCGGCGGGTAAATAATAATCTGAAACTACAAAACTTTCGTCAGGTTCAGCAAAAGCCAAAGCCGGTCACCCTTCTTAACCACGCCCTTGAGATAGTCCACATTATCCCCTGCCACCGCAGGAGGCTCTATTTCGTCTTCTGTGAAACGGCCCACTTCCAGTACATTGTCCACAATCATGCCCACCTTTTGCCCCTCATGCTCCACCACTATTATTCTGGTGGCGTCATTATACTCGTTGACCATCAGTCCCAACCTTTTGTTCAGGTTAATTACCGGGACAATGCTGCCCCTGAGGTTGATTATCCCCTCAACATAATGCCTGGTATTGGGAACCTGGGTAATAGCGGTCATACGGATAATTTCCTGAGTCTCCTGAATGGGTAGGGCATACTGCTGTTCATTTAGCTGAAAAATGACCAGTTGTTCTTCACTTTTCACAGGGCCTGACCCCCTTGTTATTTATTGCAACAAACCGCCTGTTTGCTTTATTTGAAATTTGACACCAAACTATAAAATTCCTTCAAGTGAATATTATGTATATAAAATAAAAAGTTTTTCTTATTTTTTTGGCTGTTCCTGTTTGATCAGCTTGTCTTTCACCGCCCCGCAGGATTTGCATTTGCCTGGCTTGCAGCGACTCTCCACGGTATTGCCGCATTGAGCGCAAATATATACCGCCACTAATTTCACCCCCTGTCATAAACAAACATATTAAGCGTGACCTCTTTGGGCCTCCTCCCTGATCTCCCTTACCGCCGCCGCAGGGTCTCCTGTGTTGAAAATAGCTGAGCCCGCAACCAGCACGGTTGCCCCGGCTGCAGAAACCGACGCTGCAGTAGCGGAGCTTATGCCCCCGTCAACCTGAATTTCCGCCGGAGAACCTGACTTGCTGATCATTTCTTTTACAATTTCTATTTTAGCCAGCATTTCCCTGATAAATTTCTGCCCGCCGAAACCAGGGTTGACAGTCATCACCAGCACCAGGTCTAGCATATGGACAACATATTCGATTACTCCCGGGTGAGTGGCCGGATTAAGCGCCACCCCCGCCTTTTTGCCTTTCTTTTTAATCATTTCCACAGCGCGGTGCAGATGCGTAACCGTTTCCGCATGCACTGTTACGATGTCTGCGCCGGCCAGAATAAAATCATCTATATAATTCTCGGGCTTTTCAATCATTAAATGAACATCGAAAACCATACCACAACGTGGTCTAAGCGAAGATACCACCAGCGGCCCGATGGTAATATTGGGCACAAAGTGACCGTCCATAACATCAATATGCAGATACTCCGCCCCGGCCTTTTCAACAACTTCCACAGATTCCCCCAGCCTGGAGAAATCCGCCGATAATATAGAAGGCGCCAGCTTGATCATCAATATTTCCTCTCCTGCTTTATAATTTCATCCAGAAACTGCAAATAGTTACCGTATCTTGCAGGGCTGATTATATTTTTGCCCACGGCTTCCTTCACAGCACAATCCGGCTCACTGGCGTGAAGGCAGCCGCTAAAGCGGCACTGCCCCATAAAACGCTCTATTTCCGGAAAAAAGAGTGATAGCTCTTCCCTTTTTATGTCGGGCAGAAAAATCTGGGAAAAACCCGGCGTATCAGCTACCAGACCCCCGTCTTCCAGGGAAAGCAGTTCTACATGCCTGGTAGTGTGCCGGCCCCTTTTTATTTTTTTGCCCACCTCGCCGGTTTTTAGGGAGAAACCCGGCTGAACAGCGTTAAGCAGGCTACTTTTACCCACGCCGGAGGGACCTGCCAGCACCGAGATTTTGCCTTTCAATAAAGATCTCAATTCACCGACGCCCATACCGTTATAAGTACTGGTTTCCAGCACGGTATAGCCGGCCCTGCTGTATATATCCAAAGTCTCCCGGTGGCTGCCATCCGACAGGTCCGTTTTGTTCAGGCAGATGACCGGCTCAACTCGGGCATAATCAGCCTGTACAAGGAGCCTGTCCAGCAACACCATAGTCAGGTCGGGCTCCCGTACCGCAAATATTATGACGGCCAGGTCAACATTGGCTACGGGAGGCCGGAGCAGGGCATTGTTCCTGGGATATACCTTATCTATTACCCCCACCCTGCCGTGCCTCGGGATTATGCTTACCCTGTCCCCGACCAGCACCTCAGTTTTGTCCAGCCTGAATTTTCCCCTAAGGGAACACTCCCACAAGCCGTCATCCAATTGCACGTAATAAAAACCTGCAGTAGCCTTCAGCACCACTCCGGCCATGTGTTTCTTAACTTTATCCTTTGTTACATTCACATCTTTTTTTCCCCCACTCATTTCAAACCTTAAAATTGCTTGAAGCCCCTTTGTGTATCATCAACAAAAACCTTGATGGTTGCCTTGCCCCAGTATTCCACTCGCTCCACCACCCTGTCGCCCGCCTGGTGCTGCCTGACATAGGCGTTCCGCGTGCCCTTAATGTCGGTAACCTCTATGCGCACCAAGTGGTACTGGCCATCATCCGGTATTTCCGTTTCCGGAACCCTCACATTGGCTATCCTGACCGGCGGTCCGGGACCGTCACTTATTGTCAGTTTGACCTGGGCGCCCTCCTGTACAGAGGTTCCCGGCAGGGGATCCTGGGCTATCACCTGGCCCCGCAGGTAATCAACACTAGTTTCCCTACCTATATCAGGGCTTACCTGCAATTTCAGCTCTTCCAGTTTGGCAGCCGCGGCTTCTTGTGTCATTCCGGTGAAATCCGGTATTTGTATCTCTACCTTCGGACCCTTGGACACATATACCGTTATTGCGGAGCCCCTGGGAGCCTGGGACAATTCCTTCGGCTCCTGCTTAAAAATCTTTCCCTCGGGTGCCTGATCGCTATAGTCCTCCTGTATTTGGTCATTGAGTTTAAAACCATTCTCGGTGAGCATGATTCCAGCGTCCTGGGCCGTAAGGTTCAATACACTGGGGACGGTTCTTAAATCCTGACCCTTGCTGATGGTAAGGGTAACCACCCGGTTCTTCTTAACCAACCTGCCCGGCTCTATATCCTGTTCTATCACATATCCGGCCTGCACGCTGGAGTGAAAAGCCTCCTTCACCTGTACCTGCAGGCCCTTGTTTTCAAGGGTAAACCTGGCATCATCCATGAGCATGTTTTTAACCAACGGCACCTCCACCTCGGGTACATTAATAAACATATTAAAGGCAAAGGCCCCTCCGGCGATTATTATACCCAGCAAAACCAGCAGGGCTGCCCAGCCGCCCCGGGTCAGCCTCTTTTTCTGAACAGGTCTCTCCTGCCGGGCGGATTTCAGTTCCTCACCCCTGATTACCCTGGTGGCATCCTCATCCAAAGGTATAAAACGGGTAACGTCACCGCTGCTATCCCTGACGGAGTTTTCCAGCACCCGGGACATTTCCCCGGCACTGCTGAAGCGCCTGTCGACACTTTTCTCCAGTGCCCTGCAGACTACCTGCTCCAGCGCGTGAGGTATCCCCGGCCTTATTTTGGAAGGGGGCGGAGGCGTTTCCTGGATATGCTTTAACGCCACTGATATGGGACTGTCACCGGCAAAGGGGACCGTGCCGGTAAGCATTTCAAACAGAACCACCCCGATGGAATATAGATCGGATTTAGGTCCGGCCGGCTCACCCCTGGCCTGTTCCGGAGAAAGATAATGCACGGAGCCCACGATGGTATCGGTATGGGTCATGGTAGCAGTACCGGTTTCCATGGCGATTCCGAAATCAGTAAGCTTGGCCTTGCCCGTTCTGGTAATTAATATGTTATGGGGTTTAACATCCCGGTGTACTATCTTATTTTCATGGGCATGCTCCAGGGCGTCACATACCTGTCTGGCAAACTGCACGGCCCTTTCCGGAGGTATCGCTCCTTCCCTTTTGATTACTGTTTTTAAATTTTCACCGTCTATATACTCCATCACCAAATATTGTATTTTATCCTCCGTGCCCACGTCATAAATACTGACAATATTGGGATGGGAAAGGCTGGCCACCGACCGGGCCTCCCGCCTGAAACGGCGTACAAAATCTTCATCCGAGGTATACTCAGGGCGTAAAATTTTAATGGTGACCAGGCGGTTTAAAATGGCATCCCGTCCTTTGTAGACGATGGCCATACCCCCGCCGCCAAGCTGTTCCAAAATTTCATACCTGTTTCCAAACATCTTGCCCAACAACGGCTCTTCACCTCAATTCTGTCTAAAACTTGCAGCTTTTTTCGACAACATCTATCAAAATATAATAAACATTATAACATACCGAATTTTATCTTCCTTGCAGGTAGCCTGCCATAATGGCCCTGGCCACCGGTGCGGCCTCCCTGCCACCGGCCCCGGAATTTTCCACGATCACCGCCACGGCGATGCGAGGATTTTGCGCCGGGGCAAAGCCCACAAACCAGGCATGGGTTTCCCCACCGGGATTCTGGGCCGAGCCGGTTTTGCCTGCCACGGGTATACCCGCAAGGGAGGCTGCCGAGGCGGTTCCCCGGGTAACTGCCTCCTGCATGGCCGTGGTTATTTGGGCCGCTATGGCCGGGGTCATGGCTGTATGCAATAGCGCGGGGCTATTTCTTTCCTTCACTGCACCCTTTGCCGTTTTGACCCCGGTAAGCAAATATGGAGTCATTACAGCCCCTTTATTTGCTATACCAGCGACTACCAGCGCCATCTGCATGGGACTGACCAGTATTCTCCCCTGACCTATGGCCGTGGAGGCAATCTCCGTTTCGGTAAGGTGTCCCTCCGGCAGCATACCGGGTCTGTAACGTATATATTTTAGGCGCTCTTCTTTAAACCTGTCGTATTTAACCGATTCGGGCTCCGACTCAAAATCCTTCTGAGCTCCGGTGACGAAACCGAAGGACCGGGAGGAAAGCCTTATGCCTTCCTCCCCCAGTATCAGGCCGTAATGGGCAAAGGCCGAATTACAGGACTGCGCCAGGGCATCATTAAAATCAACCTGGCCGTGCACTTTGTTATCTTTTAAAACAAAGCCGTCCACCGTAATGCTTCCGGTGCAGTTGTAAATATCCTTAACAGCGCCGGCATCCTGGCTCAGTATACCGGCCGCAGTAATCAGCTTGAATGTTGAGCCGGGAGGATACGCGCCAAAGGAGGCACGGTCCAACAAGGGTGAGTTCTCAGTATCCTTGGCGATATGGTCAAAATAGGTAATATCCACCTGTCTTTCCGACTGCTTACCGTTAAGCTCATATTTTTCTGTATTTTTACCTACCACCTGATCAATTTTATTCGGATCGTATCCCGGCGTGCTGGCCAGTACAAGTATGGCTCCGGTGGCCGGATCAATGGCCACCACCGCACCCCGTCTCCCCCCCAGCAAGCTTACCGCCTTTTTCTGTAAATCAGCGTCCAGGGTGAGATACACGTCGTAGCCATATACGGGACGGTTCAGCAGGTGTTTAATCACCTTGTCTACACTGCCGCCATCATCCATGGCCAGCAGGTAGGTATCATACAGCGATTCCAGCCCCGTGCGCCCGTACCGCTGGGAAACAAAGCCGATTAACTGGGCGGTGGCATCCTTATAGGGATAAACACGTTTCTTGATCCCTTCTTCTTCTACATCCCCGGCCAGTATCCGGCCGTTGCGGTCGTATATGGTCCCCCTGCGGATGCCCGCCTCCGCGGCCGCCAGCCTGCGATTGTGCGGATCAGTGGCCAGGGCCGGGCCCATGTAGATATTGATATAACCCAGATAAATCATCTGTGCCAGAAAAATAGATATAAAGAAATATCCCAGTCTGCGCAAGTTATTTTTCATTGGCAAAGGCCTCGTTGGAAATATTCATGAGCATGCCCAGGATAATAAAATTGGCTACCAGAGAACTCCCGCCGTAACTCACAAAGGGCAATGTAACGCCGGTCAGAGGAAGCATTTTGATCACCCCGGCTATGATGATAAAGGACTGTAAGCCCATCAGGGCAGTTAATCCTCCCGCCAGCAGGGCGGAAAAATCATCCCTGGCCGATATAGCAATGCGAAAACCCCTGTAAATAAAGAACAGGTATAAAAGAATAATGCCCACACCACCCATAAGTCCCAGTTCTTCGGTAATAGCAGAAAAGATAAAGTCCGTATGCACGGCGGGAATGAATTTGGGGTACCCATCCCCCAGTCCGGCCCCGGTAACACCGCCGGCGCTTATGGCAAACAGGGATTGGGCAATCTGATACCCCTTCCCGGTGATATAACTCCAGGGATCCAGCCAGATGGTGAAGCGAGCGGCTACATGTTGGAACATTTTTCCGGCCACCCAGGCCCCCGCCAGAAAGAATGCCGTGCCGAAACCAACATAAGCCAGCCTGGCGGTGGCGATGTAAATCATGGCCAAAGAGGTGCTAAAATAAATCAGTGCAGTGCCGAGATCCCTTTGAAAAACAAGCAGCAAAAGGGCTATCCCCCACATACCCAGCAGTGGCCCCCATACCTGGGGACCCGGTAGAGACATGCCTAGCACGGTACCGGAACCCCTGGTAAGGGCCAGCCTGTTCTCCGCCATAAAAGAAGCCAGAAAAATAACTACCAATATCTTAACAAATTCCGACGGCTGCAAACTGAATAGCTTGAAATCCAGCCAGCTTTTGGCCCCGCCCATCTCGACACCAAAAAAAATGGGCAAAAGCAAAATCACCACACCGGAAGCGGCAATCAAATATTTATATTCCGCCAACACCCGGTAATTAGTAAGCAGCCTGGTGGTCAGCAGCAGCATCAGCAAACCCACCATCAGCCAGACGAACTGGCGGTAGGCATAAGCAGGCTGCAATCTATAAAGAAATATTAAACTGGTATAAGAGAGCAGCGCGGTAACCGGCAAAAGAAAGGGGTCCCCCCTGAATCCCCTGAACTGCCAAATCAAACTGACCAGCATAAAGGCCAGGGCCGGCACAACAGCGCCGGCGAATATAATCCTGGGTTCCTTTAAAACCCACAGATAAATAGCCATAGCCCCGGCTGCCAGATACGCCGCGGCGGGGATTAGTAATTTCATTTCCATCCTGCGCTGCTCGTAACCAATCTTTTCCATAGTATATTCCTTAGTATATTCGTTGTCCCGCCACCCTGTGATTAGCATGAAAGAATTGTTACTATTCAGGTAGTCAGTAGTCAGAATTCAGACATCCATGCCGCGAGCGGCACCATCAGAGTATGAAAATCCAGACACTTTATGTCATTCTGAACGAAGTGAAGAATCCAAGATCCTTCGCTAACGCTCAGGATGACATTTTCCTAGACTTATTTTCAGGCAGAATATTTCAAAACAAACAAACCGTTCTCTCATTCTGACTCCTGACTACTTACAAAGAATTCAGGGTGCGATGAGTACTACCGAAATATTATCATTGCCGCCCCTGTCCATAGCTGTCCGAACCAGCTTATGCACGGCATCGTCCAGGTTATCCGATTGCCTGTATACAGCAAGTATTTCGTGGTCCTCCAGCAGCCCGGTCAAACCGTCGGTGCACAACAGCAAAATATCACCCGGCTTCAACTCCTGAGTTACCAAATCTACATCCACTGCCAGCTCTGTGCCCAGGGCCCGGGTTAAAACATTCCTTTGCGGGTGCTCCCTGACCTCCGCCCGGGTAATACCTCCTACGTTGAATAATTCCTGTACCAGAGAGTGATCCCGGGTAAGCTGGGATATTTTCGATCCCCTGATTAGATAGGCCCTGCTATCCCCCACGTGGGAAACTGTGGCTTTGCCATCCTTTAAAACCACAGCGGTAAGGGTGGTTCCCATACCTTTCAGGGAAGGCTCCCCGCCGGATGAAGAAAACACATTGCTGTTGGCGTTCTTCACGGCCTCAATCAGAGTGCGGCCCATATCACCGCCGCCACTTTTTCTGATATATTGCTCCAGGTCATGCATAGCCATATTGCTGGCCACTTCCCCGGCCCGATGTCCGCCCATACCGTCGGCCACAGCAAACAGGCCTATATCGGCCGCCGCCAGCACGCTGTCCTCATTCTGCTGTCTCACCCTGCCAACCTCAGTGGCCTGGCTCCATTTCATAAGCCCACCTCACAAACTTCAGGGTAACCCCTCCGATCCTGACCCGGTCCTCATCAGCCAAAACCGTAGGCATATGCACCTTTGTCTCATTTAAAAAAGTGCCGTTGCTGCTTTTTAAATCTTCTAGCCAGAATTGCCCTTCCCTTTTGCTTATGCGGGCATGCTCCTGCGATGCGAAGGGGTCCGGAATCATAACGTCGCTTTCGCGACCCCGTCCCAACACTGATTTCCCAGCCAACGGAAAAACCGTTCCCGCAGCAAGCTGGCGGTCGGGACTGGCCAGCACCACCATCCCGGCTTCGACCCCCGGGATGGGTTCCGGTTCCTCTCCAGGGATCATCTGGTGATATGTCTCTTCATCTCCCGGTCTGCCCTGCCTGCGGTCCTTCTCTACGCCAGAAAATACGGCAGCCTGCTCGCGATAACCCTTGAACATCATTCTGGCCAACTGAAAGATAAAAATATATAGAAGAATTAAACACAAATAGCGAAAAAACGTTAGCAGAGCTCCAAGCACAACTACTCCACCTTTAACATACACAGGGTTGAGCCGAATTTTACGGCGTCACCAGATGCAAGTTCCTTTTTATTAACACGCAAACCGTTCACAAAGGTGCCGTTGGTACTCCCCAGATCAGTTACAATCCACGCCCCGCCGGAAAACTCCAGACTGGCATGGCGCCTGGAAACGCTGTTATCGGCCAGTAGTATTTCGCTGCCCTCCCGCCTGCCTATGATCACCGGAAAACCTTCCAGCTCAAATATGCGCCCCTTCTGAGTTCCTTCCTGAACCACAAGGAAAAAACAATGATCCTGTTTCACCGCCGGCACTGGTGAAGTATCCCTTAGCGGCCTGAAACACAGTGTATCTTCGAATTCCTCAACCCGGCATTCATCCGGATCCTCCCCGGTGAGCTGCGGGACTGTGCCAAAAGCCGATTCCACCCGTAACTGCCCCGGCTTTAAATCCTCGTCTCCCTGAATAATTACCAGCGGTTTGGCCACCAGGGTAAAGTCCTTTTCAAGAGCCTTCTGGCTGAGATATTCCTGTAGTTCGGAAGCCAGCGCCCCGGCTATGCTACCCACCGCCAGCCAGTCTTCGCGGCTGAGGAAAACGGTATACTCGTTGGGGGCATAAACAAGGTTCACACTTACCCTTTTTTTGTCCCTCATCTCCCGGGCCAGTCTTTTGGCTATATCCACAGGCTGCACCCGGCCTTTGAATTTATCCCGGAAAAAACCCTCTATATATTTTTCCAGACCGCCTTCCAAACCAGAAAAAAGTCCCACCTGATCACCTCTAATCCCCGGACTGGGATATATTCCTCCGTCTCAGCTGGCCGCAGGCGGCATCAATATCCTCACCCAGCCTGCGGCGCACGGTTACCCTGATACCGGCTCTCTCCAGTTCCTGCCTGAAAGCTTGCACTGTACCCGGTCCGGTCGCCGTATACGGCTTTCCGGGCACCCGGTTAAAGGGAATAAGATTCACATGGCAGAGCATGCCGCGCAATAGTTTAGAAAGTTTAGTGGCATGTTCCCGGCTGTCGTTAACGCCTGCTATTAAAGCGTACTCAAAGGTCATCCTGCGGCCTGTGGTTTCAATATAACGGCGGCAGGCTTCCATCAGGCTGCCCAGAGGATACCTGTTATTTATAGGCAAAAGATTACTCCTGAGCCCATCTTCCGGTGCGTGCAGAGAAACAGCCAGGGTCAGGGGCAATTTCAGATTAGCCAGTTTCTCTATCCCCGGCACGACACCGCAGGTGGATAGGGTGATGTGCCGCATACTTATGTTGAGGGCGTAAACTGCCGTGACCAGATAAATAAATTTTAGCGTGTTGTCCAGATTATCAAGGGGTTCCCCCGTACCCATCAATACTATCCGGGAAACCCTCTCACCTGTGTCCCTCTGCACGGACAGAACCTGATCGTATATTTCTCCGGGGCTCAGGTTCCGTACCTTTCCCCCGGCGGCGGATGCACACAGCCGGCAGCCCATCCGGCAGCCCACCTGAGTGGACAGGCACGCGGACAGGCCGTATGTATAGCGCATGAGCACCGTCTCCACCGCCTGGCCGTCGGCCAGACCCAGTAAATACTTCACAGTGCCGCCGCGTCCGGAAACCTGCTTTTTTAATACCTGTAGCGCGCCGGGAGCATATGCTGTAGACAGTGACTCCCGCAGCCCCCTGGGTATGTTCGTCATCTCGTCAAAGGATGCTGCACCCTTTTGAAAAAGCCACTCCGCCACCTGCCTGGCCCTGTAGGCGGGGTGGCCCATTTCTCTGATCATATTTTCGAGTTCCGCTAAGGAATAATCTTTAAGGTTTTTTTTCATTTTCAGGCTACCATCATATATACAGCATCATTGATCAATCTATTTCTACCCCTTTATACTAATCCCTTTTTTCGCATTCTGGCGATAAAAAAACCATCCGTTCCATGCTTATGCGGCAGTAGCTGCAAATAGCCGCTGGCCATGATCTGCTCCAGGCCCAGTGTCTGAGGCAGGTAAGGGGTTAAATCCTCCATTACGAATAGAGTATTGTCCTCTATAAAATGTTTCACCTGGGCCAAATTTTCTTCCTCTGCCAGGGTGCAGGTGCTGTAAACCAGCACCCCTCCCGGCTTCAGGCAGCGGGAGGCGCTATTTAATATGCGCCGCTGCAGTTCCAGTATTTCCGGTATCTGCTCCGGGGTCCTGCGCCAGCGGGAATCCGGTCGCCTCCTCAACACGCCCAGGCCGGAACACGGCGCGTCCACCAGAACATAATCCGCCTTACCGGCCAGATCCCCGGAAAAATCCCTGGCGTCAGCCAGAAAAGAGTGCACGCAGTTTATGCCCAGCCGCCGGCAGTTGTCTTCAATAAGATTTAATTTATGGGGGTGTATATCCGCCGCCATAACCGTTCCCCTGTCCCCCATCAACTGGGCCAGATGAGTGGCCTTGCCCCCGGGGGCACTGGTGGCGTCCAGGACAAAGGAACCAGGCACCGGAGATAACGCATGGCCTACCAGCATGGAACTCTCGTCCTGAACCTGAAAAAGCCCTTCCTCAAAGGGCTTAAATCCGTGCAGGGACATAAATCCTTCTATATACAGTCCTTCCGGGGCAAAGGTGGTGACACGGGAGTCAACCCCTTCTACAGCCAGCCGTTCCGCTAAATCTTCCCTGGTAATTTTAAGGGTATTGGTGCGGATGGTATTGGGGGCGGGTGCATTGTCGGCCCGGCAGAGGGCAATTGTATCGTCCGGTCCGTAATCCCTCAGCCACCTTTGCACCAGCCAGGGAGGATGGGCATAGCGAAGGGCAATGTGCGCTACGGGATCGCTTTCATAATCAGGGTATGCTATATTTTTATAGCCCCTGGCGAGGTTGCGCAGCACACCGTTGACAAAATTAACAGCACCGGCATGGGCATATCGACCGGCCAGGTTAGCGGACTCATTAACAGCCGCTGAATCCGGAACCCTGTCCATGAATACAATCTGGTATGCCCCCAGGCGCAATATGCTCCTTAACCAGGAAGTCTGTTTTTTCATGGGCTGCTTCAGGAAATGACCCAGCAGCCAGTCCAGTGTATTCAGATTCCGCAGGGTACCATAAACAAGTTCCGTAGCAAATGCGCGGTCCAGCTTACCCGGGCGGTGTTTCTCCAAAAGCCGGTTTAGAGCAATATTGGAGTACGCACCCTCCCCGTCAACTTCCTTTAATACCATCAGGGCAATTTCCCTGGCATTCGGCTTTGGCAAATTGTCTTCCGCCTTCCGTCCCCGGCAAAAAATGATTAACGGCCTCTTCCACCCGGGGCATATATATACAGGTATTATAACACGGCCCGTTGGGCCGTGAATTTGTTATGCCCAGCACCGGCACGGGGTTGGAATCCTGAATGCCGCTGGTTAAATCCCGCTCACAGGCAATGGCCACAATGGCCCTGGGCCGGTACTCCTTTACATACTTCCTGGCCAGGGTCCCGCCTGTGGCAATCCCCATGTTGATACCGTAAGCGTCCCTCATCTGCAGCAAGTCACTGACGCTGCACCTGCCGCAGCGGCGGCAGTTGTTTATGTCTACAGTAATTTTGTGGGGGCATTCAGTGTTTTGCAGGCAGTGGGGCGCCAGCAGCAATATCTGATCGGGCTTAAGCTTCATGCGCAGCGCCCGGACCAGTTGATTGTTGACTTCAATATAGGAGTTTTTAACCCTGTCTATATCAAATTTGAAAAGCCTGGCCAGACCTATAACCACGGGGAACAGCATATTAACCGCCACCCGCATAGGCCCGTTCAATAGAAATATTTTTTTGGCGTAAAGTAATGACAACACTATACCCAGGATTCCCAGACCCGCCAGCATTACCCCCATGGCCAGGACGCCCACCAGTAAAACCAGTATAATCTGGTGCAGCAGGGAGCGGCCGGGATAAAAAATCAGGTACCATACCCCGAAGGTAACACCCCCCACCACCAACAGGCTGAGCAATAGCAGCCCGAGAAAAATTCGTTTGCGCACATGGGGGTGAATGCTGTCCAGCACCTTTCTCATGTCCGGGCACTTCCCTTCGGGGGTTGGAACTGCCGGGCACAGTCCGGTTCGCCCAGGAGGGTGCCCGGCGAAATGACATTGCCCCGTAAAAAGTCCTGTGCCCGCAGGCGCCTGCCGCCCTGAAGTTGCAACTCGGCTATCTCCAGCGGCCCTGTCCCGGTCATTACCTCAAGCACGTCCGGTCCGGCAGCAGTTACAGTACCCGGGCTGCAGGCAGCGGATAAATTTTCTCTTTTCATGCTGTCTGGACTTCCCGGTAATTTAGCCCGCCATATTTTCACAACCTTATCTCCCAGCAAAGTCCTGGCCCCGGGCCAGGGGTCCATACCCCGCACCCTGTTAAATATAGCCAGGGCTGAATCAGCCCAGTTGATCACTTCATCCTCCCGTGTAAGCATGGAGGCATAAGTGGCCCCGGTATCGTCCTGAGGGACGGGCTGAATTTCCTTCCGCTCCAGCAAAGCGATGGTTTTAACCAGCAGATCCGCCCCCAGCCGGGACAGCCTGTCATGAACGGAACCCACGTTTTCTTCCGGTGCTATGGGAGTTCTTTGACTTAGCAGCATGTCCCCGGTGTCCAGGCCCTTATTCATAAACATGGTAGTTACACCTGTTTCAGTTTCCCCGTTGATAACCGCCCGGTGAATGGGCGCCGCCCCCCTGTAGCGTGGCAACAGCGAAGCATGCAGGTTAATGCATCCCCTGGGGGGCATCTCCAGTATCTCCCGGGGAAGAATTTGCCCGAAAGCAACCACTATAATTACGGCCGGGCTGATTTCTTTTATTATCCCGATAAAATCGCTGTTTTTTATCTTTTCGGGCTGCCACAGCGGCAATCCCATGTCCAGGGCCGCTTGCTTGACCGGAGAGGGACGTAATTTTTTCCCCCTGCCCCCGGGCCGGTCCGGCTGAGTCACCACACCTGCTATATTGTGCCCGGCGGCATGCAGCGCCCTCAGAGAGGGCACCGCAAAATCCGGGGTGCCCATAAACAATAACCGCATATCAATCGCCTCAACTCTATTCAGGTATTCAGAATTCAGTAGTCAGAATTCAGTAGTCAGAATTCAGAATACTTCGAGACGATAAACCGTTCTCTCATTCTAACTCCTGACTACTGACTACTGAGTAGTTACTTATATTCTTGCCAAATTTTCCACTGCTAAAAAATATTAAAAAAAACCGGGGGTTATTTTATACGCCGTACATTTATGGCCTTATCGGTAAACAGTATACCTTCCAGGTGATCTATTTCGTGTTGAAGAACCCGGGCCAGAAAGCCTGCGGCATTGATTTCCAGTTCCCTGCCGTTGCGGTCCAGCCCCTTTACCACTACTTTGGCCGGCCTGCTGACATCACCCATCCATTCAGGCACGCTCAAACAGCCCTCCGTGTCTGTTTCCTCGCCGGATGCCTCACAAATAACCGGATTGATTAGTTCTATCAAACCATCACCAGCATCAACCACAATTATCCGTTTGGATACCCCTACCTGTGGGGCGGCCAGACCGACGCCTTTATTAGCATACATTGTATCTCTCATATTGATCAGCAGTTTAACTATGTTGGAGGTTATTTTCGGCACCTCCCTGGCTATCTCCCTCAATACATCGTCTCCGGTTTCCACAATATTATAAACTGCCATTTTATCCCCTTCCCGTCCGGCTTTATTCAGGTATTCAGAATTCAGTAGTCAGTATTCAGTATTCAGACATCCATGCCGCGAGCAGCAGCATCAGAGTATGAAAATCCAGGACACTTTATGTCATTCTGAACGAAGTGAAGAATCCTAAGATCCTTCGCTAACGCTCAGGATGACATTTCCCTAAACTTATTTTCAGTGCAGTAATTAAAATACTAACATTCTGACTATGACTACTGACAAATTACATCAAATTCTGGGGGTCGATGTCAAGCACCACAGAAATTTTTCTATTTTGCCTGAATCCCGCGCTATTATATAAATTGGTCAGAGCCCGGCGCAGGGCGACACCGCCCTGGCCCTTTATTATTATATGATAACGGTAACGATCCTTCACTCTGGCCAGGGGCGCCGGAGCTGGCCCCATATATTGGATGCTTTCGCTGGAAGATTCCTTTTCCATCAGCTGGCGCACTTTATCGGCAAAGGCCTGAATTTCACCCTCATCCGTCCCCGTCATTAAAATACGGGCCAGACGCACAAAGGGAGGATATTGCATAGCCTTGCGTACTCTCATTTCCAGCCTGAAAAATTCACTATAATCATGTCCTGCTGCACAGCGTATGGAATAATGTTCAGGGCTGAAAGTCTGCACCAGCACATCACCGCCGAGTTCGCCGCGCCCGGCCCTCCCGGCCACCTGGGTTATAAGCTGAAAGGTCCTTTCTGCAGCACGGAAATCGGGCATGTGCAGGGAAGTATCGGCGTTAATTACCCCTACCAGGGTAACCCCGGGCAAATCGAGCCCCTTGGCCACCATCTGGGTTCCCAGCAGAATATCCGCTTCTCTTTCCCTGAAAGCCCGCAATATCTCACCATGGGAACCCTTACGGGAGGTGGTGTCTCCGTCCATGCGCAGCACCCCGGCCCCCGGGAAAAACATTCTAATCTCTTCTTCAACCTTCTGGGTACCGGTACCATAATAACCCACATGTCGGCTGCCGCACTCCGGGCAGACCCCCGGAGCCGTAAGGGAGTGGTTGCAGTAGTGGCAGCGCAGGTTCCCGTTGGCATGGTAGGTCAGGGAAATATCGCAGTGCGGGCACTTCATAACCTGGCCGCAATCACGGCAGACCACGTAGGTGGAATAACCCCTGCGGTTTAAAAACAGTATAATCTGTTCGCCCCGGTCAATCCTGTCCTTTATGGCTTCAAGCATGTCCCTGCTGAAAATGCCGACGTTACCGGACTGTCCTTCATGGCGCATGTCCACAATCCGCACTGCCGGCAAAGGCCTGTTGCCTATCCGGCTGGACAAGTTCAGCAAGGCGTAAGGCCCTCCAGAAAGGGTCCGGCTGAATGATTCCAGGGAAGGGGTAGCGCTGCCCAGCATTACCACGGCACCGTTGCTTCCAGCAAGTTTCAGGGCCACATCCCTGGCGTGGTAACGGGGAGTTTCCTCCTGTTTATATGAGGGCTCGTGCTCCTCATCCAGAACAAATAGCCCGGGGTTATTTAAAGGCGCAAAAACCGCGGAGCGTGCCCCCAGAACCACCGGCGCCAGACCGCAGCGGATACGGTTCCACTCGTCATATCTTTCCCCCTCGGAAAGGCGGCTATGTAGAACTGCCACCTGATCACCGAAGCGGCTTTTAAATATGGACACCATCTGGGGGGTAAGGGCGATTTCGGGCACCATCACCACAGTCTGACGGCCCATGGCCATAACCTTTTCAATGGCCCGCAGGTATACCTCGGTTTTGCCGCTGCCGGTGATGCCGTGTAATAAAAATACTTTGGGAGCCTGTCCGGAAATGGCACAGGCAGTTTCCTCCAGGGCACGTGACTGTTCCGGGTTAAGTGCATAAGCATTCTCCGGGAGAGACTGTGTTATTGGGTAAGGATCCCGGCGCGTCTCCTGCACCTCGGTGCGCAACAGTCCCTTGGCCACCAGGGTGTCAATCACCCCGGGGCCGGTACCGGCAGCAAGGGCCAGTTCCTTTTTCGACATGCCCGGCAAAGCCAGGGACGCCTCCCAAACCCTTTCCTGTTTGGGCAAGCGGGAAAGATCAGGCTTTCCTTCCGGCGGGAGAACGGGATAATAACACTTTACGGTACGTGCGCCCCTGCCCTGGATGCCGGGTAATATAACGGACTGCAAGGCAGTTACCATAGAACAAAGGTAATATTCCGCCATCCACCCGGCCAGGGAAAGTTGTTCCGGAGTAAACACGGGACCCTCGTTCAATATACTGGAAATTTCTTTTAGCTCTTTGATATCGCCAGGGGGACTGCTGAAATCTAGTACGTAACCCACCACCTGCTTTTTACCGAAAGGCGTCAGAACTCTACTGCCCTGGCGAATTCTGTTGCTCATTTCCGCAGGCACGCTGTAATGGAAGCTCTCATCTATTCCACGCAATGGAACATCAACGAGTACCCTGGCGAATTTTGCATCTTCCAAATTATCACCGCCGTTTTTTCTACAGGACAATTATACCAGAAGTACCCGGGGGTATAAAGGACGGGGTTGGCTGTGGCACAGCCCTGCGGTATAATCTTCTAAAGACAAATAAATTGTCAAATGTCAAAAGTCGAATGTCAAAAGTCAAAGAAAACTGGGAACTTCAGACTTTAGACCTTGGACTTTGGACGGAGGATTTACAATGAAAGTGTTGTTAACTGGAGGAACCGGGTTTATTGGCAGAGCCCTGGTTGATGCACTCCTGGCGGAAGGTCAAGATGTTGTTCTGCTTTCCCGTGCCCGGACATGCCGCACGCCTGAGGGAGTTCGGACAGTCACCTGGCCGGTGGGAAGGGTATGGAACGTAACCGGCGCCACGCCTGACTGTAACCCGGCAGACGACACTCCGGGAGCCGGGGACGCCCAATGGCGGGAAGCACTGGACAATGCGGAGGTCGTGGTAAACCTGGCCGGTGAACCCATTGCCGCCCGGCGCTGGAACAAAATACAAAAGGAACGTATCCGGCAAAGCCGTGTACAGGGTACCAGGAATTTAATTAACGCCCTGGCGCTGGCGAAACGCAAGCCCCGGGTACTAATTAGCGGCTCGGCGGTGGGTTATTACGGACCACGGGAAAACGGTATGGTTGCAGAGGCCGAAGGCCCGGGGAGAGATTTTTTGAGTGGAGTATGTTGGGATTGGGAGCAGGAAGCACTGCGTGCTGAAGAACTGGGTATAAGGGTGGTGCTTTTACGTACCGGCCTGGTATTGGGGCCAGGGGGCGGTGCGCTGCCCCGGCTGCTGATGCCCTTCCGCCTGTTCATGGGCGGGCCCCTTGGCTCAGGCAGGCAGTGGATGCCCTGGATTCACCTGCAAGACATGGTGGATCTTATACTCTTCCTTATTAATAACGGGCAGGCTAGCGGTCCGTTCAATGCGGTTGCCCCCAACCCGGTAACCAATACTGACTTCAGCCGCACCCTGGGCCGGGTTATGGGTCGCCCGTCCCTGTTCCGGGCACCAGCTCCGCTGCTGCGGCTGGCCCTGGGTGAAATGGCCGGTGCACTGCTGCTCAGCGGCCAGAGGGCGATTCCCTCCAGAGCACTGGAACTTGGCTACAAATTCCGCTACAGTGAACTGGAACCAGCCCTGCGGTCCATTCTGGCCAGAAACAATACGGACAAACTTACGGTGTAGGATAATCACCGCCTGCCTGCGCCAACTTATACCACACAGCCATTGATAACAATTACGGGTTCCGGCAAAGCTTTGTCCAACGAAAGACTGCTCACCGGTTTTTCCGTAAAAGCCCCGGCCTTTGCGCCGGCAAACGGTCCTTGCCGGGCTTTTTTGCTCTCCATATCGATTACTTCTTCCGCCGTTTCAGGCTTTACCTCCGGGACAGCTTCGGACGTAGCACCAACGTTTCCGGTAATATGTTTTTCTATTTTGTCTTTCACTCCACCTCCCTGTCCTTCTCCTTGCTCCGGCGGGTTCTCTCCTGCCTGAGGATGACGTGGGGCATGAACGATGGTTATGCTGTTCAAAATCATTTCACACTCAGCTTTAAGTTGCCCGTTTTCAAAAGTCCTACGGCGTATTTCCACCCTGGGTATAATAGCGGAGACCTCGGCGGGCACTTTTAAGGTGCTGCGCCTGACCATTTTCATGACCACGCCCTCAATCTCTATCACCACTTCGTCTACCTGCAGGTCCTCCCCCCCGCATTTGTTGCGTAATGGAGGAATTGGGCAGGGTGGAGTAAAAGGTAACATTGTAAAACACCTCTTTACCCCATGTTATTGGCAGGGGTAAAGTTCAGTTACAAGATTTTATTACTCACTGAATACCGGGGTGCTCAGGTACCGCTCCCCGGTATCCACCAGTACTGTTACCACTGTTTTTCCAGGACCCAGTTTCCTGCCCACCTGTACCGCGGCAAAGGCTGCCGCGCCGCTGGAAATGCCCGCCAGTATACCCTCTTCCCTGGCAAGGCGGCGGGTCATCCAGTAGGCATCTTCATCAGTTACGGATATTGGAGCGTCTACCAGAGACATATCCAGGTTGTCCGGCACAAAGCCGTCTCCAATACCCTGCAGTCCGTGTTGGCCTGGCTTGCCCCCGGCAATAACCGCTGAATTGGCTGGTTCCACGGCATATACCTGCATATCCGGATATAGTTTTTTCAACATCCTGGCCACCCCGCTAAGGGTGCCTCCGGTGCCGACTCCCGCCACCAGCGCATCCACCGGTCTTCCCACCTGCTCCGCTATTTCAACCGCCGTGGTTTTTTCATGAAATGCAGGATTTGCCGGATTGGCAAACTGGTCCGGCATCCATGCCCCGGGAAGAGAGGACACTATTTCCCGGGCTTTTTTAACCGCCCCCTCAACATTCTCTGCAGCCGGCGTAATGATCATTTCCGCTCCGTAAGCCAGGACCAACTGTCTTCTTTCCTTGCTCATGGTCTCCGGCATCACCACTATTACCCGGTATCCCCTGACCGCCCCCACCATGGCCAGTGCTATGCCCTGGTTGCCGCTGGTGGGTTCCACGATAACGGAGCCTTTTTTAATCCGTCCTTCCCTTTCCGCCTCCAGCAACATACCGTATGCCGCCCTGGCCTTGGCGCTGCCACCGGGGTTGAACATTTCCAGCTTGGCCAGAATTTCCGCCGGGCAATCGTCTTTAACTCTGTTTAACCTTACCATCGGAGTGCTGCCAATTGCCTCAAGAATATTGGATATTACGCCAGCCAAGTTTTTATCCTCCCCTTGTTAAATTCAGGCCTCTGAACAATTTCATTTTGATAATGTCAAATGCTTCTCCCGGGAATACAATACAGTAACTTGTCCAGGAAAAATTATATTGAATTTTTTTGTTAATATGTTTACAATATTCTCAGGAAGGTTTTTATATAAATATTTATCCATTCGCACCGCAATCGCAATGACATTCACCTATGACGCCGTGGACCAGAGCTATTCAGCATACACTTCGAATACACGCCAGGGAGGAATAAAAAATGATCTGCCACCGCTGCAAGGAAGAAATAGCCCCGGATGACGACACCTTTGATTACTACGGCAAAACATTGTGCGAGGACTGCTACATAGGGGCCGTCCAGCCCCCCAAAACCTGCGATCCGACCGCGGTTTCCAGCGCCATGTCCACCAGAGCGATGCTGGGCCATTCAGGTACCCAGGGACTAACACCGCTGCAGAAGAGGATTTACGAATTTATCAAGGAGAAGGGAAAGGTCACCAGGGAAGAGATCCAAAGCAATTTTGACCTGCCGCCATGGGAACTGGAAAAACAGTTTGCCATTTTGCGACACTGTGAATTAGTCCGGGGCTTCAAAGAAGAAAACAACATATTCATAACCCTGATGTAAGGCACTTTTCCGGGCCGGGAAAAAAACTTTCCCGGCCTTTTTTATGCCCTGATAGTATTTTACATTAGTTGGGGACATTCCTCCGACCCTATGGCCAATCCAATCGGGGACATTCCTCTGACCCCCAGAGCCAATCCAATCGGGGACATTCCTCTGACCCCAGAGCCAAGCTCTATAGAGAGGTGTGTCCCCTTTCTTTAAATAAAGGATTTACAATTTTACTGTCGAAAAGTTACCCAAATGGTAAATTTAACCTATGTAGTAGGATACCCCCAAGATATCTACAAGGAGGTATAAAATTTGCTTTATAATGCCGCAATCATAGATGACAACATTGTTTTTGCGGATTTTCTGCTATCCGTACTGAAAAAATCGACCCTGGTGGCTAAGATTAGCGTTTTCAATTCAGCCGAAGATTTTTTATGCTCCTGGCAAGACCAATATAATCTCCTGTTCGTTGACATAGGACTGCCTAAGAGAAGCGGTATTGAATTGGTTAAAACCGTTAACAAACTGCCGTACGATATACAGACCGTATTTATAACGGCTCACCCGGAATTTGCGGCTGAGGCCATGTTATTAAATGTTTGCGGTTATTTATTAAAACCGGTAAGCGAAGAAAATATTCTAAACACCCTGTATAATATCCAAAAAAATAATTTGCCTGGCATTAATTCCCTACAACAGACCGTCAGGGAAAACAAAAAACTGATGTTCCGAAAGAACGGACGTATAAAGATTATACCGCAAAAAGATATTATATTTATAGAAAAACAAGGCAAGAACTGCGTTATTCATACCGTGGCGGAAAAGGTTCGCATGCCGTGCACACTGGAAAGTATGGAAAAAAGCCTGGACAACATTTTATTTTTCAAATCTCACCGCAGCTATATTATTAATATGGATATGATTTCCCGAACTGAGAGATGGGCCGACAGGGCTTATAGAATCAGGATGAAAAATACCGGGGAGGAGCCCCTTTTAAGCAGGTCCAAAATAAAAGCCATAGAATCTCTTTTGAAACTATTCCGAGGCAGATCAAACCAAAACAGGCAGCCATAACGTACTGTTAACAAAATTGATAAATGTTATAATTGTACGGTGAGGTTATAAACTTTTTATAAAAATATTTATAATATTTAGAATCATTATATTCCCCGGTTACATCAAGATTTAATCCCACTGGAGGCTATATTCTGACAAGCGCGTTTCTAATTGACTAAAATTGTTTTCTAATTATTAGACATAATAGCCCTTGCTCACATTTGCAAAAATTGCAAGCGCATTGGTAAGATAGCCTGCCTGTCTCCTATTCTTCTCAATAAATTCAGTCTTTTTAAATAGTAGAATCTCCAAAGACAGCTATTTTTACGTTGGCATAATATTTGCGTTTGTTATTCTAGTATCTCTTATACTAGTAAAAGGTTTTATTATTCTATTTTTTCCTGCCCGAGAGCAGGTTCGCTTAGACGTATTTACAAGGAACAAACGTGGAAAGGAGAAAAAGATGTTCGTACAAAAAACACTTACCCGGAACCCCAAAGCTGAATTGTACTATGACCTGGTTGAGCTTTTCAGCGGATTTTTGCTGGTGGGCTTTCTGTGGACACACATGCTTTTCGTGGCCACCATCCTGCTGGGATCTGAACTGTTCAACAACCTGTCCGCAGGGCTGGACAAGTATTACCTGTCTTATGTAGGTATACCATTTATTATTCTTGTAGCATTCATGCATATTTTTACCGCCGGCAGGAGGGTTCCCACCCGTTATCAGGAACAGAAAATCATCTGGCGGCATGCCAAAATGCTTAAAGGAACCGACACCTGGGTATGGGTTTTCCAGGTAATCACCGGTGTCTCCATATTTATGCTGGGGGCCATTCACGTATGGGTAGTAGTAAGCGGCTGGCCCATTCAGGCCATGACCAGCGCAGAGCGTATGCACGCCTTCTGGTGGTTTTACATCATCCTGCTTATTCTGGGTGAATACCATGCAGGATTCGGCATTTACCGCCAGTTTGTCAAATGGGGCTGGTTCCCCCGCAAGCCAATCGGTTATATCAGTAAATTAATCACCGTTATAATACTCAGCCTGGGCATTGCCGCCCTCTTTGTCTTCTATACCATGGCCAAAGGAGGCGGTATCGTATGAGCGCATACACTACTCATATAACTGACGTGCTGGTGGTAGGCGCCGGCCTGGCAGGCGAAAGGGCCGCCATTGAATCGGCATCTCAGGGCCTGGACGTAATCATTCTCAGCCTAGTTCCCCCGCGGCGTTCCCACAGTACTGCCGCCCAGGGCGGCATGCAGGCTTCACTGGGTAACAGCGCCATGGGTAAAGGCGACAACACCGATGTCCATTTCGCGGATACGGTAAAGGGCTCCGACTGGGGCTGCGAACAGGACGTTGCCCGAATTTTTGTAGAAACCGCCCCCCTGGCAGTAAGACAAATGTCCATGTGGGGTGTACCCTGGAACCGCATAGTAGCAGGCAAGAAAACACTGCCAGACGGCAGGGACATTGAAGACACCAAAGATAAAGAAGGACTGATTACCGCCAGGGATTTCGGCGGCACAGCCAAATGGCGGACCTGCTACACCTCGGACGGCGCCGGTCATACCCTGCAATACGCTATGGACAGCGTGGTAATCAAGCTGGGCATTACGGTACATGACCGCACCGAAGCCATTGCCCTTATTCATGACGGAGAAACCTGTAAGGGCGTGGTGGCCAGATGCCTGCGCACAGGCGAGCTCAGAATATACCTGGCCAAATCCACGGTAATTGCCACCGGGGGCTACGGCAGGCTATACGGCGCCTCCACCAACGCCGTCATAAATGAAGGCAGCGGCATGTCAGTCGCTATGAACACGGGTATTGTCCCCCTGGGTAATATGGAAGCAGTGCAGTTCCACCCCACCGGTATGGTTCCGGTATGGATATTAATCACTGAAGGCGCCAGGGGTGACGGCGGCTATCTGCTGGACAAGAACAACTATCGTTTTATGCCGGACTACGAACCCAAAAAGAAAGAACTGGCCTCAAGGGATGTGGTGTCACGCCGGATGATTCAGCATATCCGGAAGGGCTTTGGAGTTGACAGTCCCTATGGCCCGCACCTATGGCTGGATATACGCCATCTGGGCGCCAAGCACATCAATACGAACCTGAGAGAAATCGCCAATATATGTAAGAACTTCAACGGTATTGACCCTGTCAATGCTCTAATCCCCGTTCGACCCACCCAGCACTACAGCATGGGCGGCGTTAGAACCAATAAGGACGGCTATGTATATGGGCTGAAAGGACTTTTTGCCTTAGGTGAAGCAGCCTGCTGGGACCTGCACGGTTTTAACCGCCTGGGCGGCAACTCTCTGGCGGAAACAATTGTCAGCGGCATGGTGGTAGGTAAAAAGATTGCCGAATATACGCTGGGAGCCAGCCTCGACTATAATTACTCCCAGGTAATGGGATTTGTTAAACAGCAGGAAGAACGGATTAAAAACCTTATTGCCGGCAAGCAAGGCAAAGAAAACATATACACCATCAGGAGGGAAATGGAACAAACTCTGATGGATTATGTAGGCATCTTCCGCAATGGGCCCGACCTGCAAAAGGCTGTAGATAAGCTACAGGAACTTTACAGGCGTTCGCTGAAAATAGGCCTACACTCGGATGGCAAATGGGCTAACCCGGAACTTGCCACAGCCCTGCGTTTACCCGGCATGCTGAAGCTGGCTCTTTGCATTTCCTATGGGGCACTAAACCGTACTGAAAGCAGAGGCAGCCATGCCCGTGAAGATTATCCCAAGCGGGATGATGCGAACTGGCTGAAGAGAACACTGGCCTACTGGAATGAAGGCAGCGATTTGCCCACACTTAAGTACGAGCCAGTCACTATCACGGAATCACCGCCCGGCGACCGCGGGTATGGAGAATCCTCCGCTTCATCCGCCGGCGACAAAAAATAAAACCAGGAGGAGGGCAAAATGAGTAAACGCAAGTTAACCTTTAGCATATTCCGGTACAAACCGCAGGAACCTGATGCCAAACCACACATGCAGACATACCAGCTTGAGGAAGAAATGGGTATGACCATTTTTGTGGCACTGGGCAGAATACGCGAAGATCAGGACCCTTCCCTGATGTTTGACTTTGTCTGCCGGGCAGCTATCTGCGGTTCATGCGCCATGATCATTAACGGTAAGCCGAAACTGGCCTGTAAAACACTGACCAGGGACCTGCCGTCCACCATAACCCTGATGCCCCTGCCGGTCTTCAAGCTAATCGGAGACCTTTCAGTAGACACGGGAACATGGTTTAGACACATGTCCCTGAAAACAGAATCATGGGTCCATACCAGCAAAAAATTTGATCCCAAAGCCATTGAAGAAAAGATGGACAATGAAACTGCGTTGGAGATATATGAGGCTGAAAGGTGCGTAGAGTGCGGCTGCTGCATCGCGGGATGCGCCACCGCCAATATTAGGGAGGACTTCCTGGGTGCGGCAGGCATCAACAGGGTGGGCAGGTTCATGGTGGATCCCAGGGACGAGCGCACCGGTGATGATTATTTTGAAGTAATCGGTAGCGACGAGGGCACCTTCGGCTGCATGGCCCTGATGGCCTGCGACGATAACTGCCCCATGCAATTGCCTCTACAGATGCAACTGGCCTTTGTGCGGCGGAAGATTGCCCAGGCTGGACTCAAAGCGAAGACAAAAGTTGTGACTCTTTAATGAAAATAGAAATAAGCCCGGTTTTTCCGGGCTTATTTCTATAATATAAGTCTGTAGTCCTACTAATAAGAGAATGCTATCTTATTTACATAGATACTAAATTACCAATATTATAATAGAAAAGTATATTTCAGCAAAACTTCCGAAAGGAAGCGACGCAAAGCTAGAGGGTCTAAGGGCGGCAAACCGCCTATGACAGCCAGTTGCCCCGTATCACGGGTTCCCGCAACCGGCCCTCTATGCTTTTAATAGGGGGGTTATTTATGTCCACCAAGAGCGCCTTGATCATAGACAAATCAAAATATATGAGGGAAATACTTAAGTTACTGTTCAGCAAAAACACCTATACTGTATTTGAAGCGGACGATGAATTAAAAGCTGTGGCTGTAACGGCCAACCAAAAACCCCAGCTCATACTTATGGCCCTTTCTTTTGACCGTCATAACAAATACAACCTGGTAAAGAAACTAAAAAAAATTAATCGCAGTATAATAATTGCCTATTCCGATGCTATTTCCAAATCAGACGTGGTGGCGGGCTTCATTGCCAGCATTGACGACATATTATTAAAGCCGTGGCAGCAGCAGGAAAGACTGTTTAAATATTTTATCCTCAGCCCAGTGGAAATAAGACAGGGCCTACTCTACCAGCAAGGCAAATTTGCACCGCCCGCCTCCGCAAAACCGGGTGCTCCGGAACAACCGGCCGCCGATCCTGGCTATATTGAAGGTGGCATAATCAGGTGGCATTTGAAAGCGGCTAATTGAACAGGGGTGACCGATTATTGGAGAGATATAAGCTTTATGGCGTTAATAGTAGAATAGATGGTATGAAATTTTCTTTATCCAGGAAACCAGACCCCATTTATTACAAATATATCGGTACAATTACAGCCTTCAGCCCAGACCATGCTATTATGCAAATCAGCAGAAGAATAAGAACAGGGGATATTATAGTTACTGGAAGCACCGCCCAGATGAAATTAACTCAGGGTTGGATTAAAGTCGCTTTCAACGAAAAGGAGGTTTAACTGAGCAACCCGGCCGGTCGGCTATAGAATAAATCTCCGAAACCCAGGAAGCATAATTTATTCTCATTTAAGCCTCTCCAAAGCCCCTTATATTTTTACCCCCCCCCACCAATACTCATCTATTCTTTTTAAAATTTTTTACTTACAAAATCCTACAAGTGGTTTACTATATATATATACCTGCTAACCCTATACAGAAACCATCAACATCGACGATATTTACCCTAAGCCAAGATTACCGGAAAAATAAAAGCATTTATCTCGCTAACAGCCTGTAAGACCCCGTCCTCGAAGGTCGGGGATCAACAGGCTGTAAAGCTCGAACTAAGTTCGCTCTAAGGGTTCGGTAGGGGAATAACCCCTTCCGAACCCAAGGCTCACTTATATTATTCAGAGTGGAGAGGTTTATATAAATGTCAGTAATAGACATTAAAGAATTAACTATGCACGGCACAACTAAGAAACTGAAAAATGGCGAAATTCTTTTCCGTGAGGGCGAACCCGGCAAAGAAATGTATATTGTAATTGAGGGCTGTGTGGAGATAAGTATTGAGCAGGGCATTAAACGGATTATCCTGGCGAAATTTGAAACCGGTGATTTCTTTGGGGACATGTCCTTACTGGAAGAAATGCCCCGTAGCGGCACGGCAACAGCCATTAAACCAACTACTCTGGTGGCTCTGAACCAGGCTGATTTCCACCAGGTATTGAGTGTTAACAGTGAACTGGCCTGGAGGGTAATGAAAGGCCTCTCTGCCAGAATAAGAAATCAGAACCGCGAGCTGGCTTTAAGACTGAGCAGCGATTTGAATGATATGGCCGGCAAACTAAGTGCCAGCGCCAGGGAGATCGCCGGGGCCATCAGTGGCATAGCTAAATCCGCCGAAGAAATAGATGTAAACGAAAAACTATTGGCCAACAACATCAAACAGGTACAGTCCATCTCCGGAGAAATATCAAAATCCCTCGAATTTATCAGGGAAGTGGCAGACCAAACCAACATGCTGGGAATTAATGCGTCTATTGAGGCCGTCAGGTCCGGCGAACATGGCAGAGGTTTTCGTATTGTGGCGGATAGAATAAGAAAACTGTCGGAGCAGTCAAGGCAAAATGCCGAGGAGATAAAAAAGCTTACCAGTGAAATAGACAAAAAAATGGGGACAGTAATAAAAGCATCGGAAGACAGTGTTACCAAAAGTCTTGCCCAGGCCTCGGTTACCAAAGAGGTGGCGGCTTCCGTAATGAAGGTGGCGGAAATGGCAGAAAGACTTACCAGCCTTGCCTCATCCCTGTAACCCTACTACAATAACAATTCTATTTATTCATCTAAATAGTTACAATTTTAGTCCCTTGATAACAACTTGAGTATGCGCTTATACTATTATCAGGGGTGTTTGGAATGAAATTGATATTGCTGGTCAAACGCGGGTGGCAATCAATGTTTACACAAAGAAAGATACAATCGTGCAAACCTGCAAAGCTTGATAGAAGCATACCTAAACTAGCTATCCCGGAGAAACGGAACCTAACTAAACCGCAGTTATAAGTGCGGTTTAGTTACTGCTAAAACAATTTATATTGCTCTGTCTTAATAGCCCCGGGAACATATGGGCGCAATTCTTTTACTATCTCCGGACCATCAAATTTCGGAGTATTAACCAGCGTAGAAACGAAGTATGCCTCCAGGCTGCCGCCGAAAGGCTTCATCAGGCTGTTTTTGGTGGCCCCTGCGTCCAGCCAGGAAACATATTCGTCTTCAATGCTTAATATCACCGGCATTCTGTGATGTATGCCCTGCATAAAACCATTTGCCGCAGTGGTAATTCCCTCCCCCAGAGCATATTTATGCGATTTATTTTATTTTGGGGAAGGGAATATGGTTGATACATCCCCGGTCATGTTAAAATATGTTTTAGATATTTTGTAGTCGAGGATGATAACATGCCGGGTAAAATGAATTCTGTAATATTAATTAACCTTGAAACCGGGCACATAATTGAAGCCGATCCCTATGTCCTGAGGGAACAGTGCATACCTGAAGGCTACAGGTTTGCCGACGAAATAACCGTTGAAGAGTGGATTGAAGCTTTGCAGAAGGCGCTTGCCTCATGATTTTATAGCCGTCACAACTTGCCTCTCAGCCACTTTGTTCAGTTCGGTATCGCTAAATCCAGCCGCTTCCAGCCATCCGGTATACTGTGCCAGTGTCCAGGTGCCGCCGTTTCCGGTATTGACCAGCATATTTACCCCAAAAACCGCTGCCGCCGGGCCGGTCCCCCTGATGAAATCCACTATGGCTATCCTCCCACCGGGTACAAGTACATCGTGTACCTTTTTAAACAGCTTCCTGTTTTCGTCCTCACCAAAGATATGGCATATATTACCAAGATAAGCCAGTTCGAATGGCCCGGGAGGCAGTCCTTCATTAAAATCGCCGGGAATCATCTCAATACCGAAAATTTTCGACTCAGCATTCATTAATTCTACCACGTCAGGCAAATCCAGCACGGTTACCCTTGCCCCCCGTTGTGTAAAAGCCCTGGCGTTAATAAGCGGCCCGCCCCCAATATCTAATACTCTGGCCCCCGGGCTGGCTCCGGACATCAGAAATTCAGCCATGGCAGGCGCGCTGCGCTGGGCAACATGACGCATAGCCGCCATAAAATAGGCCGTTCTCTCCGGCCCCCTATCTGCCACATGAGGTTTACCCGACAAAATGATTTCCGGTAGATGAACCCACGAGCGAACAAGGTTATAGCGGTGCATGAAGGCAAAACCGCTGTAATTGGGGGCACTGGAATTATACAACATATTGCTGGCGTCATCTGTGAGTGTATACCGGTTCGACTGCTTATCAAGGTAGCCCAGGGCAACCAGTGCTTCCAGCACCACTTCCGTGGCACGGTAATCGGCGCCAAGTTTACTTACCAAATCCGTACAGGACTTTGCTCCATCATGCAAGGCGTTAATAATCCCGGACTGCACTGCGGCACCCAGTATAAGCAGTTCCTGCGGCACTGTCAACACGCTTTCATCGGGCATAGTAATCCCCCCCGTTTATTAATAAATTTACCACGCCTTTCATTCATTCATAATATTATCCCCTCAGTTTCGCATACAGTAACCGCCGCCGCCAACTCTTCGAACCATGCCCCGTCCAACATGATAAAATCCCTCCAAATTTGTTATAGCCCAATGCATTAAAATACGTCGGCTCCTTGCGGTTGTCCTGCTACCAGGTGAAACAAAAAGCAACCCCCCATTGGAGTCGCTTTTCCCCGGCACGGAAATTATAAGTTACATCTCCTTATGCTTTGTCCTTTTTAGTAAATAATCCAAAATCGCAGCATTCCTGTATGGTGCTTTACCGGCATATACCCCGTCACTTATCAACCATTCATCCCTTACCCGGTTAAACTCCACGCTGACATTTTCATACATGACAACATGCATGAATCCTTGCTCATCCTTCATGGTAATCTTGAGTTCCGGCACAATAAACACCTCCCGGGAATTAATTAACATTGGCTGAAAACATACTGCAAGACAATGTGTTTAGTTGCCAGGCTGTGCGTAAGAATTACTCATGAGTATTATACTTATTATAACAAATATGATGTAAAATCCTTTACCGTTCCAGGGGCAGAATTACTGTTTAGCAACTTTTAACCTGCATCTCGGGATTTTTTCCGGTATACACCCATGACATCAACCGTATACAGGCTGCCAAACTGGGCTATAGTTTGGACCTGTAGTGCCCCTCACTCTCCCAGCATTTCCCGGGCATCGGGGTCTTCAACTTTCCCTCCCAGGTGTTTCAAACCGGGACCGGGGCGGGTGTCACTTTTTGGTATGACTGTATTTTTACCAGCGTTCTCATCATCTTCCCCCTGGTACATTTTTTCCAGATCCCCCGCTGTGACTTCCCTGAGATCTTCCGAATCCACAGTCCTTAGCTCTCCAGCAGTTACATCCCTTAATTCATTGGATTTAATCATATGGCACTTCCTTTACATTTTTTCTTATGTTCCCCCCGCAATATATTAATATCCGTTAGTAACCAGTGTCTTTTGGCGGAGCATGCATTTATTTGCAGGAAAATTTACTTATATGACGAAAGCCTTAATGGTTTTAGGTAAATTGTCCCATGGAAGCACTGCCCAAAGATTGTATAAACGGTGAAAAAACGCGTATCTATTTGCAGAAACAGAAAAAGGTGATTTTATTGGACGAATTGTTGCTCATCAATATTCCTCTTTTCTCCGGACTGGGCAGAGTCGACATGGCAAAACTAATACCTGAATTAGAAAAGAACAGCTTCAGTTCCGGCGAAATATTATTCAATCAGGGTGATGACGGGGATTCCCTCTTTATAATAGTAAATGGAACAGCAAAGGTCTTTTATGAACAAAATGGAAAAGTTAAAGATTTGAACTTTCTGGGCCCCGGGGAATATTTCGGAGAAATGGCCCTGCTAACCGGCGAGCCACGGTCAGCAGGTATTCAGGCAGTTACTGATTTAACGGTTTTTAAGCTATCCAAGGAGCGCTTCAAAGATATAATTAAAAAGCACCATTCCCTGGCCATTCATTTTAATGAATTGTTGGCGAGAAGACTGGCGGCTACAAATTACGATTCCGGCAAGGCGCAGTATTCGAATATAGGGGAAAATGTTGTTAAAGAACTTCCTCCGGTGCCATATGACACCACCCTGAAAACCGGAACGATTAGTAGAAAGGCCTTATATAGAAATTTTACCATTATTGCTGCTGGAGCATTATTGTGTTTTGGTTTAGCCCTGCTGCTAAAATCATCGGGACTGGGAAAAAACCACGTTATAATTATTGAATTATTACTGGCCGCCACCATCTGCTGGAGTCTGAATTTGCTATCCTTTCACGTGGTTTCTGTGGCCCTGCCTTTACTGGCCGTACTCCTGGGAGCAGCACCCGATGCCAAGGCATTCTCGGGCTTCTCAAGCCCCACATGGTTTCTCATCATAGGAGTATTTGCCATCGCCGCAGCCATTTCCAGAACGGGACTTCTTTTTCGCATGGCACTGTTGATAATAAGGCGTTTTCCGCAGAGCTATACCGGCCAGACCCTGGCCCTGGCCCTGACAGGACTGGCTCTTACACCGATCATCCCCTCTGCCAACGGCCGGGTCGCACTGTCCAGCCCGCTGGCTCTGAATATTTCCGAGGCTCTTCATTTCAAGAATTTCAGCCCGGGAGCGGTGGGCATCGCCATGTCCTGCCTTCTGGGCTTCGGGCACATGTCCTTCATGTTCATGAACGGCACGCCGGCTAACCTTCTAGTCTTCGGTCTCCTGCCGGCAGAGATAAGCTCGGGTATTACCTGGGTCTATTGGCTAAAAACCGCTTTGCCGATGGGTATCATATTCTTTGCCCTCTCCTATTGCGCTATCATCATGCTATACCGGCCGGGAATAAAAACAAGCCTTAACCATGACATTATCGAAGCCCAGATAAAAACCTTAGGCCCCATTACTTTGCAGGAAAAAATATCTTTAATCACCGTAATCTTTTCCATTCTGGCCTTTGTAACCGAACCCTGGCACCATATAAAAGGCGCCTGGATTGCCCTTTTCAGCTTTCTGGTCCTGTTCGGCAGCTCGGTGCTCGATGAAAGAGCAGTGCGCCGGGATATAGACTGGAATTTTCTTATATCCTTCGGCGCCCTGATCGGTTTCGGCAATGTGATGTCATCCAGCGGACTGACCGGCGTTATAGCCGGCAAGGTAAGCCCTTACCTGGGATTTTTTTCAGGCAATAAGCTAGTCTTCCTGCTGGTAATCTCCATATCCTTCTACCTGCTCCGCCTCGCCTTGCCATCGCCTCCTGCCCAGCTAATCAGCATGCTGTCCATCGTGCCGGTAGCCTCCGCAACGGGGATCAACCCATTTATAATCGGACTGGTTATACTGATTTCCGGAAACCCGTGGTTTTTTACCGCACCAGGACACTGTTTACCTAAATGCCTATTACGGAATGGAAGAAAGAGCTTTTCGGCACAGGCAAACCCTGCCCCTGGCATTTCTGCATTTTGTCATATCACTAATAGCCATCGCTATATCCATTCCTTACTGGGAGAGTATGGGACTGATACGGTGATTCTTTAAAAAGATAAAAAGAGTGAGAAAGGCCCGGGCCGGAAGGCGCCGGGCCTTTTGTATCCACTGGGTATAATTATCATAAAAAAAACCTGCTCACGCAAGGACCAATGCAACTGCTGTTTTGTATAGTATCCCTAATTAATTTTTACCTACAAAATGCTTTATTAATTTTTCCCAGATATCATATTTTGTCATTGGGCTACACAACATGCAGTGTTCCGGGTATACTAGCCTCTCACAATTAAACTCCTGGTTACTTAAGACTCTTTCTGTCCTGTAGATTCCACCCTCCATATTATTAAAATTAAACTGAATCTTCACAGTCTTATTAACCTTATCACAATAAAAATTCTCTTCACCTTGCATAATTTTATCACTCCCTTTACTATAGTATTCTCTGAAAGGAAAGCTTTAACCTGCAAAGGAAATTTAAAGCAGGCCCGGTTGCCCCTATCCCCGAGCATTCTAAGGCTGGATATATCGCTGAACTGAATCATTGCTGATATAAAACGCCCCCATGCGGGGGGCTAAAGAGAACCTTTCCTGTCTAAACTAACGCTAATGTTAATTAAATTAAGATAGAAAACATGATCGGGCACAATCAACCTCAGGATATTTATGCCAGAATATATTGCAATTAGAATGGTGAAAATACAATAGAAAAACAAACAAAAATACAAAATACGAGGAAGTGATATTCTAATGAGGATTCTAGAGCAAATAGAAAAAATAGCAGATTTTGGACAGTCAAGAATAGAATTACAAAAAGAAATAACCACAATTGAAGCGTGGCATCTCTGGGACTATGTGGTATCACGTTATGATATAATAGAAACTACGCAGGTTCTAAAAAATTTTGCAAGAGATCCTGATTTGAAAGTCGTTTTGGCTCAAGGTATTAAAGCTCTTAATCAACAGGTTCAACAATTGGAAGAGCTAATGAGCACTTACGGAATACCGCTACCTAATAGACCACCCGCAACTTCTGATAGTCCACTTAACGTTGAAGTTCTTACAGATGAATATATCTTTAGACGTGTGTTGGGGGGAATTCAAAACTATATCCCTTCCCATGCTATGGCTATGATTCATGCAACATCGCCAAAGCTCAGGGAGGAGTTCATGACCTTCCTATTGGAAGAAATAAAAATGTATGATAAATTTCTGGTTTACGGTCAATTTAAAGGATGGACAACTGAACCGCCCGCATATCGGGTATAGAAAGATAAGATGTCTCCTTTTCATTCCAATGAGCCTAGCCCTTATAATTCAATGGGGTGTATCGCTCTACCACATCTTTATTACCATAAAAAATAACACCCGTAAATTCCAGGTAGTCCTTCCACAGCGCAAGCCTAATTAAGAATTCCGGTAGAGGTGCACAATCATGTTCAGACACTGGCCCCTGCAGGTTGCCGATTTTCACACTTAATTCATTCAGTTCCAGCACCATGTCACCCGTGCGGGGGGCGACAAGGGGAAAAGCAGGACCCGAATCACTTGATACAAGATTCAATCCACGCCCCCGTGCGGGGGGCGACCACTGGTAAATTTTTACCTTTAACAAAGATTGTCGTTTCAATCCACGCCCCCGTGCGGGGGGCGACTTCTCCCCGGGGCGAAGGTCGTATTTGTGGAATTGTTTCAATCCACGCCCCCGTGCGGGGGGCGACTTCTCCCCGGGGCGAAGGTCGTATTTGTGGAATTGTTTCAATCCACGCCCCCGTGCGGGGGGCGACACTCCTCCAACCTCGGGATGCCGTCCCACTCAGGTGTTTCAATCCACGCCCCCGTGCGGGGGGCGACATCCATACCACAGCCGGCCTATTATAGCCCATAGGGTTTCAATCCACGCCCCCGTGCGGGGGGCGACTCTGGGCATCTGTCAGCGGCATCGGAATCCGGGTGTTTCAATCCACGCCCCCGTGCGGGGGGCGACAGACTGACCAATACTTTATGTCGCCGTCTGGACGGTTTCAATCCACGCCCCCGTGCGGGGGGCGACGATGGCCAGGGTTGGGTAAAAGCTCCCTTGCTGCTTGTTTCAATCCACGCCCCCGTGCGGGGGGCGACTACTATTACTCACTCAGAAAGGATGTGATCTCATAGTTTCAATCCACGCCCCCGTGCGGGGGGCGACGGCCGCCAGGACGGCAGCCCAGCTTTTGCATTATGTTTCAATCCACGCCCCCGTGCGGGGGGCGACGAATACAGGAGGTAAAGATTAATATGGGTATTGGTTTCAATCCACGCCCCCGTGCGGGGGGCGACGGATAAGGGTCTCCCCCTGGGTAAACGCCAAAATGTTTCAATCCACGCCCCCGTGCGGGGGGCGACATCCAATTTAGGGGTGGTCTATAGTGAAAAAGAGTTTCAATCCACGCCCCCGTGCGGGGGGCGACAGAATGTTGGAAGGTCCAAAAGGACCTCCCTTATGTTTCAATCCACGCCCCCGTGCGGGGGGCGACCTGCGTTAATAGAGTCCATGGCCCGGATAGTGCGTTTCAATCCACGCCCCCGTGCGGGGGGCGACGAGTCTGATACTGGATATACATCATAGCGTAGTGTTTCAATCCACGCCCCCGTGCGGGGGGCGACGAGTCTGATACTGGATATACATCATAGCGTAGTGTTTCAATCCACGCCCCCGTGCGGGGGGCGACTAAAACTATTGCAGTGCCTACTCTAAGGGGTGTTGTTTCAATCCACGCCCCCGTGCGGGGGGCGACCCTCGGATATTCCAACGGCCCTGGCTCCAGCTGGGTTTCAATCCACGCCCCCGTGCGGGGGGCGACATCTTCTTCATCCAAAGCTTCCCTGATGGCCTCACGTTTCAATCCACGCCCCCGTGCGGGGGGCGACGGGTCCAATCCGGATACCTCGCTTCTGGTAACTCTGTTTCAATCCACGCCCCCGTGCGGGGGGCGACTCTCAATGCTACATCAGCTACAGCAGCCAGTGACGTTTCAATCCACGCCCCCGTGCGGGGGGCGACTGCCTTCTCAAAAGTATCTTTTGGATAGCCAATTAGTTTCAATCCACGCCCCCGTGCGGGGGGCGACCTTTCCATAAATTACACCCCCAAAAATTACTCAAAGTTTCAATCCACGCCCCCGTGCGGGGGGCGACTGCCACAGGAAGAATGGGATCCTGGGCCACTCTTGGTTTCAATCCACGCCCCCGTGCGGGGGGGCGACCCATATGCGGCGGATGAAATCAACGCTATAGCCAAGTTTCAATCCACGCCCCCGTGCGGGGGGCGACTTGATAGATGTTGATAGATATGTTAACCCGGATACGGTTTCAATCCACGCCCCCGTGCGGGGGGCGACAACCCCGGATTAGTCCAAACAACCCTAAAGTTAGGTTTCAATCCACGCCCCCGTGCGGGGGGCGACCTATTGTCCGTCAGCCAGTTACATCAGCGGGTGACGTGTTTCAATCCACGCCCCCGTGCGGGGGGCGACAATACCATCAGCATCCCCATAACCCGCCCCTGATAGTTTCAATCCACGCCCCCGTGCGGGGGGCGACATGAACTAACCCTGGGGAAGAACAAATGCCATGTGGTTTCAATCCACGCCCCCGTGCGGGGGGCGACTGGACCTCCGGTGTGGGGAACACGGACTCACCAGTTTCAATCCACGCCCCCGTGCGGGGGGCGACCAGAGTTTCCCCTGTGGCAGCTCCAGGCAGTAGTACGTTTCAATCCACGCCCCCGTGCGGGGGGCGACTCTGAATCCTTCGGGTAAATGAGTCAATCCTTCGGGTTTCAATCCACGCCCCCGTGCGGGGGGCGACAAAAGTAACCTCAATTTCTGTTTTGAGGCTATTTGGTTTCAATCCACGCCCCCGTGCGGGGGGCGACGATAAAATAGGCACTGAAACCCTAGAACACATAGAGTTTCAATCCACGCCCCCGTGCGGGGGGCGACGGTTCTCCACCCCACGATATTGTAGCTCGTGATAAGTTTCAATCCACGCCCCCGTGCGGGGGGCGACAATTGAGGTCTTACCAGTGCCAGACCGACCGTAGTTTCAATCCACGCCCCCGTGCGGGGGGCGACTCCTTGTCCATGTTATCCCTGTACGCCAGTCAATGTTTCAATCCACGCCCCCGTGCGGGGGGCGACCACCGGCCTCAGTGTTATATCCGAGTTTATCTAATGTTTCAATCCACGCCCCCGTGCGGGGGGCGACCTTTTAGGGTATTTGTTCAGAGGGTGGCTAGTGATGTTTCAATCCACGCCCCCGTGCGGGGGGCGACCTGATTGAGGTGAATATAAATTATGAGTAGAATTGTTTCAATCCACGCCCCCGTGCGGGGGGCGACTTTTTACGGAAAGTACACTGTTCACGATACCTTTGTTTCAATCCACGCCCCCGTGCGGGGGGCGACGTTTTTTGCTAAGTGGTTGACCGGATGGGATGGGAGTTTCAATCCACGCCCCCGTGCGGGGGGCGACATTATGATACCTCCAAATTTTGTTTTCCTTATTTGTTTCAATCCACGCCCCCGTGCGGGGGGCGACGGGCTAACGTGGCGAAGGTGTGCCTGTATACATGTGTTTCAATCCACGCCCCCGTGCGGGGGGCGACCCGGGCGGAATACGAAAGGTTGATTAGCGAGGCGTTAGTTTCAATCCACGCCCCCGTGCGGGGGGCGACTGCCATGGCGGTTCTAAGTATGGGATGCTCCAACATGTTTCAATCCACGCCCCCGTGCGGGGGGCGACTCCCCAAAAGTGGTACTAGCGAATCCTCTACTAAGTTTCAATCCACGCCCCCGTGCGGGGGGCGACCCTGGAACAAATACACTGGCCGGAATGACGAGTGGTTTCAATCCACGCCCCCGTGCGGGGGGCGACCAAGAAAAAGGTAGACAAGGTCCGTGCAGTCATTGTTTCAATCCACGCCCCCGTGCGGGGGGCGACGGGAGTTGTTGAGGTCATTTAATTCACCCCACCATGTTTCAATCCACGCCCCCGTGCGGGGGGCGACTTGTGCTCCAGCGGGCAGCTTATCGGTTCCCAGAAGTTTCAATCCACGCCCCCGTGCGGGGGGCGACCTTAGTTATCTCGGGATATTGCTGGGATAAGTCATGGTTTCAATCCACGCCCCCGTGCGGGGGGCGACGACCTGGTGCTCTCTTCTTTTCCAGTTCTTCAGGGGTTTCAATCCACGCCCCCGTGCGGGGGGCGACCCCATTGAGATTGAAGTAAAGGTAGGACCGTGGGGTTTCAATCCACGCCCCCGTGCGGGGGGCGACCTAAACAACCCCTCTGTAGTAGAGGCTATATTGGTTTCAATCCACGCCCCCGTGCGGGGGGCGACCAGAGACAGGGAGGGTAGATGGCCCACAGAAGGGGTTTCAATCCACGCCCCCGTGCGGGGGGCGACCATCGATTCACAAGGTGGAGATGGTAATGACGAAGTTTCAATCCACGCCCCCGTGCGGGGGGCGACGCGTTCTATGGTGGCGAAGAAGTCCGGGCGCTGGAGTTTCAATCCACGCCCCCGTGCGGGGGGCGACATCAAGAAGCCTTTCACATCTTTTTACCTCGTCATGTTTCAATCCACGCCCCCGTGCGGGGGGCGACATAAAATGGACAAAAATAACGCCGTACAACTGTTTGTTTCAATCCACGCCCCCGTGCGGGGGGCGACCTTTATTTTGTCCTGGACAATTCTGCTCCCCGGAGTTTCAATCCACGCCCCCGTGCGGGGGGCGACGGCCGCTACCCTGGACAGCCTTATGGGACTATCGGTTTCAATCCACGCCCCCGTGCGGGGGGCGACTGCATATTTATAACAAACTGCGCCCTAGCCTTCCGTTTCAATCCACGCCCCCGTGCGGGGGGCGACTGGCAGTGGGGGGCTAGCAAGCATACCGGATGCAGGTTTCAATCCACGCCCCCGTGCGGGGGGCGACACCGATGCCTCAATTGGCCGGCACCTCCTGGCCAGTTTCAATCCACGCCCCCGTGCGGGGGGCGACCAGCCTGGAGCTGTTCACTGGGCTCTTTTTTCAGTTTCAATCCACGCCCCCGTGCGGGGGGCGACCGCCAGCAGGGACAACATACCGGCCAATCTCCGTGTTTCAATCCACGCCCCCGTGCGGGGGGCGACATGATACATTAACTACCGAGCAAAAATATGATCCGGTTTCAATCCACGCCCCCGTGCGGGGGGCGACTTCCTGGGAGGATTATATAGCCTTTCACGGACATGTTTCAATCCACGCCCCCGTGCGGGGGGCGACTAGATCGGCAGTGGAAACCGGAGACGGTAGAGGCAGTTTCAATCCACGCCCCCGTGCGGGGGGCGACAAGGGGATAATTTTATATATAGCTGACTGTCTACCAGTTTCAATCCACGCCCCCGTGCGGGGGGCGACTTTTATACCTTGGGATTACCGGGGCGGGAAAAGATGTTTCAATCCACGCCCCCGTGCGGGGGGCGACCAATGTTTGATATGTATGACGCTGAGGACTTGCTTGTTTCAATCCACGCCCCCGTGCGGGGGGCGACAGGGGATAATTTTATATATAGCTGACTGTCTACCAGTTTCAATCCACGCCCCCGTGCGGGGGGCGACACTGGATTGGAAACCAATAACTCCATTAACTGGAGTTTCAATCCACGCCCCCGTGCGGGGGGCGACGTGTCACATTTATAACAAACTACGCCCTAGCCTTCCGTTTCAATCCACGCCCCCGTGCGGGGGGCGACTAAAACCCAGCACAAACCACCAAAGCCGCGAAAGTGTTTCAATCCACGCCCCCGTGCGGGGGGCGACATTTTTAGGGACGCAAGCAGATAACATGATAGATATGTTTCAATCCACGCCCCCGTGCGGGGGGCGACCGCCTTTCCCTTATCGTCGCTCTCAGGTGCCATTCCGTTTCAATCCACGCCCCCGTGCGGGGGGCGACCTGCGGTCATTAGCTTTAGGCAAGCATTTTTAGTGTTTCAATCCACGCCCCCGTGCGGGGGGCGACCTTTGCCGACGACTTGCCCGGGATAATCATGCTGGAGTTTCAATCCACGCCCCCGTGCGGGGGGCGACTAGGCTGTGAGGGTTGCATGATGCGGGAGCGTGAGTTTCAATCCACGCCCCCGTGCGGGGGGCGACCGCCGGGTTCTATTTTCCAGTTTGGGTTTGGTTTATGTTTCAATCCACGCCCCCGTGCGGGGGGCGACGACCGCAGAACGTCATAGGAGCGATGCTCAAAAAGTTTCAATCCACGCCCCCGTGCGGGGGGCGACACGCCATAGTCCGTGTTCACTATACCTGCTCCGACGTTTCAATCCACGCCCCCGTGCGGGGGGCGACTAACAATTTAGGGTTATCACTGATACTTTTAGAGTTTCAATCCACGCCCCCGTGCGGGGGGCGACGGTTTTAGACGATGATACATTAACTACCGAGCAAAGTTTCAATCCACGCCCCCGTGCGGGGGGCGACGATAACAGAGTTTGCAGTAGCCGTATCGACCTTGGTTTCAATCCACGCCCCCGTGCGGGGGGCGACAGTTATTACATTATCCTTACTTACATCGAAGTAATAGTTTCAATCCACGCCCCCGTGCGGGGGGCGACCCTTTGCTACAGTTAACGGCCCTAATGGAGTAGGGTTTCAATCCACGCCCCCGTGCGGGGGGCGACAAGCGAGAATAATGAACCATCATTTAGGCGCTCTGTTTCAATCCACGCCCCCGTGCGGGGGGCGACGGTGGGTGTATGCGTTTCGCGACTTTGTTCTTCAGTTTCAATCCACGCCCCCGTGCGGGGGGCGACTTTACAAGGGGGTTCATAGTGACCGAAGTCTTATGTTTCAATCCACGCCCCCGTGCGGGGGGCGACGGTTGGGGAGAGGGGTAGCGGTGTATAGCGAGAGGGTTTCAATCCACGCCCCCGTGCGGGGGGCGACACAGTTTTTACAAACCACAGCCGGGAAAAATTTGTTTCAATCCACGCCCCCGTGCGGGGGGCGACACAGTTTTTACAAACCACAGCCGGGAAAAATTTGTTTCAATCCACGCCCCCGTGCGGGGGGCGACAGCAGGTCTTCAGCATCGTACATATCAAACATTGAGTTTCAATCCACGCCCCCGTGCGGGGGGCGACGCGGGAGGCGATCTGATGGGCAGACTTACCACCCACGTTTCAATCCACGCCCCCGTGCGGGGGGCGACACCAACTTCGTGCCATGTGGGGCAAATTTCCCCTTGTTTCAATCCACGCCCCCGTGCGGGGGGCGACGTGGATGAGCCGTCATTTTTGGATCAGCAAGGGTCAGTTTCAATCCACGCCCCCGTGCGGGGGGCGACGGACAACTTGGAAGCGTGGGCAAGGCTGGGGCAGGTTTCAATCCACGCCCCCGTGCGGGGGGCGACTACCCCTTCCTCTCAAGCATATTTACCACCAAAAGCGTTTCAATCCACGCCCCCGTGCGGGGGGCGACCCCTCACGATTGACATGGCGATTGTATAGCCCAGCGTTTCAATCCACGCCCCCGTGCGGGGGGCGACAGGGAGCAGGCGCGGCTGTTATCTAAGGAACTGGTTTCAATCCACGCCCCCGTGCGGGGGGCGACGATGCCTGGGGTGATCAGTTAGGTTGGATACGTAAGTTTCAATCCACGCCCCCGTGCGGGGGGCGACTTCATCTGTGCATACAGATCAACAATCCCCTGAGGTTTCAATCCACGCCCCCGTGCGGGGGGCGACTCCAACAGTTTGGGGTACTGCGGATAACCCCGGAGGTTTCAATCCACGCCCCCGTGCGGGGGGCGACGACAGCCGCGACGTTGACCAGGTATCAAGCCCTGGCGTTTCAATCCACGCCCCCGTGCGGGGGGCGACCTTCCTTATTTGTGCGCTCCAATGCTTTCCGGCTGTTTCAATCCACGCCCCCGTGCGGGGGGCGACATCCTCCCGGCTGCCGTCGCTGTAAGTACGGCGTTTCAATCCACGCCCCCGTGCGGGGGGCGACTTAGGAGGCAGAAATTAAAGTGTCTAATACATATGTTTCAATCCACGCCCCCGTGCGGGGGGCGACAGCCAAATTTGTTTAGGTTGATTAAATTGTGCAACATGTTTCAATCCACGCCCCCGTGCGGGGGGCGACCAGCGCTTTTTATGTCAATGGGCACAGGCAAGTCAAGTTTCAATCCACGCCCCCGTGCGGGGGGCGACTGCACCCGTCTTGAATCCTTAAATATAAAGGATTTTAAAGCCTGTTTCCGCGAACCTAAAATTTACACTTGGTTTTTGTACTCCAGTATTTCAGCGGGTGCAGTGCAATCCACTACGAACAGTGACTTGCGATACCCTCAGTTTTTCATGTTCGCTTATGGTTCGCACTTAAACAATTAGTGTCCCTTCCGGGTCAAAAGCACGTTTTGTTCCAACATGATCAACTCTTCTTTTCCAGTTGCTACCAAGAAGATAATAACGCAGACTATCTTTTTCTTTATTAATTATCTCTTCAAGTATGTTCTTCAATGCGGCAAACTGTGCAGGGTCCAACATACACTCAAATACCGAATTCTGCACCCGCTGGCCATAATTGACACACTGTTTTGCTACACGACGCAGCCTTTTTTTGCCCCCCTCATCTGTGGTGTTCACGTCATAAGTTACCAGTACCATCATAACCGTTCTTCCCCCTTACTTCCAGACGAATGGGGGATACCCGTCCAAATCTCCCCTTAAATGCCTGGCCAGCAGTAACGCCTGAGCATATGGCAATAGACCAACAAGTATTTTTTCCTCTAAAAAAGGATGAGTTATTTCTTCCCTTTTCCTTTTCTGCCAGGCCTCAATTACTGTTTTTCTGGCAGTGTCTTTCATAATAACTCCACCTGATTCCTTCCTCAAAAAATCATCGCCGGTTAGCTGTCGCCTGTTAATCAGGCTTAATGCCAATCTATCTGCCATATATGGCCGAAATTCCTCCATCAAGTCAAGGGCTAATCCTGCCCTGCCCGGACGATCACGGTGCAAAAAACCTACGTAAGGGTCCAATCCCACAGTCTCCAGAGCAGCCCTTGTCTCATGTAAAAGCAGGCTATAAAGAAATGAGAGTAATGCATTAACATTATCCAGAGGCGGTCTGCGATTTCTTCCCCGTATATAAAAGCTGTCCTTCTGACATACAATTAACTGGTTTAACACTGAAAAATACTTTCGCGCGGAATCCCCTTCGACCCCCCTCACCTCATCAAGTCTCTGCTCATTACTTAACCGCAGCACATTTCGCGCCAACATTTTGCTTATTTCCTTGACTTGCTCGGTTTCAAGCTTATCTCCATAGTCGCTGATATAGCGCCGTAGTGCCGTCCTGCAGTTGGCAATTTTCCCTATTATGAACATTGACGCCAGCTTTGCGGAATCGCTTTCGGAATCAGCCCACCGATACTGCTTCCTCCTTAATAACACATTTCCCTTAGGGGGACCGTGTATCGTGGCCAGGTGTCGGCCATGTACAGTCAAAAATGAAACGGTGACTCCTTTTTCGACACACATACCTAATAAAGCCGGACTTGCACCCATGTAACCAAAGGTGACTATGCCCTCCAGATAGTGAACAGGTGTCCTGAATACTTCTGCTTCCTGGACTCTTACCACAAGGTTTTCCCCGTCTTTTGCTAGATATGCCTCAGGATTAGTAACGTAAAGAACATTCAACATTTTCCTCATGCCATGTTCTCCCTAATATTCGTTCTTCATCTCGTCAAACACACTGGCCAAGTATTTTCCCGTTTTATTACCGCCCTTTCCAATCTTCGGGATACATATGTTAACCATAGAACAATTTTTGCATCGCTTGCCTTTTAAGGCCGATGGGGTTTCTCCCTGCGCGTACAGCATGTGCATTCTTACTGTAAGCTCTTTAACCCTCGTCCTTAAGGAATCATCAAATACAACCCTGTGCCTGTGTTTTGTCTCACCATAGTACAAATATCCGTAATCTAACGTAATGGCAAGCATTTCTTCCAGGCAAATAGCCTGGGCACACAGTTGAACCTCATCCCTGTCATCAGGTTTGGGCTTTCCCCTTTTGTATTCAACAATACTATATCTGACACCGGAGTTATCTTCGGACAGTTTTTGAAGTTCAAGTACATCCGCCACGCCATACAGGCCCAGCTTTTTGGACACAAGAGGGACTGAGCGCACTGTCTTCACATCGCCGCGGGTTTCCGTAAAATACGGATCATCCACTTTTTGATGCAGATGTTTCCCTTCAACAGTGCGTACATTTTCGACCCACTGATTTTCAACATGGATGAGTCCCCACTGTCTTTCGCAAAAGGCAAAATGCTGTATGCCGGATAATGACAGCAGTTCATCTTCGTTATACAGTTTATCCATCATTACTTTTCAATAAGTCTGACTCCTGCTGGCACTCCTGCCGTATCAACAGCCACCTCATAATCAATATAAGCCCGGGGGGGACGCGCCGCATCCTTTCTGGAAACCGCGATCAAATCAAATAACTTATGCGCAGGCGCATTGCCTAATGCAGTCTCATGTTCAAAAATAATCAGCTTCCTGGTCGCCATTTTACCCCTTGCAGCCGACCGGTCATGATCAAACATGTTGATTAATGCCTCCCAAATCAGTTCCAGGTCTTCAGTGGTGAATCCGGACTTCTCCGCCAGATTGGCGGAAACATATCCCTCCACCCTGTACAACGCATAGGGTACTATGTGCTTTCGTCCCATTTCCCTGTCCTTCTTCTCGGCGTCTTTCTCGGACGTTACCGCCATCCTGGTGATGGTCACTTCCTGCTGTACTATGGGGTCAATGCTACGGGCAAAATTAATCTGTACGGGGCCACGTACCTGCCCGCAGTTGACCTCTGTAGACATGACCGCCCCAAAGGTGCGAATATCAAAGAAATTCTTGCACATAAATTCAATTATTTTTTTTGCATCTTCCTTATCCTTTGGCAGTTTCTTGGGTTCGTGCTTAATACCGGAAGACTTGTAAGCCTTCATGTGCTGGGTATTTAACACTGATCCTTCACGCACGTAGATATCGTAATCTTCGGCTTCCTTCTTTGCTACATCTACATAATTTCTTATTTTTCTTTTCAGACACACATCGGTAACCAGTCCATAGCCTGTTTCGGCGTCAATGCGTGGCATATTGCCGGCATCCGGGTCACCATTGGGGTTACCATTTTCCACGTCAAACAACAATACAAACTCATACCTCTTATTAATCACGTCTGCCATTATTCAGCACTCTCCTTTTTATCATTTTTCTTAAACAAATTCTGACGCTGCTGATAATATCCCAGAACAAACTGTCCCTGGTCCTCAAGATTCAGATGAGACGGGAAACCGTCAATACAGGAAATAACGTCCTCTATCCGCTTGTCCGTATACCGGCCATATTCCGCTTTTGAAATGTGATGCTGGGCAAGCCTTAAAAGTATCGGAAAGACCGACCCGGGCGCAGCGGAAGCCGCCCCAAAATACCTGTCCCTAATAGTTGAGTTTATACCGGGGCTGGCATCCTCCTGGGCCTTTTCTAGAAGGGAAAATAAACGTCCCAGCATATACCCCGCATTACGGTTTTGTTCATTTAATGCCATGGTTAACTCCACCTCGTCCCCTTTATTGTAAAAACGCCGATTTCTGACCAGACATGCTTTTATTACTGATGCGCGCACATAATTGACTTCCTGATCCGCCCTTATCCGGGAAATGATTGAGTTATACAAAACCATCGGATAAGGTGTGCCTGACAGGATTGACCGCATAAGGACGCCACCGAGTAACGGCGCGATTCTTTTAGAATCTTTAAGCGGTGCCGTCTCTTTTAAGATCATGCCAATGGAAATAAAGTCAGGCTCTTTTTCAAATCTCTTAACTATGGCCATATCGCCGTAGTGCTGCCCAATCTTGTCAATAAACTTTCCATACTGATCCACGTGCCAGAATCTCACCGCCAGCCTGCTGGCATTAGGGGCCAATCCAAGTATGAAAAAGTTGGTGTATGGGTCAATTCCTTTCAGGTCCTGGCTGACAGGCTTGCCGGCTTTAACCCTGGCAAATATGTCATGCAGTAGTTTTACCGTCTGAGGATCCCTGACTATCCGGCGGAAGGTATCGCCCTCTTTTTTCTCGCTTTCGCCGTTATCATCCAATACCGGAAAAAACAGCGCCCCCAGCAGGTCTTCCTCCAGCCCGTGGGTTGAGCTTTCAGCCCAGAATACCGTAGTTGTGTCGCCTATTCTAATACGGTGTTTCTCGCTGCTCAGTAAATAATTCAACGCAGTGGTATAACCGAAAGTGGCCTCTTCTCCGATTGGTGAGTTAAAGCTTTGGGTCTTACCATAAGACGTAAAGGCGTCAAGATTGAAAGAAACTAACGATGCCCCAATTGACTGTGCCCCGGTCACACCTTTTATACTCGGGTGCAGTCGAGCTATTCCCGTCATCCGCCCAGTTATCAGACACTGCATCTGCACATCAGACGCATGGTCTGTTTTATACCCGTTCCATAACTCCATCACCGCTTTTCGTCCGTGGATATAACCCTCCGACCCCTCAACTTTAAAAACGATGTTACTGCCTTCTGTCAGGCCGTCAAGGTATCTGGCGACAATGAGCTGCTCCGGTGCCGAAGCAATATCCCAACCCCTAAGAAATCGTAATAGTGCTATCGCTCCTTCATCATTCAACCCATTAAGAATTTCTTCATGAAGTTGAACAAATGCCTCAAAACATTTTTTAATCCTGTCCTTCTTTTCTTCTTTGTTCTTCTGACTTAACCCCAACACATAGGTACAGTTATCACACATGAAATTCGCTGATATATTTACTGCCCTTTTGACCTGTGCGGGTACGTCAATCTCCCTGGACACCAGTTTATTGCGGCGCTCCACCCTTAAATCAACTATATCCAGCAACTGGCCTGCCCGGGAAAGCACCAGGCAATATGCCACCTTCGCCTTGCTGAGCCCCGGTCTGCTTACCCCGGAATCCCGGTCATCCAGCAGAGTCTCATAGTATTTATACAGGGTATTGACTATCACCCGGCCACCACACCTTTCTCCATCCGGGGTATCTCAATCAAGCCATCTTTCATGGTAGCCCGGAAAAACAGAGGGCTCATCCCGTCCGCAAAGTCTATGTCCAGCAGCATCCACCCCAGGTCTTTTTCCCCTTTGTGAAGAGAATGAGGTACCGGTTCGTCTTCTTCAATAAACCGGAACCTGGCCGGAAACTCCCTGCACCCAAGGTAGGGCTGCTGAAAGCACTGCCCCTGCCTGGCCCTCCGCGAAATGATGGCATGGTGTTTCTCTGGTGTATCATCATTTCCTGCCTCCCCGGTCATTTCAAAATGCGCCTCAATTATATAAGCCACATCACGCAGGAGAAGGGTCGCCCTCTGCTGGCGGTCATCCGATGCGTACTGGCACAATATGGTTGGTTCACCCTTCATGGCTCTCTTTACGTTAGCCGCAGAGATTTTGCCCCCCACCTCATTGCGCCGCACATTGTCAAATTTTATTTCATTTAGCACATGAATCCTGTCAATCACCCACCTTATGGCGGGTTTCCAGTGAATGGACTCCAGAATACCCCTGGCGGCGGAAGGGGTGATCACGTCATAGCTAACCCTTTCCACTTTCATTTCCGGCCTTGTAAAGCATGCGTATTCCCCCCAGACAAAAAGCCGGATACCATAACCCATTACCATTCCCCCATTCTCTAAATGATTAAAGTATCATTCAAAAACATACTTTCCGTAAACGGATTGAGCCCTGTTTCCTGACTGTAATACCGGCCATACACCTCCTCGCGTAACACATAATACCTTTCGGCAACTGCTTCCAATGCTCTGAGTTCAAGCAGTTCGTTGAATTCCTTTTCAAATACACCAACCCCATACCTCTGCAATCTTCTGGCAAATGCCCCGGGAAACTGACTGTGTTCTGCTTCCGCCAGCGCTTTTCTACATGCATCATCCCAGGGAATTATAACCGTGTTGGCATTGTCGTCGATAAGCTTAAACTTTTCCGCAATGGTCCTTAAGGGAAACCTCAACTGTTTTTCCTGTTCCCTGATATCAGCCAGAATGGACGCTTTATCTAATTCTGAGGCATCAATATCATATAAAGAGGTAAAGTAGTCGTTTACCGCTTCCAGTCCCAGAGGGTCCTCATGACGTTCAAATATTATTCCACCCAATGAAGCCGTGCGGCTTAACCACCCTCTGGGCATCCCGTGCTTTTCGGGCCAAAATACATTTACCTCTCCCGTCTGCCTCAGACCCTCCCTGTTGCACCGGCCTGCCGACTGGGCAATCGAATCAATACCTGCCATGCTCCGGTAGACCACTGGGAAATCAACGTCCACCCCCGCCTCAATCAACTGGGTCGAAATTACCCGACACACTTCCCCTTTTTTTAGCCTGCTTTTTATATTCGACAACACTTGTGTCCTATGCGCCGGACACATTCTGGTGCTCAGGTGGAAGGTCCCCTCGCCATGGACCCTTTCAAACAGTAATCGGGCATGCTTTTTAGAGTTTACAATACACAACACCTGGTCATGACCGGATATCCTCTTTGCCAGTTCATCATCAGACACCGCTCCAATGCTACGTACCCGCACCCTTTTAAAAGCCTCGTATAAACTTTCCGGTTCATCAATAATCTCAACAGGGTTGATTTCTTCCGGCAAAAATTTCCTGATAGCTGGCTGCGTCGCTGTACACAGCACAACTGTGACATTATAGTTGGTAACAAGTTCTGCTAGCGCATTCAGGCAAGGTTTAAGAAAGCCCGTTGGGATCATCTGGGCCTCGTCTATGATGATAACGCTATTGGCGACATTATGTAGTTTACGGCATCTTGAACTCCTGGCCGCAAACAAAGATTCAAAGAACTGAACATTGGTAGTGGCAATAATGGGCATGTCCCAGTTTTCTGCTGCAAGTTTTAATTTTTGCCCCATTCCCCAAGCATACTCGGCTTCGGTTTCTGCCTGTTTTTCTTGCGGATATGAAAAATTACTGTGATGCTCCAGCACATTTTCCTCACCAAGCACATCTCGGAATACAGCTGCGTTTTGTTCAATTATGCTGGTATATGGTATTACATATATCACGCGTTCTTTCCCATACCGCAATGCATGTCTCAGTGCAAAACTCAGAGATGACAGCGTTTTGCCCCCACCGGTGGGGACAGTTAGCGTGAAGAGGCCCGGAATGTGATTAGCTTTTTCCCTGCAGTTAGCAAGAATTCCCGACCTTTTTCTGTTAACGGCAGTATCAGTGGCTTTGGAGGACAGATTGTCGAGAAACCGGTCCAGTGTATCCGCTAGGCTTTTCAACGAATACTGCCTGTCTCGGCTACCCGCTTTTTCTGAAGCCAGCGCCTTCTCTGTGTCCAGAAAATCTGCGTCAACAAGGCAGGAATACACAAACCTGGTTAGAAATTGGGAGCTGAATCCCATACCAACAACAGGTCTTATGGCTAGAAAAGCAATATCCCGGGGAGAAGGCAAAACTATTTCCTTAATATACGCGCTATAGTCATTTAATTGCTTTTTTAACCTGGCTTCCAGTGACGTTTCATCCGCCATGCTGCCCCAATCAGGAAGGCCACAGTGATGGCCAGATATTATATAAGCCAATATTTTACCCATCGGGCCGTACCTTTTTTCCACTTCCACTGCGCCTGGAGTGGAATGGTCAACCTTAATGCCCCGGCCTTCAAGGCGCTTTTGAAACTCGGGAGCGTATTTGCCCACGTCATGCAGAAGCCCTGCCAAAAAGGCAATTCTTTCTGCTCCAAATCCCTTTGCAAAAGTAGCCGCAGTCTCAGCAGTATCCTGCAAATGGGCTCTCAGTAAATGCCACTGGCTCTTGTCCTTTTCACTGTCCGAATGAGCATAATAACCCAAGATAACCCTTCTTTCCAAATCTTTAATTCCATCACCTTTACCAAGTGTAAGTATGTAGACTCACAGTCCATGCTTAATTTTGCAATTCAATGGAGTGTATCACTCTATCACATCTTTACTACAATAAAAAATAACACCGTAAATTCCAGGTAGTCCTTCCATAGCGCAAGCCAAATTAATAATTCCAGTAGAGATACACAATCATGTTCAGACACTGGCCCCAGACGGCATATTTCTTTACTTTTGCGGCCATTGCTATACCCCCGGTTTAATTCTCATTAATTGGTTATTATTTCGTCGGAAAGATACATATACCTCCATATATTTACTAATTCAGCCACAAAAAACATTTCTATCCAACCTCTGGATCAAGCCGGTTTAGAAACTATTAACATAATATTCCATAAATATTTACCCTCCCAACTAATAGTTTTCATAGTGTTAATTAAATAAGTTGTTAGTTTAAATGGTAACACCCTGTCCGGACAGCAGTTTGTCATAGGGATATAAATAATTTCATGGCTCTGGCGAAGGCATATATTTCTCTCCGGCGCTGCTTTTATGCCACATATTTGTTTCTACTTAAGCTAAAAACAAAAAAGCCAGTCTCTCAATTTCTTGAGAATACTGGCTTTTGGGTCAGGCAGTTTTTACCGTCAGGGTATATTTCTAGACTATCTTGGTTGTCCAGTCTTCAACATTCCATATATCAGTGACCCAATCCTCATAAAATTCCGGTTCGTGGGACACTAAAACAACTGTCCCTTTAAATTCCTTTAGTGCTCTTTTTAATTCCTCTTTCGCATCCACGTCAAGGTGATTCGTTGGCTCATCAAGCACCAGCCAATTGACATCCTTTAACATAAGCTTGCAGAGTCTTACTTTGGCGTTTTCTCCACCACTTAAAACCATCATTTGACTGGTAATATGCTCATTTGTCAGGCTGCATTTGGCTAAAGCCTGGCGAACCTCATAATTACTGAGGCCCGGAAATTCACACCAAATCTCTTCCATTGCTGTGTTGCTGCTGTTATCCTGGGCGCTTTCCTGCTCAAAATAACCTGGAAAGATATTTTCCCCTAAAAGCACTGACCCGGAAAAAGGCTTAATAAGGCCCAAAAGAGTTTTCAATAGGGTGGATTTACCAAGGCCGTTAACACCCCTTATTGCTACCTTTTTATTTCTTTCTAAAATAACATTTAAAGGCTTGGTTAAAGGTTCATCATACCCTAGCACCAGATCCTCAGCCTCAAAAATGATTCTGGAGGGTGTTCTGGCTTCGGTAAATTTAAAAATTGGCTTGATTTTTTCCTTGGGTCTTTCCAGTATTTCCATTTTATCCAACTGTTTCTGGCGGCTTTTGGCACGACCGGTGGTAGAAAACCTGGCTTTATTACGGGCAATGAAGTCCTCTAGTCTTTCGACTTCCTTCTGCTGCTTTTCATAGGCTTTTAGACTCTGGCGCTTTTTTAATTCATGTAACTGCAAGAACTGTTCGTAATTACCAGTGTACCTGGTCAAAATAGTATTTTCCACGTGGTAAATAACATTAACCACATCATTCATAAAATTTACATCGTGCGAAACCAGAATAAAAGCATTTTCATAATTCAAAAGATATTTTTTTAACCATTCAATATGCTCAAAATCTAAATTATTGGTTGGCTCATCTAAAATCAAAATGGTTGGATTCTGAAGCAGCAGTTTAGTCAACAACACCTTGGTTCTTTGACCTCCACTTAAATCAGCTACATCCCTGTCCAAACCAATATCGGTTAATCCCAGGCCATTGGCAATTCCTTCAATCTTAGCTTCAATGGTATAAAAGCCGTTACCTTCTAAGATGTTCTGGATCTCCCCTACGTCGTCCATCATCCGGGTTACTTCATCTTCAGATGCTTCACCCATCTTCTCGTAAATCTGAAACATTTCCGTTTCCAAATCATACATGCCTTTAAAGGCTTCCCTTAATACTTCCCGGATGGTCTTTCCTTTGGTTAAAACAGTTTTTTGATCAAGGTAACCCACTGTAACACGGTTTGACCATTCTACTTTTCCCTTATCAGGGATCAGTTCTCCGGTAATGATATTTAAGAAGCTGGTTTTCCCTTCTCCATTGGCCCCTACCAGCCCAACATGTTCTCCCTTTAACAGACGAAAGGATGCATCTTCCAAAATAGCCCTGGCACCAAATCCATGGGTCACATTTTCTACTGTCAATACACTCATTTGCTTCTCCTTAATGACTGATGTAGCGTATGCCTTAAATATTTTATATTGTAGTAGCCCTTTAGTCAAAAGTTTAGTAAGCAAAAAAAAAGCACCTTATAATTGGCAAGATATGCTATTGAAATATAATCTTACCATCCTCCCTTACTACCAGTACCGCATCAAATTTGTTTTTCTCCTTGGTCAAAAAACCCTTAATAATTCCGGTTTTGCCTTGATTGAGGAGTAACTTAGCCTGGGTTGGGGTTATTTTTTTACCGGATATTTCTTTCCAAATGGCAAACTTGCAGCCCTCTTTGTAGCCCGTACATCCGTAACTTTTAGGATATTCAACTACGTCACGGGAGCAGACCGGGCATTTACCCAGTGATTCACGTCCCTGTAGCCCTGGCTTAGAAGTGGGGGCCTGCTGTTTAGCCACTTCCACGGTCTGGCGTGTTATATTTATAATTCCGGCCATAAAATCACGTGGATTTACTTTGCCTAATTCTATGTCTGCCAGCGACTTTTCCCACTGCCCGGTCATTTCCGGGCTTTTTATTATGTCCGGTACAAGGTTTATCAGGGATATGCCCTTCGTAGTGGGCAACAATATTTTTTGTTTTCTTTCTATGTAGCCCACCTGTATGAGGCGCTCTATTATGGCAGCCCGGGTGGCCGATGTGCCCAGTCCGTGCCCTTTCATGGCTTTTTTTAACTCGCTGTTCTCCATAAACCTGCCGGCGCCCTCCATAGCGGCCAGCAGCATTGCTTCGGTGTATCTTTTGGGTGGTTTAGTTTGCTTTTCCTTTATCTTTGTACTGTCAGTAACAACGTTTTCGCCCCGTGTCAGTTCCGGTATCACAGCAATTTCATCACTTTCCGTATCTTCGCCCTGGTCTGGTTTTTCTGCTGCAGGGGTATACACCGTTTTCCAGCCCGGGTCCAGTTCCACCCTGCCGGTGGTCAGAAATGTTTCTCCCTCCGTTTTGGTGATCACCCTGGTCTGCTTGTATCGGGCTGGCGGAAAAAATATAGCCAGAAACCTGCGGGCCACCAGGTCATATATTTTGCGTTCATCCGGGGTTAGTGCACTTTTGTCAGGTTTAGTATCAGTTGGAAGAAGCGCCGTATGATCGGTTACCTTCCCGTCGTCTACATATCTTTTCCCCGGCATCCCTGCTTCTTTAGCCGTTTTTACTAAGGCTGCGTATTCATCGGTACCAGCAAGGGCAGCCAGGCGCCTCCCTATGGTGCTTGCCAGTTCTTTTGTTATATGCCTGCTATCCGTGCGGGGATAAGTGATCAGTTTTCTCTTTTCATAGAGCGCCTGGGCTATCTCCAATGTTTTTGCCGCGGCAAGGCCGTATTTTTTGTTGGCCTCTTTTTGCAAATCATTCAGGTTAAACAGCAACGGCGGTAATTCAGTTACAGCCTTTTGCTCAACGCTTACCACCACTGCAGGTTTACCGGCAATTTCATCTTGAATCACTTTGGCAGCCGCAGGGTTATCAAACCTGTCCTGATCCTCTTTAAACCATTTGCCGGTATAGCTTTGTCCATTGTCTTTATTAAATACTGCATATAACTCCCAGTACGGTACAGATACGAAATTGTTTATTTCCTGCTCCCTATTTACGATCAGGGCCAGTGTGGGGGTTTGTACCCTGCCCACGGATAGTAAATTATTGTGCCTTACGGTAAATGCCCGGGTAGCGTTAATGCCAATAAGCCAGTCGGCCCGGCTGCGAGCCTCCGCCGCCCGGGCCAAGAGGTCCAGATTGCTGCCCGGTCGCAGCTGTGTAAATGCTTTCTTTACTGCTGCTGGAGTTGTTTCTGATAGCCATAATCTCTTGAACGGTTTTTTACAACCGATTATATGATAAATATATCGAAATATTAACTCGCCCTCGCGACCGGCATCGCAGGCGTTTACCAAAGAATCAACATCGGACCTTCTCAGGAGTTCCCTAATCACCTTTAGCTGCTTTACAGTTTTGGGGTTTGGTTTCAGCCTGAATTTTTCCGGTATAATCGGAAGTGATCCAATGGTCCATTTTTTAAGTCCCGGGCTGTAATCCTCAGGTGCAGCCAGTTCCACGAGGTGACCTATGGCCCAGGTGACCACGTATTCGCTATTTTCCATGTAACCATCTCTATTGTTAAACTTACCGATAATTGCCGCTAAGTCCCGGGCCACGGAAGGTTTCTCGGCTAAAATGAGGCTTTTCATGTTCTTCTCCTTATGCTGGTTTCACAAACCCAGGAATAACGATGGGTTGATTTTCGGTATTCGTACCGTTGTCTTCTTGTGGGCATTTGAAGTGTGAAGCTATATACCCTAATGATATAAAAACATTCGACCAACTACAACCAGATCATAGATGATTATATTGACTTCTATCTATAATCTCGAACGACCACAGATTTGATAAACGAAAACGCACCCGCTGAATATCTCAACGAGTACGTTTGACGTGGACCTGATGACGGAACTTAAATGTTCTTTTATTTATCGCTTGACACAGCAACTTCCTCTAAAGCAAAGTTTTTCTTCCTGCGTTCCTCGTATAAATATGAATTATAGGCTTATCCACTACGCTCCCGCCGCTATGTGAACGCCCGACCAGCGGGCGGGTTATAAGAGATTCTAGTCTATGTCCACCTTGCTTCGGAAAAAGCGCCTGTAAACCTCGCCGGCCGGCAATAAAACGTCATTACTTCTTCAGCGTGCCGCAATCCTGCCGTCTGCCATCCTGATCACCCTGCCGCAAATCTCCGCTGTCTGCGGGTTGTGCGTTGCCACAAGGACAGTTCTCCCATGATGATTTAGATTTTTCAGTAATTCCGCGATCTCCGCACCGGTTGCCGAGTCCAAATTGCCCGTGGGCTCGTCCGCCAGGATAAGATCCGGATCCAGCAGAAGCGCCCGGGCAATAGCCACCCGCTGCTGCTCGCCACCGGAAAGGTCATCCGGGCGTCGGCCTTCTTTGCCTGCCAGGCCCACCAGCCCCAGCAGCTCCAGCGCACGCGGCCGGTAATCGTTTCCCAAAGGGAAGGCCGGCGCAAGCACGTTCCTCAGGGCGCTCAAAGTGGGAATCAAATGATAGGCCTGAAAAATAAAGCCGATCTTCTCCCGGCGAAATCTACAAAGGGACACCTCGCCCTGTCCAGAAATTTTTTTCCCTTCAAAAATAATATCTCCGCCGCTGGGCCTGTCCAAGGTACCTAAGAGATTTAGCAGGGTGGTTTTACCGCACCCGGAAGGACCCGTCAGCGCTATAAATTCGCCCCTCCGGATCTCCAGGCTTGTCACGTCCAGCACTTTAACCGCAAGCTTATTCTTCCCGTAAACCCTGGTCAGGTTTTTCACAAAGATCAACACATCCGGCTCCAATAAAACTCACCTCCGCAAGCTATGCTCCCCGAAGTATCCGCGCAGGCGCCGCGCTCTTGGCGCGCCAGGCCGGGTAAATTCCTCCCGCCACCCCGATCAGGATACCGGCAAGGCATACATAAGACGCCGTCCGCCAGGTGAGCCTGGCAAAATCCAAAGCTATCAGATCCCTGGCCAAAACCAGGCCGGCGTAACCCAGAGCCACCCCCAAGGCGGCCCCAAGCATGCTCATAACCAGAGACTCCACCATCACCAAAAAGATGATGTTGGCCGGGGTCCAGCCCAGCGCCTTCAGGATGCCGAACTCACGCATCCGGTTGATGACGGATAAAAGCATCACCACCATGATGAAAAGCGCCCCGACCACTACGGACACCACGGAGACCGCGATGAGAAACCTGCCGAAGATGTCCAGTACATCTTTAACCGGATTCAGCACTTCATTGGGCAACACTACCTGAACTTCCGGCTTTTTGCCGGATAGATCATTCCGGATGGACTGCGCTACAGATTCCAAATTATCGATTTCATCCACTGTTACATTAATGGAGGATACTTTTCCAGCCGGTATCTTGCCAATATCCCTGGCCAGGTGTTCGGATCCGCTGAAAGCACTGTCCAAGACTTCGTTGCCGGTCTGGTAAACACCCACAACCTTCAACTCCAACACCTTCGCCTGTCCTTTCTCCGGGACGATAAACCGGTAAACATTTCCTATTTCATAAGGAGAATTAATAAACTTCATATACTTTTGAAGACTGGCCCCAATGATAATCTCTTGATCATCTTCAGGAGCAGTCCCTTGAATAATTTTGTTGTGAGGTATGTTAGAAACAGTTGAAATATCTTGAGCTCCGTATCCATAAAAAGGCATGTCGTATTCCATGTTAAAAGGGCGCATAATCGCTGAAACCTGTGCATAGACCTTTTCCACATGCGGTTTGTTTTTTATGGTTTCCATATAAGAAGACGGTATAGAAGTTGTACCCATACCCAGGAACAAGCCGCCGAAGAGCGCATCTCTGCCGGAAATCATGATTCTATTTGAAAGATCTCCAAGGGTACGCTCAGCACGGTTTTCCATTCCTGCAACCAGGGACAAAAGGAAAGTCATAAGTGCTATACCAAAGGCTACTCCGAGTATGGCCAGGACTACAACTGCTTTTTTACGAAAGGCGTTTTGAATTGAAAAGAACAGTAAAGACAAAATCTCATCCCCATTTTATTAATACTCCCACTCAAATTCTTCCACTTCCGGGAACTCCATCAGTGCTTCCTTCATAATGGAGCAAATGCGCTGCACTCCTTCTTCAGTTTTTGCCTCGCAACGGGCCACCAGCACAGGCTGGGTGTTGGAAGCCCGCACCAGGCCCCACCCGTCGCCAAAGAGCACCCTTGCCCCGTCCACATCAACTACGGGGTATTCCTGCTTAAAACGCTCAGCCAGCCCGCTGACCACCTTGAATTTGTCCCAGTCCGGGCAGGGAACCCTGGTTTCAGCCGTAGAGTAATACTTCGGTAAACTTAAGAGCATCTTTGAGAGCGGCACATCGGAATTGGAGAGTATCCTCAAAAGGCGGCCAGCAGCGTAAAAGGCGTCGTCAAAACCGTAAAACTCGTCTGCAAAAAATATGTGCCCGGACATCTCCCCGGTAAAGACCGCCCCTACTTCCTTCATCTTAGCTTTGATCAAGGAGTGGCCCGTCTTGTAGAAGAAAGACTTGCCACCGAGGCGCTCCACCTCGTCCACCAGGGCCTGGGAGCACTTCACTTCGATGATGGCCTCGGCTCCGGGGTGCTTTGGCATAATTTCCCACCAGTAAATGCACATCAGCAAATCTCCCCAGATAATATTCCCAGTCTCGTCCACCACCCCGATGCGGTCTGCATCACCGTCAAAAGCTATGCCAAGATCCGCCCTCTCCTTCAGTACCACTTTTCTCAACTCCACCAGGTTGGCCGTCTTTACCGGGTCCGGCTGGTGGTTCGGGAAGGAGCCGTCGGATTCACAATAGAGCGGTATCACCTCGCAGCCCCAGTTCTCCAATATTTTTTCAGCAAACAAGGCAGCCGTGCCGTTGCCGCAGTCCACAGCCACCTTTAACTTTCGTGGACCAAGCTGTATTTTTCTTTTCAGCATATTTAGATACGAGTTGATGGCGTCTACCTTTTCAAGGCTTCCGGAACCGTGCGGAAACTCCCCGGCCGAAATCAATTCTTTGAGCTTCTGAATATCATCTCCGTAGATGGTCCCGGCGTGCAGGGCCATCTTGAATCCGTTTTCATCTGGTGGATTGTGGCTGCCGGTAATCATTACCGCAGCGTCAATACCAAAGTGTACCCTGGCGTAGTAAAGCGCGGGCGTGACTACCAGGCCTATATCCATCACGTCACAGCCCACGTACATAAGGCCCTTTACCAGGGCGTCCCGCAGGCGTTCGGAACTGAGGCGGTTGTCCCTCCCCACCAGTACTTTATATAAGCCCTTTTGTATAGCTACAGTTCCAAAAGCTTTACCCAGGAGCGTTACAGCCTCATCCGTAAGGTCCCGTTCAGCTACGCCCCGGATGTCATACTGGCGAAAAATATGTTCATTAACAGTTACCATATTGAAATTCCTCCTTTAAGCTACCACTACAGCACTTCATCCAGGCCTTTGTCCTTTAAAGCCTGCACGACCTTCTTTATATCCTGGGCCCGGTCCTTGCGACAGATCAGGATGCTGTCGCGGTGGTTTGCCACGATTAAACTCTCTACCCCTATGACGCCAACCGTCTTGCCAGGGGAATAAATGAAAGTATCACTTGTGTCCAGCAGCACCCCCCGGCCCTCAATGAAATTTCCTCGCTCATCCTTTTCAGCGTAGCGCTCCAGGGCCGTCCAGGAACCGATATCGTCCCAGCCGAAATCCCCCCGCATCACCAGAACGCTGTCCGCCTTTTCCAGAATACCGTAGTCCACCGAAACCCTGGGCAGTTCCGCGTAGACTTCTTCCAGAACAGCCAGATATTGTTCCGTCCCGATGGCCTGTCCAATCTTATTCAGGCCCTGGGCAAGTTGTGGGGTGTGTTTTGCAATCAGTTGACGAACCAAATCCACCCGCCAGATAAACATGCCACTGTTCCACAGGTAATTTCCCATTGAAAGAAATCTTACAGCCTTCGCGTAATCAGGCTTTTCCAGGAAACGGAGGACCCGCCATGCCGGCGTGCCGGCAAAAGTGTCGTACAATTCCCCCTCGCAAATATAGCCGTACCCCGTCTCAGGCCTGTGGGGCGTGATGCCCAGCGTCACTATCTCTTCTCCACGCCAGGCCGCCGCCACCGCGCTTTTCAGTACTTCCTGGAAACGGGGAACGTCGCAGACGAAGTGGTCCGCCGGCAGTACAATCATAACCTCCCGGGGGTCTTTACGCTCTAAAAACAAAGTGGCCAGCCCGATAGCAGCCGCAGTATCCCGCCCAAAGGGCTCGATGATAATGTTTTCCTCCGGCAAGTGCGGCACTTGCTCCATGATGGTATCCTTAAAATCAGAACCCGCCACTATGTATGTGCCGGATATCCCTACCAAGCCCTCCACCCGCTCCACAGTCAGTTGAAGCATGGTCTTGTCGCCGAGGAGATTCAGAAACTGCTTCGGCGCCGCCATCCGGCTGCGCGGCCAAAACCTCTCCCCCCGTCCGCCGGCCATAATTACAACAAAAGGCATGCACTTAACACATCCTTTCTTTAGTAATAATTTTAAGTTTCGTTACTATTCAGGTATTCAGAATTCAGACCCCCACGCCGCTAGTGCGGCACCTCAGAGCATGAAAATCCAGGACACTTTATGTCATTCTGAACGAAGTGAAGAATCTAGATCCTTCGCTAACGCTCAGGATGACATTTCTCTAAACTTATTTTCAGGGCAGAATTCAGACACCCGAGAATATGCTTCCAACAATTTACTAACCTATTTTTCCATTACAAGACCCTTCGCCAACACTTTAATAACCCCGGGGGTGGCTCCTGTGCCAACGCCAAGCCGTCTCGATGATAGCCCGCAAATCAGTGAAGCGGGGCTGCCAGCCCAACCCGGCCTTTATTTTTTTCGAACCGGCCACCAGCATCGCCGGGTCTCCCGGCCGCCGTGCCCCGTAATGCACAGGGATGGGCTTGCCCACCACCTCTTCGGCTGCCCGGATCACTCTGAGAACGGAGTAGCCGTTACCGTTGCCCAGATTATATACCGCTGAAGAAGCCCCTGAAGCCAGTGCTTCCATGGCTAGAACATGAGCATCGGCCAGGTCGTTGACATGGATATAGTCCCTGATACAGGTGCCATCCGGGGTGGGGTAATCGGTTCCGAAAACCTCCAGGTAGGGCAAATGCCCCATTGCTACCTTCAGCACCAACGGGATTAAGTGGGTTTCAGGGTCGTGGTCCTCCCCGATATCCCCCGCCGGATCCGCTCCGGCAGCGTTAAAATAGCGCAGTGAAGCGGAGCGCAGGCCGTAGGCCTCACCATACCAGCGCATCGCCCCCTCCAGAGCAAGTTTGGTCGCCCCGTAAGTGTTCGTCGGAGCGGCAGGGTGATTCTCCGGAATCGGGATCTCCCGGGGCTCCCCGTATACCGCCGCAGTTGAAGAGAAGACCAGGTAACGTACTCCTGACTCCACCATGGCGTCTAAAAGCAACAATCCCTTAACCAAGTTGTTGTGATAATACCAGGACGGGAGACGGACCGACTCCCCCACCAGGCTGCTGGCAGCGAAATGCATCACCGCCTCGATGTCATGCTCCCTAAAAAGGCTCTTCAATAACTCACGGCCGGCAGTATCCCCCCGTACCAGTTGGGCACCCTTTACGGCAGCCTCATGGCCCTTGGAAAGGTTGTCCAGCACCACCACCCGGTGCTTTTTATTAACAAGTTCACGGACAGTGTGGCTGCCGATATAGCCTGCTCCACCAGTAACCAGGATATTCATATGCACTACCCCCTTCTGTCAATAATGTCCGGCGGCATGGAGTACCAATAACTATGCTCCAGAAACTGTCTCACTGCTTTTTTCTTTTAGTACCTTCAACAACGGCCTAATGACAACTAAAGCTAGAACTGAATGGGCTAGTAAATAAGCCATTCCCACCCCGGGCAGACCAACTCGGCCAAACCACCAGTAAGCGACTCCAATGGCGACAATCGCTAAAAAACCAGTCTGGGCAATTATGAGGTATACTTGCTTTCTTATCTGGTTCACCGTGATATAAAGAGTATTTATGCACTGAGGTATTATAGCGAGTGCTAAAAAGCGAATCACAGGGGTGCCATGCTCGGCATATCCAGGGCCAAAAAAGTGGAGCAGCCAACGCGCCATAACCATCATAGCCGCCACTGCCGGAACAGATAATGCCAACGATAGATACAGCACTCTGCGCCCATCGCGACCCATTTTATTTGGGTTGTGGGAACCTTCAGCCAGTAGAGACTGCGATACGCCATTAGGGATTATCACCAGTACCATCGTTGTCATCCAGGCAATGTAAAAATACGCGCTGTTTTCCGGACCAAGCACATTTAACACCATCAGTGGGTAAATAAACTGTGGAGACAGGTTAAGCAGATTTGCCATATAATTGGCAAATGAATAGGGCAATACTTTCTGCAATATACCTTTTGCTATGATCGGCCGCGGCAAATATCCTTTATATACTTTCGGTAGAAATAATGACCAGGCAACTAAAACTGCAATGGCTAAGCTTATTCCAGTACCTGCAAAGATTCCAAAACCTTTAAGGTGGGCAAAAATAAAAATGGGAAGAGGAATCTTAAGCATAGCGACCAATGCGCTTTTATAAAAAACATATCTTGAAGCCCTGCCTGCTATTAATGAACCATCAGTTAAACCGGACAATGAATTAGTTAAGGTAAATGTCAAGAACAATAATAGATACAATATGTCTTCCTGAATAAAGCTGAGTGCAGGCGACCATATTTTTATGCCAACGAGGTATATTAATCCCCCAATCAATGATGATAAACTAGCTAAAGTGAATGCAGAGTTGATTAACAGTCCCGCATCTTCTCTGCTTTCTGGAACGTACCGTATTAAACCAATTCTCAACCCCAATTCGGCGAGGATACCAATAAGACTTGATGCTGCGATCAGCGAGGCGCCGATACCTACCTGTGAAGGAGTAAAAAACCGGGCCATAATATTCCAAAAAGCAAAGCCAAATAAGCATGTTGTAACATTGCTCAGCATGAGATAAATGGCGTTATTGTAAAGAGGAGCATTTCTCCACATGAAGTATGAATCCAAGAAAAGTCGACAACCCGTTATACGGGTCCCGTGAACATGATTTGTCAAAATCATCAATCCTTCGAAAGTAATTTTATATTATAGCCCTTAACTGCCTAATTATTGCTTTGAATACACGACTTGGCACCCATTGTCATAGCATAGAGAAATCAGTCGATCATCCTTGAATTTATCAAGCATACCTTTTTCTATTACCTGATCTCCAGCTATATACTTGGTTCCTTTGGCATCAAATACAACCAATTTACTTGGTTCCCAGTTTTTGCGTAATATCTTATCGTTCACAAGGATATAGTTGAGATCGGTTGGAATAATAGTTGGAGATAAAAAGAGTGAGCTGGCAGATTTGATATTTTCTTTGCCTATGTTTAGCATGTCTGCAGTTATTTTATCTGTTGCAGTATTAGTCGGGTCGCCATTATTTTTCAACCACTGTCCCGCTGCCGCCATGTCTTTGTTTACAATTTCATCTGTGTACAAATACTTAGGATTGCCGCCTTCAACGCCTCTCACACGAACTGTACCAATTCCGGTGCCACCAAAAACTATCAGGATCATTAGCGTAAGTATAGCTATTTGTTTAAACCTCTTCTTTTCATTGTTAAAATTAAATGCATGGGCTATTACAAAGGCTGTGCCTATAAAGTAAAATGGTAAAATCCTTCTCGTTATTTCTGTGGCCTTTGATAGACCTGTCGCGCTTATTGCAATTGAACCAAAGGCGATGAACCCTATTATGATAAGGCCATATTTATATTGTTTATAGCTTTTGTCTATTAGTAATTCTTTTTTTATATGGTATAGCCCAATCAAAAATATCAGTACCAGCGCCGGAATATACGTGTATTTATATAAAAAGAGCTCCCATTGAGGAAGTCCAACACCCCAACTTGGAATGCCGCTAATATTATCTTTAACACTATCCACAAATGAGAAATTCAAAATTTGCATGACGGCTGATTGAATATTGTAATTGAAATATCTAATTGTGTATGAAGCGCTATATATTATCCAGGATAAAGTTATTACTATAACAACGGTAAGGGAATTGTAGGAGATTCCTTCATTTTTTTCTATTACATGCTTTTTAGCTGTAATAGCAAACTGCATGGCAACAAATATTATCAATATAGATATTATTGCATAAGAACTTAAATGATGTGTAATGGTTAACGATGTTATTATTATTATAAACAAAAATACAAATGCAGATTTATCTGTACATTTACTTGTCGATCTAGATATAAACAAATTAATCCCAAGGAAAAACATCAGTAGTCCAATAGACTCATAATGAAATATTGTGTTAAACCATGCGTAGTCGATATTGGTTGAATATATAAAAGTTGCTAATGCGGCGATTTGTGTGTTTGAAATATTTCTAACCATTAAAAACGTTATTACCAACACCATTGAATGAGATATTGCAATAATAGTAGCAACGACAGGATACGATATGACAACACTGGTCACTTTTTGTAGTAATACTATCAATATACTAAAACCGGGGAAGCATAAAAATATTTTATTGATTGCAAGTTTATCCGCTACATTCAATGATTCATTTGAATATATGACCCTCGTAAGATTGTCGAATAAATATTCATCCCTGAAATCATAATAACCGCCCGAACCGAAGTATTGAATAATGTAAAAGACGAGTCCATAAAGAAAAAGCATAGCACATATTATTTTTGCACTTGCGTTTTCTTGAGAGATTGCTATAAAAACAGACATTGCGCAAATGATAAAGCCAACCCAATACAATGGCCATGGAAAAGCGCTTGTGTATGATATTTTATAAGTGTTTACTATAATGCCAACGCCAATCAAAAAAAATATTAAGCATGCGTATACAAAGCTTCTTGTTTCCATTTTTTGCACTACCACATTGGGACCTCCTAACTGATGATGCTGTGGCACCATTGTTATGGATGCTATGCCACATAAAGTAGTGCCTCAAGGGGTGGCATTAGAAGATGAGGCATAATATTAAAGTTTATTACTATGTCCTTTAATTTTTTTGTATTGTGATGCTATAAGGCGTAGGAAATTAATAGTGGGCCAAAACTTTTCCTTTTGAGATAAATTATTTCTAAAGTAAAACAATGATGAATATAAGTTTAAGTTACTTCTCGAATTTTCTGCAACAGGTATTAAATCCTTTAAAGACTTATTACTTGATACTAAATAACTTCTCCTATTCTCTACTGTGCTATAATAATCTTGTAGTTTTTGAGAATCCACAACCATTTTGGAGTCAACTTCTTCTAAAACAATTTTTCCCTGAATTTTTGCTTTATTAACAATAGATTCTGCCATTTCACTGCGAACAATAATTAAGGAAGTACCTATATTATCAGAATTAAAAATTCGGTGCCAAGCATCCATAAAAGATATATCTGCAAAAGTATTAATCTTATCCTTACATAGTGTGCAGCGCAACGGCCAAAAGAACCAGGCATTAACAAATCCCCAATACAATTCAGAAAAGTATGGTACGCTTATATTAGAACCATCCTTTAAATTAATATTCATCTGCCCAGGCCAACCGTTGCCACGAAATTGAATACTCTTTACTGAACTAACATCAATTGAAAGAGTTTTCATAATAAACTTCAGGCTGTTAAAATTAGGAGTGTGATTACAAACCAGTCCCAAACTAAATTTTATATTGTCATACAATCTATTATTAATTTGCATTTTTCGGAGTCCTTTAATGTGGCAAGGTAAACCTACAAAAGCATAATTCTCTTTGTTTTTACCTAAATTTTTAAGAATGCTATTCATTGGAACGGGACAGTATTTTGAGCCTGCACCCAAAAGTACATCGTTTTCACTTTTAGCAATAAATGGTTCGGGGACTAAGGGGTTTAAAGCATTCATTTTCGCAAGGATAGCCCCTGAAATGTATTCGTTGGTTAGCAAAAAACGTGTCAATTCTGAAACTAAACCGCCAGATGAAGAATTTTTTCTTAGATTTTGATCAGTTGAGTAACCAACATAACATTTTATATAGTTTCCAATTAGTTTATCTGAAGACTCTATTGAATTCATATCAAAACATGACAACTTCAGATGATCAAATTCAAGAGCAGGACATACTTGCACGCATCGCCCGCAGTCAGCGCATAAATCCTCATTAATAGAAGGAATAAAGATTCCTTCATCCATCTTTAAATCAATCATTATTGCATTGTTTAAACACGCGGAAAAACAACTTCCACATCCAACACATAAACGATTATCAATAATCTCTCGAAGAATATTAATTTTTTTCATGTAAACTCAAACCCCCATGTTCAATCAGGGCTTCATTTATCTTTTCCTTAATATCTTTTTGCAAAAAAGGCACACATTTAGAAAGGTGATAACAGATGCTTGCTCGAATCAGCCATAATTTTTCCATCTTTTTAAAAAGTGTCGTTGGCTCTAGATCCGTTATATATATCTTGTGTTCACTTATTCCTAATTGCTCAAAGAAACCTGATTGCTTATAGTCATATACAACAGCTAGTGTAGGTACAAAATTAGTTATTGATAAAACGCCTGGATGCATCTTGGATGTGACAACCATTTCCATACTGCCCAAAATACTACTAAATTCCTCTACAGTGTTAACCATCATAATTCTTGCTGCTTTTTTATTAGACATTCTTTTCAGTATTTGCTTAGAAATATCTAGATCATCATTTTTAAAACCAGATTTATAGTGTGGTATAAACAAAATGTTAACCTTATAAATATCAATAAATTTATCTAAAGCTTGTGCATGTGATTGTATGTATTTTTCATTGCTCTCAGCAGATAAACTTCCGCTATAATAACCAGGACAAATTCCTATACAGCTGTCTTTTAAATCAATAGCCATTTCATCTTTACTTGTCTCATATAGTAGTACAATATCAGAAGTGAGTTTTAAGTTGACGTCTTTCAAATTGAGCTTATTAATTGCCTCTACGGAAAATTTTTCCCTAACTATTACAGCGTCAATATTATTAAGAATATTTCTTCCTAAAAATCTTCCAATTACGGTTCTAAAAGGTCCAACAGAATTCGGAAACAATATTACAGGCTTGCCAAAGATTTTTTTGGCAATTATTAAATCCCACATGCGGGAAAATAATATATTCCACCATGTTAACAGCCAAAAAAATTTTAGAGGAAGATTTGAACTTCCTTCTTTAAAATTCTCATCACTGGTTGAAATGACTAAATCGCATTCCTTCATACAGAGCAACGTATCTTTCTTACAGAAAGAAGGCAGTCCTATTTTTGTGAGTATTGCCGAAATAAAAGTACCGGGTATTTGAAGGAAGGCGAGTACCATTCTATAAGCCAAATGAAGAAGATAAATAATAGTTTTTCTATCATACCCATATTTTTTAGCTCGCTCATCGGCCATCTCGTAAGGAATATCTATTAAGGTCGGAGTAACATTTTTATAAGCTGGCCCAAACTCTTTAACTCCAGGCACATCAGTTGTAGACACGGATATTTCAACCTGTCTATATGCTATTTTTAGCTGATTGAACTCAGTTTTCACTAGCGCTTGAGTACCCTTGTTGGCCATTGTGCCAACATGTAGAATAAAAATATTAAACAAGGCCTTCCCCCCACATAATATTGTCAAAGATAATCCGGCAAAAAAAACAAGCACGGTTTATCCTAAAATATATTCAAGCCAAATACTTTTTGGAGGATACGTACTTGCGCATTTACGTACAAAATAACATCAGATTTTTATTTTGAAATATCCAACCCCCGTGGCTATTATTACTCCCAATATAACTAAAGCCTTACCTGTATTCTCAACTGGCTTTTTAAACTTTATGGAGTTAAAAATTAACCTGGGAAGAGTTTGTTGTAAAAGAAATATAAGATAATTATTTTCAGAAGCTAGCACATTCTCTTTACTAAAAGTTTTGCGAACTTGTTTTTTGGAAATACCTTCGCCATAAGAACGATTAATAACGTATTTTATTCTCTCTCTTTGTTTTGAAACTTTATGATATACAATAGCCCTAGGTTCATAGACAATTTTATTGTTAGGGTAATTTTGTTTAACACGAACGCAATACTCGGTTTCCTCACACCCAAGCGGCAGTTTATTCAACCTTCCTACTGCGGTAGAAAAATAACCCACATTTTCTATTACCTCTTTACGAAAAGACATATTGCAACCAATGAGATTACGGACCTCTCTTTTATCTTGAGGGTGCCCTTTGTAAGTACAACCAACAATCCAATCTAATTCTTCAGCAAACCACCAAGGTCTATTATTTTCCCACATCGGCACCAACTTCCCCCCAACAGCCACCACTTCCGGATCTAAATAATTAGATACTATAGTTTCAAGCCACAATTTGTCTGCAATAGCATCATCATCAATAAACAGAACTATATCTCCTGTTGCTTTCTTCATGCCTGCATTACGATTATCAGATAGACCACGGACACCATTGCTAGAAGCAAATATTATACTTTCTGGCAATTTTTTCTTTAGAGCAACCAATACCTCCTCGTTGTGATCAACTGAAATTATAATCTCATAGTTACTATAGGTCTGCTGCAAAATTGAGTTAACAACCTCAATGGTATCCTCAAAGCGCTCCATGGAATAAGTGCAAATAATAACCGACGCTTTCATTTAATGTAGCCCATCCTTTTTCATCAATATAGCATTACATTAATATCTTTTTCGTCCACTTTAATACCATGTCTAAAAGCATCTCCCTTTCCCTTGCGTAGTTAAAATAGTTCATAACAACAGTATATATATACATCTGCCTCAAAATTGCAATTTAAAAACCATCTATACCGATGTTCTAACCTCTTTAAAAATGGTAGTTAAAATTCTCCACCCATCCTTTAAGCTGTGTAGATTTCCTACGCCATTAATTCTTTCCGTCTCAAAGCTAGGTACTTCAGCAACCTTCAGTCCTGCTTTACGTATTCTTATGTTAATCTCAGTCTCCACTTCAAATCCATTGCCATTGAAATTCACCGCATCAAAAGCTTTTTTCCAAAAGGCATTATATCCATAACAAAGATCGGTATATCTACAGCGATGAAGTATATTTGTAAGTGTAGTAAAAACCCAATTTCCAAAAATTCTGTGCATAGACATATCTGAAGTGCCGCCACCAGGTAGAAACCTTGATCCCTTTACAAAATCATAACCTTTTAACAGAGGCTCAACGAACAGGGGTATTTCTTCCGGAGCCATTGATCCATCAGCATCCAGCATAACAATGATATCCCCTTTTGCTTCTCTAATACCGTACCTGAGCGCGTCACCTTTACCTCTACCAGGCTGGAAAAGAATCCGGGCACTGGGAAGGAGTTGCTTTACCACCTTAATAGTATTATCTTTGGAATTACCGTCAACAATTAAAACCTCGTACACATCAGATGGTATTTTAGGCAATACATATGGTAGATTTCTTTCCTCATTGAGAGTACACAAAAGAGCTGTAATTTTAGGATTTATTTCACCTTTATTGTTAGCATATTGATTACAGTTAAATTCTTTACTAGAGCTTATTTGTTTAACTTCTTTTAGTAATTCCATAGACACTATTAATACCCCCTTTTCTAAAAGCTCAATAGATAATTTTAACAACTAGCTTATTAACCACGACTAATGAACCTCGCATGATATTAAGCGGCCTTCATTTTTTCTATAACCGGGCTGTTGAGCCCAACATTAAAACCTTCTTAAATCCTGCCATAAAGAATTTCTCTGCCCATGGCCTGGCAAAGGATAGTCTGCCTGCCAGCCACGATGGGTAGTCGATATCGCCGTACCTGGATATGATACTCTGCCATAAGGGACGGCTGAAAAACCGGAGTAATGTGTCCATTTCCTTGTCGGACATACTCAGAAAGATATTCCTGTACCCGAGTGCTGTCTGTATTTCGTCCGCCATCTTCCTTTCCCATAACCACTGGTACTCTGAAAGGAACTCCGTGGATAGATTTCCTTTGGAGAGCGCTTTAACTGCCACTTTGGCGCAGAGTTCCGCACCCAGCAGCCCAAGATACAGTCCTCCCCCTGATATGGGCTTGGTCTGGCAGGCAGCATCCCCCACCAGTAAGGTTCTCTCGCCGTAAATTCTGGAAAGCAAACCGATGGGCACAACGCCACCCGTGCTGCGAACAATATTCATACCCTTAAAAATTCCGGGATAGGCCTCCACCATCCTTTTAAAGTAAAATCTGGGATACTTGTCCCTCCCGCTTACGCCGATCCCCACCCTTGCGTGCTTTTCGTCCACCGGTATAACCCATCCGAACCAGCCCGGTGCGATTTCCCTGCCCAGGAAGATGTGAACCATATCTTTTTCCGGGCACTTCAGCTCCACTTCAGCTGCGCACATGCGGATCACATTCTCCGCTTCGGGAGCATTGATCCGGCGGGCAACACGGGAGTTGGACCCGTCGGCCCCGATCAGCAAACGGGTTCTGGCTGTAGACTCTCCAGCGCGATATTTTAACTTTACGCTAGCCTCATCGGAAAAAAATTCACCTACACTGGCCCTGACCCCGGTCAGTATTTCCGCGCCGGCACTCTGAGCTCTTTCCGATAACTTTCGGTCAAATTCCGAGCGGTCGATCACAAGGGCGTATGCCCCTTGGTCCCTGATAAAAAGCACTTCCCCGCCAGGAGAGTGGACAAAAGCGCCGCGGATTTGGTTGATGATTAGGCCATCCGGCATGGCTGCGGCCTTCAAGGTTCTGGGACTGACGAGCCCCGCACACTGCATGGGCTCGCCAATTTTCCGGTGCTCCTCTGCTACCAGCACCTTATAACCTTTTTCAGCAATATGTCGGGCTGTTTCACAACCCGCCGGGCCTCCACCAATCACTATGACGTCATAATTCATACATGACAGTTCCCTTTCTACACCAGCTTAGTAAAGAAGCCGGTTTTTTAAAGGACATTTACGATTTTGACGAACACGACGGACATAAAAACCATCGACAGCGGGATGATACCAACATTCAAGACCCTATTCAGTGCGTCAGGCAGGGTAATTTCCGGAGCGGATGAATTATCCAAGACCGCCCCCGCCAGTTCCTTTGCAATAAGCAACGTGATCAAGGTAATCGTGGCAATCAGGCCGAACCCGGCCAAAGATGTGGCTGTGGTAACCGTGCTCGCTGCAGTTGTGGTTACGGTGGTTACTGTGGAAATCATGGTTTATCCTCCTTTTTATACATTTTTATATATTAACTAACCTAAACTTAGCAATTTTTAAGCTAATTGTCTATATTTGTTGCACAAAAGTGGCAATATCATGTCTAATCCTTGCATAATCTTGTCTGGATTTGCATTGACCAAAAAATAAAAAAGGGTTCACTTAGAACCCTTCAATTGCTCTTTTAAACTTTGGTATTTGTTAATTCTTCAAGTTACTCTAATTTCTCAACTGTTATTAAAGACCTATTCTTCTGTTATTAAAGACCTATTTTTTGTGACTGCCGCCACCTCCGGTTACATGAACAGTTCCCTGGTAGACCCAATCAGTATCAGGGTTATATATATATACCCGGAGCTTTGTTTTGCCCTTGTCTACCCCTGTCAAAGTTTTTGTTGAATCATTCACTGTTGCCATACTGGTATCATCTACTTGCCAGTGTAAAAAGTACCCGGCCAGGGAGAAGCCCAGAATCGACAATTTTAATGGCAACGTATCGCCGGCTTTCAGATTAATGTTTTGATCCCACTCCTTCCCGTTTTTCAGGAAGTGGGTTTCTGACCGTACGTATGCTTTTATCAGAGCGATCTCACCGGCATAGCCCGGATCCACATTGGCACTGATAATGTCCTTAGCAACAATCAGTTTGTCGATGCTCCATCCTATTGCGTCGAGTTTGTTCAGGAGAAGAGTGTATTGGCCGGTGGCAGCTTTATTCAAGGCATACAAGATCCATCTTTCCATAGCACTACGTATTTGCCCGTAGTCTCCGGAGGCAAGGGCAAACAAATCTGACACGTCACCGGTAATAACGTTCGGAACCTCCCCTTTGGCCGCCAGCAAATAGTTATACAGGTCGTCGATGGTGAAGTCGCTACCTAACAGTGCCGTGACCGTGGAGGTATGCTGTAATCTGAAATTTTCCAGATTTTCTCTTAAGTCGCCTGCATTGGTGGAATACTGGACAGCCGCAAAATCGCAAACCAAATCGATTATTTTGCCCTTTGCTGCGGCCTCTCCGCCCAGCCTTGTCATTACCTCGTTAGTCAGTAATATGGCAAAAACATCCGGCCATGGGGCGCTATTAGGATCCCTGCTCAGGTTGGCGAGCTCTGCCTTAGCCGCAGCCACATCGTTCTTGCCGTCTGGATCCATATCCAGTTGATCGTCAACCTTCTCTAATTGTTTTACTACATCGTTAACGGTATCGGCATTGGCCTGGGGCGGCGCCAGGGTAAAAGTTACGCTAAATACCATGATCGTACATAGTATTAACGCAGTTATTCGCCTTCTCGGTACTATTACCATCTTTTTACCTCCTTTTAATTTTATTAACTCTTGTGGTAATGATTTTGTATTCACCCCCAGAAAAATTTTTATATTTTACCAATCTAAAGTTAGCAATATTAAAGCTAATTGTCCATATTTATTGTCTAAAAGCAGCATAATCGTGTCTACTTCTTACATAATCCTGTCGGGATTTGCATTGACCCAAAAAAAAGAAGGGTTCACTTAGAACCCTTCAACTCTCTTTATAATTTTGGCATTTGTCAATTCTTCAAGTTCCTTGAATTTTTCAACTGTTATTAAAGGCCTATTCTTTGTATTTTCCATAACCAGTTCATAGCTGCTTCTGCCCGTTGGAATAAGTTCCTTGACCATCTTTAAATTTACAATGAACCCGCTATGGCCTCTGAAAAATGGATATCCTTCCAATTGCTCTTCAAGAACAGAGAGTTTATCGTTTGTTTGCACTTTGCCGCCGATAAAATAGATCGTAGACTTGCGACCTTCTCTGGTGACGTAGATGATGTCATCAAGGTTCAAATAAACAAGTTTGTTGTCATTTCTAAAAAATTGTTTTCTGCTAACATTTTTATTCATATTCTTTGAGTAAGGTATTGGCCTGCCAGCAACTTTTCCGGACAGAACCATTTTGATCCTGTCCATTGTCTGCCGGAGCCGGTTCATTTTAAAGGGCTTGACGAGGTAGTCAAAAGCATAGACATCAAAGGCTTCACCTCTGAATTCGCTGAAAGCTGTGGCAAATACAATACAGGTCAAGGGGTTGATATCGAATATTTCCTGGGCCAGTTCAACACCGTTTTTCCCCGGAAGGTCGATATCTAAAAAAACAACTTGGGGTGATAGTTTTTCAATCAACTTTATTGCCTCCAGCCCATCCCCGGCTTCTCCAATGACTCTTACACCTTCAACTTCTTCAACTACTTTTCTGATCACATGACGCATGTCCGGGTCATCTTCAGCAATCAAGACAGTTATTTTCATACGAAATTTGCCCGTCCTTATTCAGATTTCACGGGGGGAGCGGGTTGGTAAAACCAAAAGAAACAAGCTGGCTTGATACCAACGGCGGCGATGAAAAGGGCAACCATAACGACAGGGGTAAACGTTAGTTTTTTAATGGTCTGCAGCATTGGCCGGGCACCTCCTTTCCTTAAATAATCCTGCCAAAAGGTTGTCTAATTGGTGAATCATTTTGTAGCCTGGTGGAGAAAAACTAATTGTCTGGTTAATGACAGCAATAAGACCGGCAAGGGCAAGGGATGAGTTGGCATAGCGGACAATAATTATACTGGCCCCTAACCATAAGCTTAGATAGATCAGTGAAAGAATTTTAAACATGATTCTTTCGGAAATATTTGTAATCTTTTTAAAAGGTACTTCCCCCGGCACCCAGGCTAAGACGCAGAGGGAGGATAGTAAATATCCGGCCAGCAGTGAATATACCAGTAAATCGGTTGATAAATAACTTCCCAGATATATTCCCAGTTCTCCGGCTCCAAGATACATTAAAACTCCCAGTGTAAGGCATCTCCAGTACCCACTGCAGTGGGCTCCCCCGCTTAAGAGCCGGTAAATAGCCCCGCAAGCCATTGCAAACGTCACTTCGGGAAGTATTCCAAGGAAGTGGGCCAGGCTGATAAGGGTAATCCCTTTGATGAGAGCGGCAAAAATAATTTCCAGGCCGAAGCGTAGGGTATCGATTTTACTAATATCCAGCGCCAGTTCCTTAGACAGGTAGTTTGCAGTTCCTCCGGCCAGTTGGTTTAGATTCATTCAACCTCACCTCATTTTTTGAGTGGTATTGTAACGGTAAAAATTGTTTCTTCAGTGTCGCTGCTTATCTCGATGTTGCCCCGGTGTTTGGTTACAATATCTTTAACAATGGACAGGCCCAAACCGGAGTGATCTTTTTTGGTAGTAAAATCGGGAATGAAAATAGTTTCTCTGATTTCATGGACGATAGGGTCCCCTGTATTGCTTATTATGATTACGTATGCCCCATGTTTACGGGTCATTTTTACTTTTACCTGCCTGCATGCACCGGTTTTATCTGCCACGGCTTCAAGAGCGTTATCAATCATGTTTCCAAGCAAGGAACTTGCTTCATGAGGAGTTAAAGGTATTTCTTTGAGGCTGCACTCAACGGCTATTTCCATTTCTATGTTCCTTGCTTCGGCCAGTCCTATTTTGGTGTAGAGAAGGGCGCTAATACTAAAATTGTCAGTTTTTATCAATTCCCCGGTTTTGGATATGTCGCCGAACACCCTGCTTATATAATCCCGCGCTCTCTCATAGGAGCCGCCTTCCAACAGTCCGTAGATGGTCTGCAGCTGGTGGTGGAAATCATGTCTCTGCTTTCTGGAAGAGTCAATCAATTGTTTGATCTGTTTTAAGTTTTCCTCCGCTCTCTTAGCCTCGTATTCCTTTTCTATGTACTGTCCAATTTTTTTGACGGCGACAGTGGACAGTACCGTTAAAACAATAATGAATATTCCCATGAGCCCGTTAAAGATAATAAAATGCTCTCCCGGAAAAATATTCAACCTGGAAGCATTAAAAGCGCTGTTTAAGATCGCCAGTAATAGTACGGGCAGGAGAACGACTACATATACAAGAAGATTATGTTTGTTAACAATGTCAGCCTTCAAATTCTCTTGAAATTCTTTTCTCGATAAATGTCCTGAACGACTATAATCTTGAGCATAACCGATTAAAGAGATATTAAAAATTTTACAGGCTGCTATAAATATCAGCATGACCAGAGCCTGAGGGAGGAAGAAAAAAATTCTTATAAAAGAATAATTCCAAACATCGGCCAGTGAAAAACCTTTGATCTGCAACATGAACTGTATCGCTACCGTTTCTACTGAGCCGTAAAAGATCAGGCCAAATAAAGATGCAAGTATAACTATCCTGTATGGCAGGCCGGTAACCAGGTGAATATTTAGAATGAATAAAAATATTTCAAGGATTGAGTGAAGCCCGAAAGGCACCGGCAAGAGCCGGATGATATAAGCAAAACCCGCCTGAAAGGCCCCGATTATAAGTATATCGCGCCACCTGGGCTTAAGCCCTACCAGCAGAAATCCAAGGGTAGCCACCAGGATTGTTTCCGGAAACGAAACCATTAACAGGGAAAAGAGAGTTATCGTATCCAAAGGGTTACCTTCCTTATCGGATCTATTTATCTGAAAAAAAGCCTGCTCCTGCCCACCATGTCGAAAAGCTACATTAACTTGTCTAAAAGTTACATTTTCTTGTCTGAATTTGCATAGAACATTTAAGCCATAAAAAAACCGCTTCCGGAACGCCGGCAGCGGAACTTTGCTATTCAAAGAAATTAGCAGCTTTTCCCTTCAGCGGCCCGGCAATCATGACCCGGCACTTTTTCAAAAATAAAATGCCCGGCTTTAGACCCGTAGCTTTGCGCCCGTACCTTTCGGTAAGTTTGCCTTTTTCAGTTAAGAGAATATGTTATTAATTAAACGTTTCCGCAATTGGATCAAAAACATTATTAATTAATACGCTCATGTCATCCGGTTTTTGGGGGTCGCGGGAAAAATTTTCTTGTTTTCCCGACATATTTTTGTATAGTTCGACATTTATGTTAGCATGACCAAACAATAACTGCTTGTTGCCGGGAGAATCGGCGGGAAGGGAGCATCTTTCGTGGATGAGGCTACCAGAACAGGTTGCCGCCTGTAATTCCTACCGGAAAGCTCCTTGAAGCACCCGCTTCTACAAGCGGGGAAGGCTACCTTAAAAGATGCGGCCATATGATGTATAAACCGATATTCGTCAATCCGTGAGCCAGGGAGACACCCAAAAGGGATCTGAAGAAGCCGACGGTCACTGAGAAAAGCAGCGCAACGGCAAAAACGAAAACCAGGTCCACCGGTGAACGGTGGGTGATGTGCAGTACCCCGAATATGAAACTGATATAGATAATGCTGTACCACTTGCCTAATGTCTCTACAGCCGCACAATACATAATCCCACGAAAGATCAATTCTTCCAAAAACCCTGTGCTGACAAGCAGGATCAGCGCCGGAAGCCAGACATGCTGGAAGGCAAGCTCCGGTGCCAGGGGAGCGGGTTTTAAAATCAGGTACTCCATCAGACCCAGCGGTACCCCGAGGAACGCCACCAGCAACTGAAGGGGCAAGTTACCCACAGTCAGCCCGACCTCCCGGGGCTTAAAACCGGCATATCGCATCACTAAAGCGGCGGCAGCAAAAAGCGGAAGACTGATGATTAGGTACCAGTACATGGGCGGAACGCTAATCAGCGGCATGGAAAGGCTCATAATCCGGATCATCGGAGCCAGGGACAAAGACAGATAGACCAGATTTATAGCTTGCTTATAAGCCTGGGAAGCATGTACGAGCAGGGCCACCAGCAGAACCACGTGGCAGGCAATCCCGTAAATCGGGTTGTAGTAGGCCGTGACAATCTCCGCAGCAGTGACGGCAGCCGCATACAACCAGATAAAAAAGTGATCTTTATTGGAAACAGCACTTTTGATAACAGGATCCCATTTTTGGATTTGTACTTGTATTCTACTCATTGGCGTTCACCCACAAGTGCAGAGAGCGATAGGGGTTGCTCTCCCCGTCTTTAAATAGTATAAACTCTACCTTCAGATTTTCATGGGGCTCGTAAACACTGAAGCTAACGGACTCTTCCTTTTTTTCTTCATGGTTTAATTCAAAAGGTCCCAGCCGCTTCTTCACATACCCGTCCATGCGAACCTCGGCGGTATAGGAGACCGGGCGGTATTCGTGATTGACGGTTCCCAGGATAACTTCCTTTTCCTCACCCGTCTTCATATCCCGGGGGTAACCCTCTGCCTTCCCGCCGTTGCCCAAAATATAAAACTCCGTGAACTTCTCACCAACTTTTGGTGTGGTTGCGACGTAATAAAGGCTTCCCACCGCAAAAATAATGGCTCCCACCAGCGCCACCGAGAGAATTTTGTCCAGCCTCGCAAGGTCGCCCCATTTGGTTGTTGCTACGTTTAAAGAAACCACAAAACGTTTTTCCAAAGAAAGTTTATTTCTTCGGTGGATTGCGATAACGGACATCATGATCGTGAAAGCCAAAAGCGTCAGCAGTATGGGGTAAAGCCTTATTCCCCATGGGGTGTAGTTCAGGATTAGACCCATAAGCGGTACCACTGCTATACTTAGACCGAAGCTAAAGGCAACCCGTTCAATGCCGTCGAGATTGTCCCTGGCTGGAAACAGAGCTGCTATTAAGGTATACCCGGGAAAAAACAAGACAAAAGGCAATCCCAAAGCAAACCGCACATTTCCATTTACATCCATAACAATTAATACCGCCAGGATAAAAGAAAGAAATAGTATGAAGGGAAACTCGTTTTTCACTTCTTTCCTCAAAAAAAATTCAGCCCCTTTAACGGAATAAAGAGAACAGATAGCAACAGTTACTAAGTTAGCAATATTAAATCTGATTGTCTATATTTAATGTCAAAAAACAGCGTAATCTTGTCTGATTCTTACATAATCTTGTCTGAATTTGCATTGGATTTCCTCCTGCTCTAATCCGTCAAGTGCAACTGGTTCGCTATTTGGCAACCATTTTTTGTAAGGAGTGTCAGTCTTCGATGACACCCCTCAATATAAAGGGAGAGGCAAGTTGTCATCATTTTAACCTCCAGAGAAAATAATTTTTGCATTTTTCTGTATTTTTGTAGTTGCCTGTTTAGGAAATAAATTGTAAAATAGGCATATCTAATAAATAATGTCAAGAGGTATATATTGTTTAAATTTCTATGAAATGGGTTTTTGGCAAATGGATCAGATGCCCCTATCGGCCGTAATATTTGACTCCATACCGGAAAGTATACTTTTGTTTAGCTTTGGCATGGCTGTAGTCGGGGAATACATTAACTTTAAAAAAATCCTTATTGCCTCTATAATATCGGCTTTTACATCTATGTTAATTAGAGCTTATGTCCCTATTTTTGGCCTGCACAGTATAATCGGCATTTTTGTTTTATTTGTATTGTTTTGGAAACTGTTAAACCTAAAACCCTGGAAAGCGATAATATCTTCTCTAATTAGTTTAATGGTATTATTGTTGTTAGATACTATAATATTGTCAATTATATTAAAAGCAGAAAATATTACAGTTGAAGAAGTTTTAAAAGATACTTATAGAAGAATTATATATCCTGTCCCAATCTTTATTATATTTGGCTTAACGACATGGTTTCTGTACACCAGGAAAAAATTTTTGATTAGAGGAAGCAGGATTGGCAAAGATGAACCATATAATAAGGCACGTTTTTTGGTGTCATTAGCAATTCTTTTTCAGGGTGTATTTTTATTTGTAATAAATGAACATCTC
>Ga0209347_1000242_pt1 | contig 150276 bp, 118 predicted proteins | sample AutmiccommuBRH23_FD_187382 | JGI IMG/M metagenome (GOLD analysis project Ga0209347, IMG submission 187382) | Deep subsurface microbial communities from Mt. Terri, Switzerland - Autotrophic microbial communities BRH/23 (SPAdes) (version 2) | ecosystem: Environmental > Aquatic > Deep subsurface... | reverse complement strand
AAATCACCTACAATTTGCCAGATTCAAAACAAAACCAAACCAAGCTGCTAAACATGGATCAACAGCAGCAAGAATTATATGAAATTATCAAGCGAAATTTTTGGGTGTTGCAAGTATGAAAACAAGATGGATGGTTCCGCCTCTTTCTCTTTCCTGGTGCCAGACTCCGTGAACTCTTCATCCAACTCCTTCTCCGCCAGTGAAAGATCAGCGTCGTTCAATCGCTCCAGAGTTTCGACATTTACTTTCTTTTTCGATGATTTGACGGTGTAGCAGAAGTCTACTTTGTTCTCCAGGAAGGTTTCATCAATAATATACAATTGGTCTTTCACTCGTTTACGCCCTTCAATAGCGAAGTCAATCAACTCCAAGGCTTCTTTCTCCGTCATCTGCTTATTCGGATAAATCAGCTTTACCAGCCCGGAGAAAGCTTTGCGGATTGCCATTTTATCACGTCCTGAATAGGATGGATCGAAATCGACATACTGATCAATCAGATTGGTAAAGTCGTATTTTCGGAATTCATCCAGACAAATGATATCTCAGAAACCAACCAGTCCAATTTTTCCACGCCCCGAGTTGCTTACAAACAGACGCGCACTGGTAACATCAACTCCGGAAACCAGCACACCATGCGGAGAAAGTTCTGAAAAGATGTGGGACTTACCGGTACCTTTAGGTCCCAGTTCCACGAAATTGTAGTTATTCTCTACGCGCGTTATTAAGCACCATAACTGGATCAACTTCCCTCGACGGTTAAAATTTTCTGGGTTCAACCCAATGCTGTGCATAAGAAGGTCAATCCATTCCTCTGTTTTAAACTGCTTACGTGTCTCTGCGTATTCTTCCACGTCAACTTCAGATACATGAATCGGTTTCAATGACTCAATCACCCAATATGAACGAACACCTTCAGCACTATCGTATGTCATGTTCAGGATACACCAAACACCACCACCACTTAATAGCTTGCCATGTCGCTTCACAATCTCATCCGAAATCGGAACGTGCTCCACGCCCAAGTTGGCGAAAGAGGTTTCATAGAAGTCGTCCTTCTCATTCAGGTTTACAAAGACCTTGTCGATAATCTTAAAGGAACCCTTTTCCCGGATCAATGACTTTACCATTTCTGATTCAGCCCAATGAACAAAGTTATTTTTGATTACATCTTTTACCTTTTCGATGCCACTATTGATCACCTGTTCATCATTGATCGCGCAGTATTGGCCCAGCAAAAATTCCAAAACATAGGCTGGAACAACAGCGCTTCCTTTTACGCGGAATGTTAAATCCTTACGAACAACTTTTCCTTCGATCGCTCTGACTAAGGCTCAATTAAAGAACGGCTTTCGATTTTTACCCAAGGATTAACGTAAACAGGAGATTCGATGAGATAAGGATACTTCACCAGTACAATTACCGGATCCTGATCGCTTGACTCAAACTCCTCGATTTGAAGGTCCGCTTTTAATCCCTTTTCCTGAAATCGTTTCTCCATTTCCCGATAAAGCTGCTCAGTGATATAGGTATTGGATGTCTTCCTCAATTTCGTCCGCTGCTTCTTTTTCAGCAGTTTCAGAATCTTTCCCAATTCTGCAGGTGTCGCTCTATCTTTTCCAATTTCACGTAAAGCCTGAATCCCCAATGAACTAATCTTCCCTTTCGCCATCAGGTTCTTGGGTGCAGTTCGTTTCAGTTTAATGGTTCGCTTGCCAACTTTAATCGTGCGGGCCGGTCCATCGGTTAGAAAGACCAGGTTCAGTGGAATTTGAGTGCTAAGTCCCAAAGCATGCAGCGCATATACACCGGATGGAACCCAACGTATCCGGTCCCTTTTGGCTATGACCTGGGCAACCTCTTCGACTGTTGGTAATACCTCGCCGATATATGAGTTAATTTTGGGTTGCACATAAAAACCCTGAGCGACACTCTTTATTATTCCCTTTTTTAACCCGACGATGCAAAGCCAATCTAACAGCCTCAGACGAACCAAACGGACGAAAGTCTTCCGGAAGCAACAAAGATCCTCTTTTTGTCCGAACGATCATATCTTCCATTTGTTTTTCAATACTTTGCATTACTCTTATATTCTAATTTTGTAACAAATTCAGCAAATATTTGTTACAACAAATCATTTAGTCACAACTCCTAAAACTCCGGTTCAATCAAGGTGTTATTCACCACATCCTGCGTAATTAATGGATTAAAGTTAGAGTCGATCTTCAACAAATCGACGAAGCTTTTGAAAGCCTTCCAGCCCGTCTTGTGCAGCTTCGTCAGCTAGCTCGTTTAAAAGCGAAAAAATCGCTTTAGCATTCGACGTTTCAAGCGAGTTCGTTACATTGTCCTCAAAACTTGTTTGCAGATCCTCGCCCCAATTAAAAATGGGTTCGGTGTAGGCCCAGAAATAATTATTGAAGATCGCTGTATTCACAGGCCATTTTTCACCCCAGTTGTCCATTTGAATTACAACGGGCTCGGTTTCTGTGGTATTTCGCTCCGGCATCACAATCAGATTACTGTGCACCTTGGTATTGGTAACGGGTCCGGTGATGTGCATAATGGGTGAAAACCAACCTTCACGTTCTGTTGGATAAGGACGAATCCCATCGTTCACACTCAGGTTAAAGCGAATAATGGTGCCGTCGGTTCCAATGTTGCCCTTGCTTCCATAGGTGTTTCCGTTATTACAAATCAGCAAAAATCCACCATAATTATCGTGGCTGTAATTGTATTGAATGACCGTTCCCTGGCAATTAAAATCCGAATCAAATCCTTGCCCATCCCACTTGGCCCGATGATCGCTTACTTCATTAAATTGAATTACAGTATTATCGGAACTCCAGGGCCAGATACCGGCAGCGGCTTCTTTATGCGACAGAATATCAGGACAATCCCGCATCACATTGTTTTCAATCAACGCACCATCGCAGCCAATCGGCACAATGCCATCGCCCGGAATTTGCTCTAACAGGTTGTTTCGCACAATCACTCCCACACTTGGATGCCAGTTATCACGCCGGGTGTATCCCCACGAATTGATTCCGTTGCGCCCGCAATGATGGAGATAACAGTTTTCGATGATCAGATCAACAAAGCGCGTTTTAATGCTGTCGCCATTGTTTTGCCAGATAATGGCGCTCCCACCCCCGTCACCTTTCACCAGACTTCCGTTTACATGGTGGACTTCCAGGCTATCGAGAACAATATGATGGCAGTCGCCAAAATTCTCAGCTACGATCGAAACGCCGCGGCGATTGGCTTCACGCTCAGCACCGGTATTGGTGATTTCCAGGTTCCGAACCTCCCAATACTCAACGTTGTAGAGCAGAAGGGTATGCAATTTTCCTCCTTCGCCATGAATCGCAGGCTTCGTCCCCTCTCCATAGCGATCGATTTGAATTGGAGCTTCGGCTGTTCCACTGCCTTTAGGCTCCAATTGTCCGAAATATGCAGTTCCACTTTTGAAAAGCAGTTGATCGCCAGCCTTAAATTCCATTGAATTGACTTTCTCGAGCGATGCCCATGCCTTTTCTGGCGATCTTCCAGAGTTTGAATCATCTCCGTTCTCTGAGTCGACATAATACTGATGCCCACCCGAGCACGAAATCAATAAAAGAAAAACCAGCGTTAAAAAAATTGAATTTTTCATCTTTTATTTTGGTTCCTTAGTTTTTATAAATTTTAGTTATCCACTGCACTTCCCCACCAATTGTTTCCGGGGTCAAAATCTTCGGAAAGAAACTCGAGCCGTTGTTTTTCCAATTGGGGCAGGCGCACATTTTTATCCCATTCCAAATGTTTTCGTTCCAGCTCTTCATTGTACTCCGGATCCTTCTCAGGGAATCGGGCCCCCACTTCATTCAGAAAAGCAAAAAGTTGTTCACTCAACTGTTTGGCAAGTGCTGAATTTTCTCCTGAAAGGTCGGTTGTTTCTTCGGGATCCGTGCTCAAATTATACAACTCTTCCCTTCCGTCTTCATAATAATGAATCAGTTTCCATTCTCCCAGGCGAATGATGGACGATGGCTCGCCACCCTGGTTTCCGTAGTGTGGATAATGCCAGATGAGTGGACGCTCTTCCATCGCTTTTCCTTGAATGACGGGCAACAAACTAATACCATCGGCATGCTCATGGGGTAATTGTTTTTCACCAATCAGGTCCAGAATTGTTGGATAAAAATCGGTTCCACTTACCGGCACATCGCTGGTTGAACCTGCCTTAATCAAGCCTGGCATTTTGATAAAATATGGCTCGCGGATTCCTCCTTCAAACTGATAGCCTTTTCCGCCACGCAGGGGAAGATTCGATGTAGCGAAAGCATCGCCTGCTGAAACACCGCCATTGTCGGATGTGAAAATGACGATCGTATTGTCAGCCAGCCCAAGTTCTTCAAGCGCATTTAAAACCACACCCACCGCATCATCCATGGTTTCAACCAATCCGGCATAAACGGGGTTGTCCTGTACTTGCCGGATGGGAAGAAAGTGGCCCATTTCGAAGCTGGTTTCTGCAATTCCCATTTCCTCAGCCTTTTGCCGATATTTGGTCCACTTTTCCTGCGTGGTTTGCAGCGGTGCATGAACGGCGTAAAATGAAAGGAAAGCGAAAAAAGAAGTGTCTTGATGTGCTTTCATGAATTCGGCCGTTTCGTGTGCCAGCCGCATGGTCAGGCTTTCGCCATCGGGCCCGCTTGGAAGCCGCGGATTTTCCCATGGGGCATAAAAACCGCCAACAGGTCCTCCGCGATCCCAGCCTCCTTTATTGATATCGAAACCGTGGTCCTCGGGCCAGGAACCTTCGTCGCCCAAATGCCATTTTCCGGCGAAAAAGGTTTTGTACCCGGCTTCTTTTAACGCTTCGGGCAGGGTAATATATTCCGATGGCAGGTTGTGCACATATTCGGGCGGCAGCAGCTTGTTAAATCTTCCCTGCTTTCGCCATTCTTCCCCGGTTCGGGCGCCAATCCAGTCGGTAATGCCATGGCGCGCCGGAAACTGGCCAGTCATTATACTTGCCCGCGAAGGGCTGCAAACCTGACAAGCAGCATAGCCATTGGTAAAAATCATTCCTTCATGAGCGATCCGGTCGATATTGGGTGTTTCATAATACTCACTGTCCATACAACTTAAGTCGTGATATCCCAAGTCGTCAGCCAAGATAAAAAGCACGTTAGGCTTGGGTTCTGAAACATCCGGAGAACAGGCCCAAAAAGGCAAAAGCCCCAAAGTTGTCCAGGCGGAAAATCGATTCATCCTGTTCATTTTATTCCAATTTAATTTTCTACTTCTAAATGGACACAAAAACACCACAACCCACAATTGCGGTGGTGTTTTCGTGAAAGACTTCAATCAGAAATTCCTATTTCAGCTCCAAAGCCTGTGTTTTCGAGTATTCCTTTCCGCGTATCGCAACGAAGGTTTCTTTCATTTCTTCCAGTTTCTCCGGATTCGACTCTGCCAGGTTATTTTGCTGCCCAAGGTCATCGTTCAGGTTATAAAGCTGAAATTCTTTGGAATTGCCCAATTCGATATTCACCTGATTGTTTACGGCAGGTCCGTTATAAGGTGGAATCATCAGCCAGTCGCCTTGACGCAGAGCGGTACGGCTTGTGGCTTCCAGCACCAACGACTCCCGCCCGTTAGCACTTTTCCCCATCAACACGTCCATTAGATTCTGGCTGTCCGTTGTTGTTTCTTCGTCACCGACCAACGAGGCCAGAGAGGCCAGTAAATCAAGCTGGCAAACCAGCGCATCGGATACTTGCGGTTCAATTTTGCCTTTCCAATAAGTGATAAACGGAACCCGGGTTCCCGCTTCGAACAGGCTATATTTACCTCCACGAAGAGGACCGGATGGCTGATGATCACCCAATTTCTCAACGGCCTCATCATAGTAGCCATCATTCAGAACCGGCCCGTTGTCGCTGCTTAAAATCACCAAGGTATTTTCAAGCAAACCTTCCGCTTCCAAAGTTTTCATGAATTCTCCAATACACCAGTCAGCTTCCACAATTACGTCGCCGCGTGGCCCCATGCCTGACGAACCAACAAAGCGAGGATGCGGCGTACGCGGCACATGGGGCTGCTGCATGGCATAATACAAGAAGAAAGGTTCTTGCTTATGGCTTCTCACATACTCCTGTGCTTTTGCCAAAAAATGGTCGGCCATATCCACGTCGCTCCATTTAGCGGCTTCGCCACCCTTCATAAAACCGATACGTGGAATGCCATTCACAATACTGTTGTTGTGCCCGTGATGCCATTTCATCGTCAGCAGCTCGGGGTTGTCCTTTCCGGTTGGCTCGCCTTCAAAGTTTTGCTCATAATTCACCTCAATCGGATCATTCGGATCCAAATTGTCCACGTAGCCATCTTCAATATAAACTGTTGGCACACGATCCTGCGTGGCCGCCATAATATAGGAATAATCGAATCCAACTTCATTTGGTCCGGGTGATACCCGTTGGTTCCAGTCCACAATTCCATCCCCCAAGCCCAGGTGCCACTTACCTACAATGGCTGTTTGATAGCCATTCTTTTTGAGCATTTTAGGGATCGTCACCTGTGCAGTATCAATAATCAAAGGCGCCGTTCCTGGTAGAATGTTGGCATCTTTATTTCGCCAGGGATAAACCCCGGTAAGCAAACCGTATCGGCTAGGCGTGCAAGTGGCCGAAGTGGCATGGCCATCCGTAAATTTGACACCCGCGTTGGCCAACGCATCCATATTCGGAGTCTCCAACCCGGTGGCACCGTAAGCGCCCAAATCGCCATAACCCAAGTCATCAAGGTAAATAACCACAATATTGGGTTTGATTTCGGGTGCAGGCTTTTCGCTGGTTGTGCAAGCTGAAACCGCAGCCAGACAAGTGGTCGTGAGTAGTAAATTCTTCATTCGAGTATTCTTTTTAGTGCTGGTACTTATTGATTCAATTTGAGCTTATTTCAAAGTCCATTCCGTCTTCCAGTTGATCACAGGCTTGTCGCCTTGAAATTCAATGGGCAGCCAGATATAGCGTCCATCGATGGCATTATCAGGCACCCAGCGATCAGCCATAAAAATAAACGTTCCGGGTTTCTCAGGATTTTCCAGGATGTAAGTACTTTGCGAGTCAAAGGTCGTTTTCATTTGTTCTTCTGTTCCCCGACATGGATTTCCTAAAGACGTCCATGGCCCAAAGATATCATCAGCCACAAACGAACGCGCGGCATTTGGCGCCCAACCTGTGCAGCCCGAAGCAATCAAATAATACTTGCCGTCCTTCTTGAAAATCGCAGGCGCTTCGTTGTGCCCGGCAGGCATGACCGCAACGTAGCGATCGGTAAACGCCGTATATTCGTTGTTTAATTCTGATATGTGCAAGGTCAGGTTTTCTTCGGAAGCATGCATATGATAGGCTTTTCCGTCATCGTCCACAAAGAGCGTCATGTCGCGCGCCATCTGTCCTTTTTCAAAATCGCGATGAATAAACATCCCGTTGGCGACTGCTTCCAGCCATTCTTCCGACCAGCTTTTCAATTCCTTCGGAAAGGTCATCTGCTTTTGTTCGGCGGTAAAGTTCATCGGCCACTGCCCGGCGTTCGGATTGACGCTGTGAATATATTCAAAAGGTCCGACAGGCGAATCGGCTACCGCCAGACCGGTTTTAGCAGCTGAATAGCCCATCCCCTTCAATTCATGATGAAACCACATCACGAACTTTTTTGTCTGCTCGTTGTAGATCACTTTTGGGCGCTCAATGATGCAGCCCTGCACAATCGGGCTTTCCGGATCATCTGAAACAGCCAGTGCGATTCCTTCATCTTTCCAGTTGTACAGGTCGTTTGATGAGTACACATGAACACCGACCATGGCGCGGTTTCCTGCTTTTCCTTCAATTTTGTGTTCGCCATACCAGTAGTAGGTTCCGTCGAACTCCAGCAGACCCCCACCATGGGCATTGATGTGAACACCTTTGTTGTCGGGCCAGATTGCTCCCGGCTTAAAACTCGCCTGCTTGCTATTCTGAGCAATACTCACCGTGCTCATCAACAAAGCCACGATAATGATAAGTTGTTTGATTGATTTCATTGGTTTTAAGATTATGTGATCTCAAATATAACGATTCATGATTCAATTCCTGCTTGAAATGGTTGAGCTGTGCCGGTTGTTTTACGCGCACCGCTCGATTTAACATTAAATCCTCATGAATCATCCAGGTAATGGTATCCCAGGTAGTACCTTCAGTCCAAAGCGGCTCCATCAGTTCTTTTTCCCAATTCTCCAAGGCCGCTTCCATTTGGCTTTTGACTTCAGGAAGGCTTGTTGTCAGATCAATGGTTTCTTCCAAGTTATCAGACAAATCGTACATCACCGATGGCAAACGTTCCACCCGAATCAACTTCATAGAATCTAAACGAACTGCTGCCATTTCATCCTTACGCCAGAATAGCTGGGTATGGGGACTTCCCTGCTTTTCACCTTTCAAATAAGGAATTAAAGAAACCCCATCAAGCGACAGGCCTTCGATAGATTTCGGTTGGGCGACATCCACTGCCGTTGCATAAATATCCAGTGATGATGTTAAGCCATCGTAAGTTTTTCCGCCTTCAATTTCGGCTCCCCAAGTTACAAAAAACGGCACCCGGTGTCCTCCTTCAAACTTGTTTCCCTTAAACCCTTTCAAGGGTCTGTTCGATGATTGGTTATTGTGTGCCCCGCCATTGTCGCTCAAAAAGAAGATCAGTGTATTTTCGAGCAGTCCTTCTGTCTGAAGCTTGTCAACAATATGACCGACAGCACGATCAAGCGCCCAGGTCATAGCGGCCAGCGTTTGTCTCGGATGTCCTTCAAATAAAGCCAAATCTTCTTTTGTCGCTTCCATTGGGGTATGCACCGCATTGGGAGCCCAATACATAAAAAAGGGCTGCTCTTTGTTCCGTTCAATAAAATCCACGGCCTGATCTCCCAGCCGATCAGTGAGGTAACCTTCAAAGCTGACCTGCTGAAAATTCTCGGTAATGGCCCGTGGATCCCCTTCCACATCTTGATTCTCATTTGGGAAATAGCTGCGTCCGCCGGCGAGAAACCCCCAATAATAATCAAAACCACGCTCATTTGGCCGATAGCCGGGTTGATCGCCCAGATGCCATTTCCCAAAAGCAGCTGTCGCATAGCCAGCTTGTTTCAATGCTGAGGCGATGGAAAGCTCATTCGAATCAATAAAGCACGAGTCACCTGTTGGATTACACTCGAAACCAAACCGCTGCTGGTAACGCCCGGTCATTATGCCAGCCCGCGATGGACCACATACGGTTGCCGACACATGTGCATCGGTAAAAATCACCCCGCTGTTGGCCAACCGGTCAATGTTGGGGGTTTTCAAATCTTGGTTTCCCATGAAACCGAAATCGGCATAGCCGGCATCATCCAGCAGAAACACTACAATATTGGGTTTCACCGGTTCCTCTTGTTTCATTCCAGTGGTTGAGCACGCCGAGGCAGCAGCCAGCATAGCCGCGCCACCCAACACCATTCGATATAAATTATTTACTTTGATCATTTTTTACACTTTTTATTGCAACTCAATCGCACCCATATCCGGCATGCCTTTGAGTGGATTCCCCATGATGTCCTTCTGCACATCGAGGCCAATGGTTAAACCGATGGAGTCACCGGGAATTTTTGTAATTCCCATACCCCGATCTTTAATCAAATCGGTGTTTTCCGGAACGTAATCGTCGGGATTCAGGCCTCCGGGATTTCGAAATTCCGGATTACCAATCACCGGACTACCATCTTGTATGAGAACCTCCTGCGGCCAATTCGAATCGGACAGATAAAGGTTATTTTCGAAAACGGTATTGGGAATTGGTGTTGAACCAATTTCTTCAGGCTGATATTGATCCCCAGCCACTAACTTACTATCCCCTGAAATATGAAAGATATTGTTCGCGATTAAAACACCAGATGAGCTTTTAGCTACCGCGATATTGGCAACGAGCTCCTGGCTGGTGTAAATCGTATTATTGTAAAAATAGCTGTTAAACGGTCCTTTGGGTTGGTGTTTACTTCCCACGTAGCCACTCAGCCAGAATATTTTGCCTTCCTGAAAGGCACCGTGTTGTCCTTTTACCCGCCAGCCATCGTTGACACTGATATTGTAGCGATAGGCACAGTTATGGTTGTTTCCCAGTATTTCGCAAAATCCGCCGGCATTGTTGGCACTGAAATTATATTGCACCACCACATTTTTACAATTAAAATCGATGTGGCATCCTGCAGAATCGCCCGGCCCATTCGCATTCAAAAACGAATTGTGTTCAATAACCACATCGTCAGTCCCCCAGGTCCAGAGTCCACTTCCACGTCCCCACTTCCGGCTGTCGTCATTGCTTCCCGAATGATCGACAAGGTTGCCATTAACAATCCCACCTTTAACGCCCGACATCTGAATTCCAGGGCCACCGGTTTGGGTCACCCGATTATTTAGAACACTAATATTTTCGATGCTCTTCCCTTTCCCTGTAAATTTCAACCCGGTATGGGCGACGTTACTTATTTCGCAGTTCTCCACTTTTAGGTTTTGAAGTAGCGCTCCTTCCGTTTGATTGATGAAGCGGATTCCCCAACCATAGCTTTGTGTTCCATTAGCCGAACGCACTTCGTCTTTCCCCCTGACATAACCTTCTTCCTCATAAAAGATATCTTTTACGACCAGATCGGACAAGAATATATTCCCAAAGGTGCCGGCTTCGCTGGTTTTCACTAAAACCCCACATTTCATATCCGGTATTTCGCCATCCACCATTTTCACAGGGCCGGCGTTCCCCGAAATCTGTAATCCGTTCACTTCAATAAAGCTGCAATTCTCGAGTAGAATCGCGCTTGCAGCGCCTTTGGCATCAATTTTTGCTTTTTGATCTCCGAATAATTTGTCTGTTTTGTAAGATGAAACCACAATGGGATTCTCGGCTGTTCCATGTATCTGTTTCAACACAATCGAACCGGGGCTGGTCGTTCCTTCTGCCAGTAAGATTGAATCTCCCGGATTGAGGCGTAGGTTGCTGATCTGTGCCAGGAATTTAAATGGTCGCTCCAAGCTTCCATCTCCTGTTGTACCCCCTGTTTCAGGGTTGAAGTAGTAATTTTGGGCCCCCGAATCGGGATCGCTCATGTCCGAATCAGCTGAACAGGCAGTAAGCACATAACCCGCCAAAAGCAAACCTGTTATTCCTATTTTAAGTGTTTTAAGCATATCTGATTTCAATGTTTAATTTCTATTTTTCTCCAGCTGCCCTCCCAACCGACTCTTCGATTCGTTGAACGATAAACTTGTTTACTCTTTCTGATAAACCCGGACATAATCCACCAGGTATTTCCGTGGGAAGTCCGTTTTCGAAGGATCTCCTCCATTGGATCCGATAGCCAGATTCAATAAAATGTATTGCGGTTGATGAAAAGGATTAAATCCATCCAGGTATTCGACATCTTGAATGTTGATTTCATTCAAAAGTTGGTCATCCAGATATAGTCGAATATAGGATTCGGTCCAATCCATTTTCCAGACATGGAAACGCTCCACCCAATCCGGTTGAGTGTCCAGAAAGTCATTTATTGGAATTCTCGCCGAGTCCCAAACAATCTTACCATCGGCTCCAGCCCAGGCAGCATTTGCCAGCAGCTTGGCTTTCCCTTTCTCCCGGTAATACTCCATCTGATCGACCTCTCCGTTCGATGGCCAGCGCCGGGTCACTCCTAAGGTCCAGATGGCGGGCCACATGCCCATGCTGGTGTCAATTTTTGCCCGCACTTCCATGATGCCGTATTGAAAGCTAAACTTTCCGCTTGTCTTCACGCAAGCTGAGGTGTACTCCGCTTCAGGCCGATTCTTTTTCCAGCTTCTACTGCTTTTTTCATAATGAGGATTTTTCACGCGTTCGCGGCGCCCTTCAATTTCCAGCACTCCGTTGCATACCTTGGCATTATCTGCCTGGTACCACTGCAACTCTTCGTTGCGCACAAATCCCTCTTCGTAGCTCCAATAAAGGGAATCCGGCTTTCCGGCTCCATCAAATTCATCGGCCCACAGCAGCGAATAACCGCTGGGAACAGCTGGTTTTAAGGTATCTGGTTCGTATGGATTCATCCTCCGGAACCGATTGGGGTGTTGACGCGAATATTCCTTATCCTGCATCAATCCCAGGAAAGCCGGATCCATCAATTGATCATTCCATTCGGCATATGTTTTTCTGAGCCGGGAATAATTCTCTTGATCAGCTGTCGGCAGCAAATTTGATTCGCTGATGTCTTCTTCAATATTATACAATTCATCCTCGTCCGAATTGTACCGAACCAACTTAAAATCACCCTGCCGGACAGCATAGGCATCCTGGTCAAACTTTCGCCAATACAACGCTTCATGGGGAGCGCCCTGCTGTTGCCCTTTCAGGTAGGGAATCAGGTCTACACCATCCAACTGATTTTTTGGACTGACCTTTGAATTCGCGACCGCTGTGGCAAAAATATCCAAAGCAATTACCGGTTGCTCATACACTTTGCCGGCGGGAATCTGGGCAGGCCATTGCATGGCAAAAGGCACGCGAATACCTCCTTCATACAAACTGCTTTTCCCTTCTCTTAAAACTCCATTATCAGAGCCATTATGTTCTTCGGGACCTCCGTTATCTGACAGGAAGAACACCATCGTTTGATCGCTGATTCCTAATTCTTCCAGCTTGCCGAGCACCTGCCCAACACCGTCATCCACCGCACTAACCATGGCTGCATACGTCTGGCGTTTCTTGTTTTCAATGTGTCGAAACCGATCCAAATTTTTCTCTGTTGCCTGCAAAGGTCCATGCGGTGCATTATAAGCCAGATAGATAAAAAACGGTTGGTCTTTATTTGATTCAATATAGGAAACCGCTTCCCGCGAAAACGCATCTGTCAAATATTCAGTTTCTTCAACCCGCGTATGATTTTTTAGTAGTTTGGTTCGGTAAGCATCATATTGTGCTTTTACCTGAAATTCATCTTCAAGTGTAAGCTCTTCCGGAAAATACTGATGTCCGCCGCTCAGAAAACCGTAGAAATCGTTAAACCCTCTTTTCAATGGATGTAAACTTTCGTGCGCACCCAGGTGCCATTTTCCAACCGCCAACGATTTGTAATTGGCCTGACTCAGCGCATCAGCCAAGGTTTGCTCACTCAGGGGCAATCCCATTTCCGGATCGTTGGGCGCGAAAAGCGGATTCCGGCTAAAACCGAAACGGTCTTGGTAACGTCCGGTGATCAGCCCCGCACGGCTAGGGCCGCACACGCTGTAGCTGACGTAGGCATTGGTAAAGCGAACGCCATTTTGAGCAATACGATCGATATTGGGTGTTGGTATATCTTTGCAGCCATTAAAGCCCACATCGGCATATCCCAAATCATCTGCTAAGATGACAATCACGTTAGGTGGCATTTGTTGCTCTTGTGCCTGGCTGGCGGAAGCAAACAGCAGCGAAGCAAAGGCAAAGGATACTATCGGTTTTAAATTCATTAATTTCAAATTTGAACGAGTTTCCATACAAGCAAAATTTAGGTTTGGCTTGTGTAATTCAAACGACTTCGCAAGCTTAAGAGGATTTGAAAGGTTACAGCTCCCACACGCCAACTGATGCAGGAGAAAGAAAAATTAGTCCGCTGCTTTGTCTTTGGAGGGTGAAAACGGGGACCGCCAGGTTTTCACCGACGGCCCCAATAGTCACCTAACCAAACTTAGAAAAAACTTCTCCCCAAATAAAAGTCTTTCAATTCAGCCTCAAATGGAGCTAAGACAATTTGTAATGCGAGCCATTTATAGGCTATTGTACCTCTTTGACCACGATGTTGTCAAAAGACAGTTGCTTCTTCGGCCATCGGTATAAGGCAATAATTACATTTTCATTGCCTTCTGTTACCGTAAACTGCGTGGTGTGGGTTTGCCATTCGGCATTCGATGCACTAACCCAGGCAGCTTCATAGGCAGCCTTGGGATGCACCTGAATTGTGTAACCAGCCCCATCCTGCATTTTGGTCGTCACTTCGAAGGAGTAGGTTTTACCTGCTTCCAGGGTGATTGGACGCCGGATGGCAAAGTTATTTTTGGAAATATCGCTTTGCCCAAAACGTGTGCCTTCAAAAGCTCCGCTTGAACCGACCGTAGCGGTTCCTTCCCATACAATGTAACCTTCTCCCGTCAAATTTGCACCTTCGGCATACTCTTCAAAATCGTCCTGAAAAACAATTGAAGGATCGACCGCAGGTTCCCTTCCAGGACCAATGTAGATGTTTGGCTCGAAATTGGCGTAAAACTCGCCAAGCGTGGTCAGGTTACCGTCGCCATCAAACAGTGCCGATGAGGTTCCGGCTGCACTTTGCTGTCCAAAAGAAAACCAAGCATAACGTTTTACATAGCTTAGATCTTCCAATTGAGGTAGAACTGTTTGCATAAAAGAAAGCACGGCTTCCGGCGAATGTCTGTTTTCGGCAGGAGAGGCTGCATTCCAATCTGCAGGAGCAAACTCGGTAATCCAAATTGGTTTGCCATACAGGTTATAAACTTCTTCAAGTCGGCTGATAAAACTACTGGCGCTGGTTCCACCATACCAGTGAACACAAACAAAGTCAACCCGCCGCCCCTGCTCCGTGGCTTTCTGCATAAACTCTTTCATCCAATCACCGGTTGGGTTAACACAGCCGGGGCTTCCCAAGGGCAAGCCAACCGATTCCAGCACCGGCCACTTATCAAGAGCCTCTTGCACAGTCATATTCGCTTGGTCTGCGCCATCCGGCTCATTAAATCCTAAAAGATAGCGAATCTTACCTTCTTCCTTCAAGGCTGCCAACTCTGCCAATGCCTCTTCGCTCGGCCCCCATTTCCCCCATTGCATGGGTACAAAATCAACATTAACCGGTTCAAAGTCTGAAAGACTAAGGCCCCATGAATAGTGCCAGTGTGCTTTCAGGTCCGACACCCGATAGGACCACTTGGTTCCATTGGTAGTAAAGGCTGCACCTTTTTTTCCAATCTCAGGAAGTGCAGGCAGCGTATTGGTATTTTCCGGCTCTTCAATATCATAAAATTTGAAGTCACCCTCAACGAACTTCTCCTCGCACGAAGAAAAGAATGCTGTCAAAATGAATAGAAATCCAACTATATTCTTCATCTGTATCAATTTTATTTTTAACTATCATGCTGAAAGAAATGAGATTAGCTGCTCTCAACAATCACCCCAACTGCGCTGAGCTAATCTCATTTTTTCATCTCCAAATTACCATCCCTGATTTTGTTCCAGGTTTGAATTCTTATAAATCTCTGCCTGAGGAATCGGGTACAGGTTCATGTAATCCTGATAAACCCTTGTTTCAAGCAGTATTTTCTCGTAGGCAAAGCCACCATAAGGGTTGCGGGCAATGTTCATGGCATAAATATCGGTCGTTTGCTGGCCAATCATCCATCGGCGGACATCCCAGAAACGATGATCTTCGAAGGCCAGCTCCACGCGGCGCTCATTCCTGATTTTAGCACGAAACTCTTCCTTCGACAATCCGGCCGGGAAGTCTGGCATTCCAGCCCGTTGCCGAACCATGTTCACTGCTTCCAAAGCAGTCATTCCCAGGGTTGAGGCATCTTCAGGCCCATAAGCTTCGTTCATGGCTTCGGCATAATTCAACAGCACTTCGGCGAAGCGGAACAACACCCAGGTATGGCGTCTTTCGGTGGTATTGGTTGGCGCCAGGCTTACCGCTTCAATCACATATTTCTTCAGATAGTAGCCTGTTTTGGTTGCATTGGCTTTTGGCAAGCCATTGGCACCACCGTAAAAGCTTTCAACCACTTGTCCTTTCCAGATGGAGTTGTTCAGGATCACGGTCTGTTCCAGTCGGGAATCTCTTCCGGCATAAGGAAATATCGGATCGTAGCCGGATTCGGGGTCCGTGATGGGCAAACCGGTTTCAACCATTTCATAGGCATCAACCAAATTCTGGGTTGGACAAGTTCCGGTGTTTCCGCCTTCATATCCAATTGGGAAATTCCTTCTTTCAAAACCATTGGAATCGCCTTCGCGTCTTCCCATAATCAATTCAGAACTAGACAGGTTATTCACTACGTTGGCATAGTTCCCTTCGAGCGAATACCAGCCCGAATCGATAATTGCCTTGGCAGCATTGGCTGCTTCTTCCCATAGCGCGACGTTATTGGCGGTATTGTGCAGCGGACTGGCGGCATAGAGCAAAACCCTCGATTTCAAGGCCATGGCAGCACCGCGGGTCGCCCGGCCGGTTTCTTTGGCTGAAGAAAAATTGGCAAAATCGGCGGGCAGTTCGGCTGCTATCTCGTCGCATTCTTGTACGATAAAATCGACCACATCCTCAAAAGATTTCTGCTCAACGGTCTGTGCTTCCTCGGGAGTTAACACCTCTGTAATAAGTGGCACATCCTTGTATCGCTTAATGAGTTCGAAGTAGAAAAAAGCACGGAGGAAGCGAGCTTCGTATGGATACATGGCGAACTGTTCCATCATTTCGCCATAGTCTTCGTTGAAGCGCTCTTCGGGAAACTCCTGCCCGGCACTTTCGGCCAAAAAGAGGTTAGCAGCACGAATTCCTTCGTACATGTCGCCCCATACATTGTCTAGCGGCTGGATGGCACTCCAGCTTCCATCGTTGATTTTTTGCACGTTGGATAAATCCCACACATGCTCCGCTTCGTCCGTGGCCGATGACCGCATGGCACCGTCGATGCTGTTAAAATCGGTCGGCAGTTTTGAATAAATTCCGGTCAAGAAGCTTTTGGTTCTTCCGAAATCGGCAAATACATCATCCTTCCGGTTGTACGACGTTTCGTCGTAGTCCAAATAATCGCAGCTCATTGTCAGTGTTAACAAGCCAATCAAGCTGTACTTTATATATTCTCGTATCTTCATGTCTGAATCTTTTATAAATTAAAATCCAAGATTAATCCCAAAATGCCATGAACTCAGGGTTGGATAAGTCACGCCCAATTCTTCGGGGTCGAGTACGTCAACCATATCGACGGAGAACAGATTCATTCCCCGAGCAAAAATCTTAGCCGATTTCATATTGAGCTTATCCAACAGCTGGTCTGAAAAACGATAGTAAATTTCCAGGCGTCTTAATTTCAGGTAGTCGCCCCTGGTCAGCCAAATGTCATTTTTCTGATAGTTATTGGCATTTTCGAGCAACGATAGTCTTGGAAGCGTTGCACTTTCGGCTGTTTCCGGAGTCCACCGGTCAGATGAAAAGGTAGAAATGCTGTTCTGTCCGCGTAGTGGCCAGAAAACGCTTTTTGTGTTCAGGAAAAGTGTTTGGTTGGCAATTCCCTGGAAAAGCGCGTCAACACCGAAGCCTTTGAATTCGAAGCCAACAGTTCCCGCGTAATATATTTCGGGATAACCTGAAGCAAAACCGATAGGCACTTGGTCCAGCTGATCAATGACGTCATCGCCATTTTGATCTTTATACTTGACATCGCCCGGACGAACCTCGGAGAAGAGCTGTGTCGGACTGCTTTCAATATCAGCCTGATCAACAAAGAAGCCCACAGCCTCCAAGCCAAACTGCTGTCCAACCGGGTTTCCTGTTTGTTTCAGGTAGTCATAGGGCTGAAATTCTTCGTTCATCTCCAGAATTTCGTTTTTGGCAAAAGAGAAGTTCCCGCCAAAATGATAGCTGAAATCTCCGACCTGGTTCTCCCAAAGCAGCGAAACTTCAACACCTTTGTTCTCCACTTCGCCCACATTTTCAACCGGACGCGCAACACCAATCAGTGAAGGCACCGAACCGTTTGTGGAAGCGAGAATTTGACTTCTTTTCTCATAGAAAGCGTCGATATTCAGCGTGAGGTGATCCAACATTTCAAAATCCAGTCCCAGGTTTGATTTCACAGATTTCTCATAAGTCAGTCCAAAAGCCGGCAGCTGTCCTTCAACAATGCCTCCTGAAGAGCTGTTGTTATCGGTAAAGAAATAGCCTCCTCCCGAGAAGAAGCCCTGATCGTAAAGATTGGGAGCCATCAGGTCATTTCCGCTCATCCCCCAGGAAGCACGTACTTTCATAAAATCGATGACCCGGCTGTCAGAAAGAAAGTTCTCGCGGCTTGCGATCCAGCCTGCAGACAGTGAAGGAAACATTCCAAAGCGGTTGCCACTGGGCAAAATGTTGCTGCCGCTGTACGACAAGACTCCGTCGAGATAGTACTTGTTTTGATAGCCATAGCTTGCCGAGGCAATCAGGTTTTGATGTAAAAAAGTATTGTACTGCCCGTCGTTTACGCGTTTATCCTGATGATAAATTAAGGAAGCATTCAGTTCGCTTTGGTGCCACGACGTTTCGTAGTTGACTTTTCCAAAAATCGTGGCGTGACGACGCTGTCCTCCAAAACTATCGGAAGCACTCAAATCGGTTTCGCTACCATAAACGGCAGTTGTCGTATCGCTGATCGCTCCGGTTGAAGGATCGCGGACAATGGCAACGCTCTCGTAAAGGAAGCCGCGGGTTTTGCTTTCCCAATAGGCTACCTGGTTGTCATAGCCTACAGCGACTTCGGCTGATAAACCCTCAACCCAGGCACTTAAATCCTGTGTAATGCGACCATCAGCATTGATCTCGCGGCTGTGTGGTGTCCGCACCCCCGTCGATGAAACCAAGGCCACCGGATTGTTATCGTAATACTCCGTTCCTCCCCAGTTACCGTTAAAGGTTTCCACCGGAAACACACCCGATGGAACACTGTACAGCGCGTTCATCACTCCACTAACCCGAGCGCCCGGCTCATTACGTCCATCAATTGCTCCGGCAACATTCACCCTGAATTTCGTGGTTTTTGTCAAGTCAATGTCCAGATTGGTTCTGAAATTAAAGCGATCGTATTTCATTTGGCTGTCGTAACGATCATCCAAGGTCGTATTGTCTAACATGCCCCGTTCATTCTGATAGTTGAGTGCAACAAAATACTTGACCGACTCACCGCCACCCCGGAAGTTGGCGCTGAAATTGGTGTTCATCCCATAATCCTTGAGGGTTTCGCCCATCCAATCGACGTTTGGAAAGAAGGCTGGCAGATCTCCGCTTTGATAATCCTGCAGGTCCCATTCAGAGTAAACAAATGGGTTTCCATCCAAAGCACTGGCTTCATTTACCGCCTGGGCATAGTCGTAACCATTCAGGAAATCAGGTGTTCTGAACGGCTTATTGAAGCCTTGTTCCAATTTGAAATCAACATGAAACGAATTGTATTCTCCTCTTTTGGTCGTTACCAGCAAAACGCCATTGGCACCTCGTTGCCCATACATAGCTAAGGCTGCCCCATCTTTCAGTACGGCAACACTTTCAATCTCGTCCAGTGACAAGGAATTCATGTCGCGCTCAAATCCATCAACGAGCACCAGCATGCTGCTGTTATTGAAGGTACCTTTTCCGCGTATAAACATATCCGGTCGGCGATTCCAGGGCTCACCACCGTTTTGCAACACAGTTAAGCCACTGAGCTGCCCGTAAAGGCTTTCCTCAGGATTCAGAGCCGAGCTCTTCTCCAGTTGATCGGAGTACACCACATCAATTGAAGAGGTAAGTTTTTGGGCTTCCTGCTCTTTTCCGAAGCCCAATTGGATCTTCTTATCTGAATTATCCAGGAGCACCTGAATTTCGGAAGAAGTAGCCGGCACCAGCTTAACCATGGATTGATAACTCACTTTTATCAGACCTTCCGGTGCGCTGTTCAAGCTAACACGTCCATCAGTATCAGTCACTGCCATAATATCAGGTGTACTGACGAGTACGACTTGAGCACCTGTCAGCGGCTTTCCTGCTTTATCGACGACTTGAACATTTAAGCTATTTTGCTGCGCCATCAGTGTTTGTCCTGCCAAAAGCAAAACCACAAAACAGGCGAATTTCATCCATTCCCTTTTGATCCTCGTCTGCCATTGGGACTGCATAACAAAAGCTCCGTCCGAAGATTGAGGTTCGATTCCGCTAACCCTTTTGACTATTTTATTTTTTTTCATTTGCTGTTCGATTAATGAATTTAAAAAACTTACTACTCCCATCCCGGGTTTTGTACCAAACCATATGCTTTGTTAATCTCATCAGGCGGGAAGGCACTCAAATACCATTTGGGTGACCAGTTCGTTTGCCAGTAGCGTTCGGCGAGTGGAAAGGTTTCATAGCTAAATGAGCCATCTTCGTTCTTATAGGTATTCACACCATGTAAAGTTTGCTGAAAGAGATCAGCACGTTTCCAACGAATAATGTCAAACCAGCGTACTTCTTCGAATCCAAACTCACAGGCACGTTCCTTTAAAACAGCTTCGCGAAACTCGGCCTGCGACAGTCCGGTTGGAAGATCGCTTAATCCAGCACGATTTCTCACTTTATTGACTGCTCCATAAGCTTCCGCATTTGGACCACCGTTGGCTTCATTCAGCGCTTCGGCGTAGGTGAGGTAAATTTCACTTAAACGCAAATATGGCCAATGAACAATTGAACCAACCGATGTGGCATTGTTACCGTCCAACCAAAATTTTCGAATACCAAATCCGGAAGCTCTTCCGTTGGCATTGGCATTTTGTCGTTCGCGACCACCAATCCAAATTTCGGCAGTTCTGCCTCTAAAACTATCGCCATTCACCAGAACGGTTTCATAAAGACGTGGATCGCGGTTGGCCCAAGGATTTGCCGGATCCCATCCGGAGCTTGGATCGTTGATGGGGGTTCCATCGGCCATGTCAAACATATCGACATATTCTTTGGTCGGGTTTACCGTTCCATAACCTCCGGCACTCTGGAAGAAATAGAAGTTTCCATCCCAGTATCCTGGAGCCTTGAATCGTACGCGCGTACTGATCAAAACTTCGCCGTTTCCGCGTTGGTAGTAGGCATCTTGAAAATCCTGACGGGGATTGCCCGTATTCACCAACGCATAGCCTCCCTGCGACTCAGCTTTATCAATCAATGCCTTAGCCGCCTGGGCAGCACGGGTCCACAGCTCCGCATCGTAGCCCCCGTGCCAGGTCATGTTCTGGGAAGACGCTTCTCCTTCGAGGTAAGGCGCATTATCGTTGAATAGCGGGCTTGCACCAAACAAGAGGATTCGAGCTTTCAGTCCCATCGCTGAAGCCTGGGTAAAACGACCATCCCAGTTCGACAGATCTTCAACTACCCAAGGTAAATCAGGGATAGCTTCATCAATTAAGCTGACAATGGAGTCCAGCGTTGCTTTCGACGTTAATCGAGGCAAGTCGGTGTTTTCCGTTGGTATGTAGGCGTGGTTTACCCAGGGTAGACCACCAAAGTGCCGATACATATCGGTGTAATGAACGGCAATAATCATTTTCGCTTCGGCCCGCAGCTGATCCAAATAATCTGCTGAACCTTCAGGAATACGATAGGAATTTTCGATGAAGTTCCATCCGATGCGGATTCCATCCCAACTTTGTTCTTGAATATAATGGTACTTGGTGTTGGTTGCTGAATTTTCGACAGCGGCGCTGTATTGTCCGGAATAATACTGTTGAACCGTTCCGCCCCAGCCCAGCGAGCTTTGATTAAGGTCAGTAAGTGATTCGAGAATATCCATTCCCATTTTGTTTCCTTTGGCCGACCAGTTGAGGTTCAGTCCATAAGGCAACGTGCGGTAGCCCTGCCATAAATAACGCTCTGACAATTCCAGCGAGTTAAAGATGGTGTCTTTGGTTATGTCCACACTGGGTTCCTTTTCAAGGAAGTCATTTCCGAACTTCATTTCCTCGCATGAACTCAGAAGTAACCCAATGACAGCAACAACATAGAGTAATGTATTATTTTTCATTTGACTTCTTTTTCTCATAATTTGTAACATTTTCAACATGCAAATCCTGTAGGTTAATCATCTAACATATTTTAGAAATCTACCTTAACCCCAAGGTTATAGACCTTAGTCAGCGGATATGCTGAATCGCTTCCTGTGCGGGATTCAGGGTCAGTGATATCGAGTTTGTCAATGGTGATCAGATTATATCCATTGAGGAATGCCCGAAGGTTTCGAATACCGAATCGGTTAAGAAAACTACTATCAAAATTGTAGCCCAGCTCCAGGTTCTTGAGTCGGAGGTAGGAAGCATCGCGCAACCAAAAATCGGAATCCTTAGTGTTATTGTTCTGCCCTGCCAGGGTCATTCGCGGATAGGTAGCCGCATCTGCTGTTTCAGGCGTCCATCGGCCATCGGCCATGTATTGAAGCAGCGAACGATCCTGGGTAGCGCCGAAAGCGACCCTGTAGGTTTCGCCTAACAAACGGGAGGTATTGGTGGCACCAGCCCACGACATGGAAAGATCAAACCGTTTCCAGGTAAAACCCAAATTGGCTCCAAAGGTATACTCAGGGTACTGTGGATGCCCGATCGCCCGCTGGTCGTTTTGGTCAATCACTCCGTCATTATTCAAGTCCTGATAGACCATATCACCTGGCTGAAGATTGTATTGATGATCCGGGATGTTCGTATTATTCACATCGGCTTCGGTAAAGAACCGGTCAAACACATAACCAAACGGTTGACTAACAGAGTGGCCTGTGCGATACAGGTAATCCTCATTTTGAGGCACTTCATCCATGAAAATGATTGTATTTCTGGCGTGCGACATGTTCAGATTGATCCAATAACGAAAATCGCTGTTGACGGATTGGCTCCATCGGGTTTCCACTTCAAAACCTTTGTTCTCCACTTCTCCAATATTTACAGCGGGCAAGTCGTAGGCCACATATCCGGGAACGGTTCCACGGAAGGTGAGGATATCTTTCCTGTTTTCAATGAAGTAGTCAAAGTTAACGCCCAGCTTTCCATTGATGAATTTCATATCCACCCCCAGGTTTTGTTTTTGAGCAGTTTCCCAGGTTACATCGGGGTTTCCAATCTGTCCTTCACTGGCTGCGGTTTGGTTGTTTGGATTATCGGTACCAAAGTTATAGCCACCCGAAGAAGGATCATAACTGTCGGGAAGGTACAGGAAACGATTTCCTCCAATCTTGTCATTACCTACCAAACCAAAAGACGCACGAACTTTCAAATAATTAATGAATGGCACGGCATCCATGAAGGGTTCTTCGGTCATGATCCACCCGGCAGACATGGCAGGAAAAACGCCAAAGCGCTTGTCTCTTGCAAAATTCTCAGAGCCGTTGTAGCCGATATTGAAGTCCACCAGGTACTTGGTGTTATAGTCGTAGGTTATGCGGCCAACCAAACCAACCAGCCCGAGCGGAATGTCACGAAACTGCGACGGATAATACTCTTTATTTTGATTATACAGCACCAAACCTCCAACATTGTGTAAGCCAAAATCGCGGTTGTAGCTGAATCCGGCTTCCATATACCAATTCCTTCCTTTTCCGTAGTTCTCACTGTAACCCAGATTTCCGTCCGAGCCATTCTTGCGATAAACAATACTCATGTCATTGGGATCGGCATCCGGATCCACGTCTTTCCGGTAGAAGGGCTCATAATTGGCCACCGAAGAGTTACGGACCTTGGTGTGTCTATAATTGGTATTGTATGCGAATTTTGTTCTGAAACTTAATCCCTTGGTTATAAATTTAAGATCCTGATTGATATCGATATCAAAATTCAGGTCGTTGTTCAGGATATTTGAAAATCCCCGGCCATAGAACGGATCCAATCCATCTTTCTTCTGATTGGGAATATAATAATCGCCATTCAGAATATATTTTCCATCCACGATGCCTGGCCCGGAGAAAGGAACCGACCAGTAGATCAGTCGGAAAAGCTGATCCATGCCATCCTTCGCATTGGGCTGGTTGGTTACTCCAACCCGTCCTCCGGCAGTGATCCCCACCTTGGTGGTTTCGGTGACATTAATATCCAGATTCGACCGGTAATTATAACGTTTGTATGAAAAGTTGTAGTCATACTGCGAATCGAAGGTTTCGAACAATCCGCCTTGATCGAGATACCCAACAGAAACGAAATATTTCACTTTGTCGGTTCCACCCGAAATATTCACATTGCCCTTATACTGCATCGCAGTGGGTTTCAAAATATAATCCACCCAGTCGGTATTCGGATAAATCAACGGGTCTGAACCGGTATTAAACGCATTGAGAGCCTCGGGCGAAAACCGGAGCTGGTCAGCTGTCAACGACGGATCGTCGTTTAACTGGGCTTCATTGTAGCGCATGGCGTAGGTGTAACTGTCTGCAAATTCGAGCAGGCGGGTTGGTTGCTGCATACCGGTTGAAAAACTGGTCGATATTTTTGCCGCTCCCTTCTCGCCGCGTTTTGTTGTTACAATGATAACTCCATTTGCTCCACGCACCCCATAAACAGCCGTTGCCGAAGCGTCTTTCAATACCGACACACTTTCAATTTCGTTGGCATCCAACTGCATGAACGAGCGCTCCACTCCATCAACAATCATTAGTGGTTGCGAGCGGCCTTCGGAAAGCGAAGCAACCCCACGCACATAAATGGTTGGGTCGTCGGCACCCGGTTGTCCGGAAAACTGAATGGTACTCAATCCGGTTACTTTACCGGCCAGCGAGTTCGCTACGCTTGCACTTGGCGACTTCAGGAGTTCCTCGGAATCCACAGAGGTAATGGCCCCCGTAATGGAGACTTTTTTCTGCTGCCCGTAAGCCACCACCTGAACTTCATTTAAATCATACATGGCCGATGCCATCTCAACGTCAATCACGCGTTGGTTTCCAACAGGAACTTCTTTGGCCTCGAGCCCAACAAAAGTGAAAACCAACACACTCCCTGATGATACACTCAATGCGTACTTTCCGTCAAAATCAGTAATCGTACCGTTCGTGGTACCTTTCTGAATAACGGTAACACCAGGAACAGGCTCTCCTTGCGCGTCAGTCACCGTACCGGTTACCTGCACGTTTTGAGCCAATAAGAGGTTGTTCATTCCGAACAAAATCATTACGGTCAGAAATAAACAAATCCATCTCCGTTTTTTTCTCATAGGTTCTAAGTTTTATTAATTAATAAATAGTAGTGTGTTTATAGATAGATGGTCAATAATAGAATCATCCAAAGGGTCAGTGCAACATAGAGTAAATAAAGGACAAGTTGGGGACTTCTTCGGATATTCAGTCCCAGGTTTCGGCTCAACCAATCCTGTTTCTTTTGTTTCAACATGAAATTTCTTATTATCATTTTCAATCTGCACGAATAACACGATGCAAGTTGAAACATTTTTTAACATTTCGAAATGGAGATTCAACCAAACAAGGTAGCATTTTGCATCTTTCTATGCTTGTCCGGATTATCAGAGAAGGGTGTAATTTCAGTCAGAAAACAACCTTAAACATTTCACTATGTGACTATTGATGCATGACCAGAACAGTGATCGGGGTTTGAATAAGTTGATCAGCGAAAAGAAAGCAGATGTTCATTCGGTCACAAACGCATCATAAAACATCGGTGTTTTCCTGATCTGGGTGATGCAGGTTAAATAAGCGATCGGTTCTATCCCTTTCGGTTTGCTTTCCGGTAGTCAGACGGTGTGGTTCCATAAAGCGTTTCAAAACTCTTACGGAAGTTTCGGGTGTCTGAATATCCCACATTTTCAACAATTTCTGAAACCGTCAGGCTGGTTTCGGCCAAATAGCATGCCGCCTTCTTCAAACGAATGACTTTTATAAACTCACCCGGAGATTGCGCCACCACGGTTTTCATTTTGCGATAAAAGGTCGAGCTGCTCATTCCCATTTCGCGTGCCACGAAATCGGCATCCAACGATGGATTCTTGATATTTTTTTCGATCACCGCGATAACCGATTTGATCATCGTTTCATCAGCAGGCGTAATCTCTTTATTGAGAGGATCGAGGTTCACTTTCTTTTGGAACTTCGCTTTCAGGGCAGCCCGCTGCGTAATGACTTGTTTGACTTTCTCGATTAGCAAGGCCGGATCAAATGGTTTTGTCAGGTAAGCGTCAGCACCTTTTCGTGTGCCCATCAAATGATCGTGATCCCGGTCTTTGGCCGTAATCAGGATGACCGGGATATGCGAAGTTTTATCATGGTTTTTAATCCGCGAACATAGCTCATAACCATCCAACTTGGGCATCATCACATCGGAAAGGACCAAATCAGGCACATACTCAATCGTTGCATGATAGCCTGCCAAACCATCCTCCGCCTCTAAAACCTGGTAATGGTCCACCAACAGATTGACCATGTATTCGCGCACCTCCTCATTATCTTCCACAATCAGAACTTTGGCTCCACTTCCACCACTTCTAGTCCCTTCAATTTTAACGGGAGGGTGTTCTGCCACCTGCCATTTCATCTCATTGATTTGCAGATCCGGCGTCTCTACAACACGTTCATCTTCGAGTAAATGAGCCGATCCTTTTTGAAGGTGAATGGTGAAACGAGTCATTTCACCCGGCCGGCTTTCGACAACGATTTTCCCGCGATGCAAATCGACAAAACGCTTAACCAGATAAAGTCCAATACCATAGCCACTGTAGTTTTTGTGCCCCGATGCCTGATAGAAACGTTCGAAAAGGCGGCTGATTTCCGTCTCCGAAATTCCTTTGCCATTATTTGCCACCGTAAGGATGATTTCCTGTTCCGACTCCGTCAAATCCAACTTAACAACTGGCGGCTGGCCTGAATACTTGAAGGCATTGGACAACAGGTTGGTGATAATAATATCCATCTTTGAGGGTTCGAACCATAGCTCCGGGTTCCGAACTTTCAGCGAAACCTGGAAGTCAATCCCTTTGCGAACCGCCATTTCCCGAAAAGCATTGGAAACACCTTGCACAAAATCGACCATGTTGTACGCCGATGCTTTCAGTTCCATCTTTCCCACTTCAACTTTTCGGAATTCGAGCAGCTGATTCAACAGAAAAAAGAGTTTGGATGCGCTGGAATAAACCAAGTGGATGCGCTTTGTAAAAAAAGATTGGCTTAGTTTGTTAAAATCCGTCGACATTAACTCCTCCAACGGTCCCTGAATCAAAGTGAGTGGAGTTTTCAACTCATGCGACATATCGGTAAAAAAGCGGAGCTTATACTCATTCATCTCCTGCTCCTGAATTCGATTCATGTGCTCAAGCCGAGCGGCATTCTGCAAGCGTTCCTGCTTCAACGAAATTCTGTTGATGAAGAAAATAATCACCATCAAAACCAAAATATAAACGACCAAAGCATACCAGGTTTTCCAGGGCGGAGGAAGTATTTCAATCTGTATTTTTCGCCCTTCAAAGTTCCATACTCCATTACTATTCGAACCGGCCAACTGAAGCGTGTAGTCGCCGGGAGCAAGATTGCTGAATGAAATGTGTCTTCGCTTTCCGATGTAAACCCAATCTCCTTCACCATCTTCATTGATCAACCGATAAGAATATTGATTATTTTCCGAAGATTTATAATCCAACGCAGCAATCTCGAATGAGAACTCTTTCTGGGTATGATTCAGAGTCAAGGTTTGAACTTCATTAATCGAAACTGGCAAGATTCCCTTTTCCTGCACCGGGACATCACGGTTCATAACTTTAAAGCTGGTAATCGCTATTTTGGGAATGGTGAAATTCTCATGAAATTGCTCCGGCTTAAAAAAGGTCAAATCAGAATATCCCCCAAAATAGATTGTGCCATCTTTAGCCGTGAAACTTGATCCTTCAGCAAAATTATATCCGCCCACTCCATCACTCACGTCATAATTTCGAAATTCTCCGGTCTGCGGGTTTAGCCGTGAAATACCGGCATTGGTGCTCACCCAGATATAAGCCGACGCTTCTTCTACCGCATTAACATAGTCGTCTGTCAGGCCATCTTTATTGGTATATTCTGTAAGTTCATACTTACCCGTCTTGTTTTTAGCCAGGCAGTTCAGGCTGCAGGGAGTTCCAAACCACAGCCGGTTAAGTGAATCGACATGACAGGCTAAAATAATATCGCACAGCAACTTACTCTCCTCATCCAGTAGATTTGTGACCGGAACCGGAATCGAATCATTCGGGCTCAAAAAGTACAAGCCCTTATAGGTTCCAATCCAGAGCGTTCCCATTTGATCGGTAACTAACGAAGAGATTCTATTGTCTTGAAAACTAAGGGTTTGATCTCCCGAATGAAAGTGACCTTTCAGATGATACTGACCATCTTTGAAATAAAAAAGATATAATCCGTTTTGCTGGGTACCCACCCACAAATCGTTTTCCACCTCTTTTATAGCCAGTATCTTTCGGACACCCCCAAGATTCTCGCTGCCAAAATACCTGGCAGCTTCAACCAATTCATTCTTCCCAAGACTGTTTTTCCGAACAATAAATAAACCTTCGTCAAGCCCCACCCACAAGTGCCCTTTCGAATCAGAAGCCATTGTTTTTACCATAAACTGCCTGCTTCCATATCGGGGATTTTGTTGGTCAAAGTCAACCAATTCATAGTTAATTTTGTCCACCGTAACATGGAGGCCACTCCTGCGGGTTCCAATCCATAACTCTCCCTCATCTGAAACATAAACCGAATTAACATGCCATGACTCAGCCATGGAGTTGTTAACAGAAGAAATGGTTTGAAACGGCCTGTTTCTAGACAACTTAACCACACCTCCTCCATCGGTGCCGAACCAGATATCGCCAACCGGGTCCTGAAAGATGTCCAAAATAATATTGTAATCTACGGATTGCCGCTTCATGTTGGCTGGCCGTAGTAAAACTTCGATTGAAGTTTTATTGGCCGTGTCGAAACGATATAGACCGCTTCCCCATGTTCCCACCCAAACATGTTCGTTTTTATCCAACAACAGGGAGTAGGTGTTTTTGATTCTCTGACCTGCGTTGTCAACAATATCGTATGACTTGTGATTGAAGATGTTGTAGTCCAAGCTGACTAAACCAATATTCCATCCGACGATCCATAATGCGGAATCAACAGGATCTTCAATGATTTCGGTCACTTCATGATATCCCGGCTGCAATGAATACCTTTTGATAGTTTCCTCCCCGGCCTTTTTATAGTTTAACCCCGTCCCCGAACCAAACCACATCGTACCATCCTGCGACTGAAAAATGGTATGAATACGCTGTCCGATTAGATAATGCGAGACCTGCATGGTTGTAGGATTATATTCAAATAAGCCACTTCCCCAACTTCCAAACCAATAGTTTCCCGCCTTGTCTTTAAAAATCTCAATAATTCGATTCGGGAAATTGGCTGCAACGCTATCCAAGTCTCTAAAAGCAACTGCTTCCAGGTCGTATATTCCGATTCCTCCCGATTTTGTTCCGATCCAGATATCTCCCTGATCGTCCACATACAGACATTCAATCGAAGGGTTTTTAAGCCTGTTGGTTTGGCGGGCTTCGGGTTTATAGGTAACAAAATCGTACCCATCAAAGCGGTTTAGACCACCGCGCGTTCCAAACCACATAAACCCATACTTATCCTGCACAATCGAGGTTACTTCGCTTTGAGACATCCCATCTTCAACCGTGAAATAACTCATCAAGTAGTTTTCATCCAAATTTTGTCCCAACACATTCTTCCCAAAAAAAAGGATCAGGACCAATCCCATCACTCTGAATATGATTTTGACGTAAGTTCCTCGCATGAAGTAATTTTATGGTAGAGATATCGACTTGACAAGCACAACAACATCCAATCGCCCAACAGGTTCTTGGGCTTTAAAAGTAATATTTTCTGTGGAATAACAAATGCCCATTTAAGCTCCTATCACGGCAAACGCCCCTAAAAAATATATCAAATGAATATCAGCAACAAAGCTTCCTTTTATTATCGAAAAACAAACAAAATGATTGATATCCAGACAGTTTCACAATTAAACCAAACATGACTATATTGATTTACAGAAAATTAAGAAGCTAAATCAACATCAAACTCCTCATTTTCATAGACACAAAAAGCCCATCCCTCAACCAAAATTCACATTGGCTGCCAAATTCAAAAACAGAGGCCACGCCTATTGTAGAACACTTTTTTAGAAGTTTGTAACATTCGGTACAACCCTGGCGTGACTTCCTCCGTATTTTTAACCAATAAATAAAAAAAAACGAAGTCAACTATGATCCGAAACCTTCATCCCCCGAAGATCTGGAAAATCCCTGTTATCATCGTTCTGGGAATATTCGCCGGTCTTTTTGTCTTTACCCTTTACCTGTCCAAGGCACATTCTTATTTGTCTGACGATCCGAAAACCTGTGTCAACTGTCACATTATGGCACCTCAGTATGCCACCTGGAACCACAGTTCACACCGCGAAGTGACCAATTGCAACAGCTGCCACGTTCCACACGACAACTTTTTCAACACCTACTATTTTAAAGCGAAGGACGGTCTGCGGCATGCCACGGTTTTCACCTTGCGAAACGAGCCCCAGGTGATTTTCATTAAAGAGGAAGGTGCCGAGGTGGTTCACCAAAACTGCGTGCGTTGTCACGAAAACCAACTGATGGACGCCCAGCACAGCAGCTACCTGGCAAACTACGAAGCACACCGGACCGACAGAAAGTGCTGGGAGTGTCACCGCGAAGTTCCGCACGGACGGGTAAACAGCTTATCGAGCACGCCTTATGCCCGTGTTCCGCTACCGGAAAGCCCCGTACCCGACTGGATTAAAAATTTAAATAACAACGATTAAAAAACCATATCACATGAAACCATTAAAAACGACCATTGAAAAAAAACCGATTTTGGGCTGGTTACTTTTCTTCGCCACCTTACTTGTTGTTTTTGTTTTGGGGCTGCTGGCCTCATCCATCATGGAACGCCGGGCTGAAGCCAGCTTTGTAAATGTTCCGAAAGTAAAGTTGTCAGAGTTTGAACCGCGCAACGAAGTGTGGGGCGAAAACTTTCCCCGCGAATTTCAGTCCTATTACCAAACCGCCGACAGTAATTTCCAAAGCAAATACAACGGCAACGCCATGATTGACATGCTCGAAGTTGATCCACGCATGGTGGTGCTTTGGGCTGGCTACGGATTTTCAAAAGATTATAACCAGGGACGCGGCCACTACTACGCCATTGAAGATGTACACAACACCTTGCGTACGGGTGCTGAAGGCGATCCGGACAAAGGCCCGATGCCAACGACTTGCTGGACCTGTAAAAGTCCGGATGTTCCACGCGTAATGCAGGAAGACGGAGTTGCCGAGTTTTACAAAGGCCGTTGGTCACGACTGGGTGCAGAGATTGTCAACCCCATTGGCTGTGCCGATTGCCACGACCCCGAAACCATGAACCTGCGCGTGACACGGCCCGCTTTGGTGGAAGCCTTCGAAAACATGGGCAAAGATGTCAGCAAAGCGTCGCACCAGGAAATGCGGTCGCTGGTTTGCGCCCAATGTCATGTGGAGTATTATTTCGACAAGAAAAAAGTGGAAGGAGCCGAATACCTCACCTTCCCCTGGCACAACGGGATGACGGTTGAAGGCGCCGAAGAATATTACGATGCCATCGAATTTAGCGACTGGACACACTCGCTAAGCAAAGCGCCCATGTTGAAAGCCCAACACCCGGGATACGAAATTTATATGCAGGGCATTCACGCCGAACGTGGTGTTTCGTGTGCCGATTGCCACATGCCCTACAAATCGGAAGGCGGACAAAAATTCACCGACCACCACATCCAATCGCCCCTGAACAATGTAGCCAACTCATGCCAGGTTTGCCATCGCGAAGAAACGGCAACCTTAATCAAAAACGTATTTGACCGCCAGGACAAGGTGATTGAAAACCGCGACAAACTGGAAGAACTGTTAGTACGTGCCCACCTGGAAGCTCAAAAGGCTTGGGAACTGGGAGCTACCGAAGATGAAATGAAAGAAGTGCTGATGGGCATCCGTCATTCACAATGGCGCTGGGACTACGCAGCGGCCAGTCACGGCGGCTCGTTCCATGCGCCGCTTGAAACCAGCCGGATCATTTCAACAGGAATTGACATCGCGCAGGAAACACGTATCAAGCTGTCGCGAATCCTGGCATCCAAAGGCTTCAACGAGGAACTGCCCTACCCCGATATTTCAACCAAAGCTAAAGCGCAGGCATTTATTGGGCTCGACATGGCAACCTTGAACCAGGAGAAGGAAGAATTTCTCGAAACCGTGGTTCCCGAGTGGCTGAAAAAAGCGCAGGAACGCGAAGATTCGTGGGATGTCGTACGCAACTAAAAGCCGATTGATATGAAGACACGCTTAAGCGGCAGCCTGTTCATTTTGTTCATGCTGTCCGCCTCCTTCAGTTTTGCTCAGTTTTCGCTGAGCGGCGAATTCCGGCCACGTACGGAACTAAGCCACGGCTACAAAAGCCTGGCCGCAAGCGATCAGGATGCTTCGCTCTTTACAGCACAGCGCACCCGGCTCAATGCCCTTTATCGAAACGAAAAGGTCGTCACCTTTTTATCCTTGCAGGATGTTCGAACCTGGGGAAGCCAAGCCCAGTTGGTGGGCAATGAAGATTTTGCCACCTCCGTTCACCAGGCTTGGGCCGAAGTGTTTTTTTCGCCTGAATTTTCGTTGAAAGCCGGGCGTCAGGAGCTGGTGTACGACGACCACCGGATCTTTGGAAACGTGGGCTGGGCGCACCAGGCCCGTTCGCACGATTTGGCGATTCTGAAATACCAAGGCGATATCAGCCTGCATGTTGGAATCGCGCATCACGAGAACAGCAATCCTGCCAACAACCTGTTTGACGGAGCCGATGCCTACAAAGACCTGCAATATGTCTGGTTCAACAAAAAATGGGATACAGGCAGCCTGAGTTTGCTGGTGCTAAACAATGGCATTCCGGAAAACACGCCCGATGGGCAAGAGGTGAACTACAGCCAGACGATGGGAGCTCACGCCACCTATCCGCTGGGAGAATTTAAGCTAGCGGCCAACGCTTACCTGCAAACGGGCAAAACGGCCACCGGTAGTGACTTGAGCGCTTATAACTTGCTGCTGGAAGCCACCTGCCCGCGCGGCATTACCTGGGGTTACGAACGCCTGTCGGGAACAGCTTACGATGACACGAAAAATAAATCATTCAACCCACTGTATGGCACCAACCACAAGTTTAATGGTTTCATGGACTATTTCTACGTGGGCAATCATTTCAACTCGGTTGGGCTGAATGACATTTATGCGAAATACAACTATTCGAAAGACCAATTGAGTTTGAATGCCCATTTGCATTACTTTTCTGCCGCAGCTGAAATTAGTGCCGACGCATCCAATTACCTGGGGACGGAACTGGACTTGGGAGCCGGATGGAAAATCAGCCCCGAAGCACAGATCAGTTGCGGTTTGTCGTGGCTGTTTGCAGGCGATAGTATGGAAATCATTAAAGGAGGGGACCAATCGGCAAGCCACTACTGGAGTTGGCTGATGCTGAGTGTAACGCCTAACTTCATTAAGTAGATTACACCTGCATTCTATCGAGACTGTCTATAGTTGTCATTCATGGTCATTTTATTGTCATTGATCGTTTCAGGGTAACTTAATGACCACCTAATGACCCTAAATGACAATTTAATGACCGAGGTAAATTGAAAATATTCATTTTTTAAGCATTGTTTTATGGAAAGAAATACCTGGCAAACGCCATGGTCGTATCGTGAGGGATGGATTATCGTTGTAGGATTGACCGGTTTAGGTGTCGTTTGGCAGGTGTTTCTGCCTGCGCTTGAAGCGCAAGTCCCGCGATGGCCCGGCAATTTGATTCTGGGCCTTATTTTTATCACACTGTTGTTAGTCCTGCACTTTTTCTTTGCGAAGTCACTGCTCAGCAAATGGTTGTCGTCAGTTCCCGCGGCGGTCACCTCGGCCGCTTTTTACTGTGGGCTGGCCATCTTGATGGGCATCATTCCGCAAGGGCAAGCAAACAACTCAACGCTCATCAGCCTGCTCGGCTTAAACCGGCTGACGACTTCGTGGATATTTGTGCTGGCCAATGCTTATTTTTTAAGCAGTCTGGGCTTGGCTACGCTGAAACGTTTGATTCCTTTCAAACTAAAAAACGCGGGCTACATCCTGAACCACCTGGGACTTTGGATCGCACTGACCGCCGCTGCCCTGGGAAGCAGCGACCTGCAACGTTTGTATATGAATTGCTACGAAGGCCAGCCCGAGTGGCGAGCCACCAACCAGGCCGGGCAGGTGGTTGAGTTACCAATCGCCATAGAGCTGACCGATTTCAAAATTGATGAGTATCCGCCCAAACTCACCTTGATTGACAACACCACAGGCCGGGTGGTGGCCAAGGGAAAGAAGAACCAATATTTTTCGGTGGAAGACTCGCCGATCCAGTTGCTGGATTACAAGGTTGAAGTGGAGAAACGGCTTCACTCGGCCGGCCTCATTGGCGAGCGATTTGAGCCGGTCAACGAGATGGGATCGCCCCCTGCCGCAAAAGTTAGGGTGACGCATACACAAACCGGCGAGACCCAAACCGGCTGGGTCAGTTCCGGAAGTTTCATGCACCAGCCTTACGCCTTCAAACTGAGCGACCGCTATTCGCTGGTCATGCTGCCCCCCGAACCTCAGAAGTTTCAGTCCGACATCAGGATTATGACTGAAGAAGGCCAGCAGATGCAAACCACTTTGGAAGTAAACCAACCTTTTAAACTGGGTGGCTGGAAACTTTATCAACTGAGTTACGACAGCCAAAAAGGGAAATGGTCGACACTGAGTGTGATTGAGCTGGTGCGCGATCCCTGGATTCCCGTGGTTTACCTGGGAATTTTTATGCTGCTGGCCGGAAGCCTGTTTTTATTTCGCGATGGCACAAACAAAAAGAAAGCACAATAGGATGGGATGGATTAATTTCGAATTATTTGCGGCCGTCAGCCTGATTTGCTGGTTGGTCAGTGGCGGCTTTTTAATGCTGAAGACTTCAAATTCAACATTCAAAACGCTGGCCCCAACTGTTTTGGCGCTGAGTGGGTTCATCAGCCTCATGCTGTTTATCGTGCTGCTTTGGGTGAAAATAGATCGTCCGCCCATGCGTACGCTAGGTGAAACCCGCCTGTGGTATGCGGCTTTGCTGGCTTCGATTGGCATCGTCAGCTTCATCCGATGGAAATACAAATGGCTACTGGCCTACAGCCTGTTTATGGGCGGCTTATTTTTGGTGATCAACCTGCTTCACCCTGAAACCTACGACAAAAGCCTGATGCCAGCCCTGCAGAGTGTTTGGTTCGTTCCGCACGTCATTGTTTACCTGTTTGCCTACGCTTTGCTGGCAGCATCAAGCTTGGTTGCCGTCAAAGCCATCTACCAGGACCAACAGGGCAAAAATTGGCAACATTTGCCCGCACTGGCCGACAATTTTGTTTATCTCGGTTTTTCATTTTTAACCATGGGGCTGCTGTTTGGCGCGCTCTGGGCCAAAGAAGCCTGGGGCCATTACTGGACCTGGGACCCGAAAGAAACCTGGGCCTTCATTAGCTGGACTGCATACTTAATCTATATTCACTACCGGTACAAACACTTGAAAAAACACAAACCCGCCATGTGGATTTTAATTATGGCTTTCGGTTTATTGTTGATTTGCTGGTTTGGTGTCAATTATCTTCCAACAGCCCAAAACAGCGTGCATACGTATTCGGGATAGAAGCTGGATACGAGATGCTGGATACTAGATGCTAGATACTGGATGTGGGATACTGGATGACTGGCTTCTTATGGCTTGCAACTAGAGGCTTGTAGCTCGATCCTCAATGAGGAATGCCAGATATTTGGAGAACGAGGCGTTCTTATGACCGAAAAAAATCTATGTGACCGATGTGACTAGGTGGTTAAAATAAAAGATTTGCAAAGCAAATTCTTTTAACAAGTTAAAATTCAAGGAAAACCACAGTAGGCACATAGAACACATAGAAGAAAAGATGGAAGATGTTGGTCATTGATGGTTCTCTGCCACTGGGGCTGCGACTGAACACTGCTTCAGCCGGCCATTAGATGGTCATTGAATGGTCATTGATGGTCATTCATTGTGAAGCCCAAGTAGGCTTGCAGCTTGATCTTCGATTCCGGATGCCGGATATCCAGAACTAGCGCCAGTGGTTAGACAAATGGAATTTGGAATTTCCTTTTTGCATTTTGTAACATCCGATACAACTTAAAAACCCAGCTTTATTATCTTCGCGCCTTATATAATCAGAATCAGATGCAAAACTCTGGATTGTCCCTTTTGCATCATTTCCATTACGCTGTTTCAAGATGAAGAAAAAAAATAAATCCCTCAAAATCTTTCGAAAACTACACAAATGGCCAGGCATTGTGATTGCCGTTTTGGCCATTCTCTTTGCCTTGTCGGGAATCGTGATGAATCACCGGCCACTGTTTTCCAAGGTAGACGTAAGCCGGAGACTGTTGCCTTCTGACTATCACTACAAAAACTGGAACCTGGCGGCCGTGCGTGGCGGCTTACCAATCGACTCAAGTCAATTTCTGCTTTATGGAAACATCGGTGTTTGGCAAAAAAACGGCGATGAAATCCGCGATTTCAACCAGGGATTTCCGAAAGGCATTGACCAACGTAAGATTTATCAGATCCGCGCCTTTCAGAACAAGCTTTACGCCGCCACACATTTCGGTTTATATGAGCGGGCGCAAACCAAAGGAAATTGGCAAAAAGTGCCGATTCCTTTAAAAGAAGAACGCCTCACCGACCTGTTTATCAAGCAGGACAGTTTGATGGTTTTAAGCCGCCACTATCTGCTGAAATCGGGCGACGGAAAACAATTCGAGGTGGTTCAGCTTCCGAAGCCCGCCAACTACAAACGCGAAACAAGTCTGTTCACGACCCTTTGGCAGCTGCACAGCGGTGAACTGTTTGGCTTGCCCGGCAAGCTGTTTGTCGATTTGCTGGGGCTAGTGACCATCCTGCTTTCGGTGACCGGCTTGTTGCACTTTTTCTTTCCCAAAATTGCCAAGCGACGGCGGGAAAAGAAAAAAGACAACAGCAAACTGACAGCGACCCGGCGGCTCAACCTGCGCTGGCACAATGTGGTTGGTTATGTGTTCATCCTTTTTTTGCTGATCAACACCACTGCCGGTATGTTTTTGCGCCCGCCCTTGTTGATTCCCATTGCCAATTCGAAAGTGGGGCTGATTCCGGGCACGCATCTTGACAATCCGAATCCTTGGTTCGACAAACTGCGACGTGCGACCTGGGACGCCCATTTGAACCGTTACCTCCTGTCGACATCCGACGGATTTTTCATGGCCGATGAGAAGCTGGAAGAACAACTCATTCCCATGCCTGTTCAGCCGCCCGTAAGTGTAATGGGCTGTAATGTATTGGAACCAATTGGGCCGGCGCAGTATCTGGTCGGCTCGTTTAACGGGCTCTTTATCTGGGATATTCGAAAGCAAGTTGTGTTGGATGCCTTTAGCCAGCAACCGCCGCAAGCCAATAGCGGGCGCCCCATTTCGGACCACATGGTGGCAGGCTATTTTGAGCTGAATGCGCAGGAACACTATTGGTTCGACTACAGCCGCGGGAAGCTTAGTTTTGAAGGCAAGGCAAGCTGGCCCATGCCGCAGGAAGTTTTGGACAAATCACCTTTATCGTTGTGGAACACGGCCTTGGAAGTCCATACCGGACGAATTTTTGAGCATTTGCTTGGCCCGTTCTATATTTTATATGTGCCCCTTTCAGGTTTGTGCCTGATGATGGTGCTGGTTAGCGGATTCTTAATTTGGTGGAAAGCCTATCGAAAAACGAAAAAGCAACAACCAAAATCCTAAGAAGCGGAACGTTCAGCCGATAAAACCAGCGGCAAATGATGCCCGCCAAAAGGTTTCTTATCGAAATTAGCATAGTACTTGATGCGTTCGAATCCAAAATGCTGCAAGAGCGAATGCAAATCATTCTTGCGCAAAGGCAGCAGTCGCGAAGCATGAAACAGGGATTCGCGTGTGCTTTTGATCACCAGCTCCGTATTGAAAATGATTTTGTCGTTTTCACCCTCCGGAAGATCATATTTCCGGATAAAGCTGATTTTTGGCCCGTCAATCAACGGAAGTTCATCAACTTGTTGATCCAAGATGTAGTCGTAGTTCAACATTTGAACCAAAAACTTGCCACCCGGCTTCAGCAGTTTGGCAACAACCTTGAAAAAACGGCCAATTTCATCGATGGAATCCAGGTGAACCAAGGTGTTTCCGAAGCACAAAACGGCATCCAGCGACGATTCTTCACAATAGGAATCGGCTTCCAACATGTTACCTACAACAAATTGAAGGTCAGGAAAATGATTTTCTTTTTGAGCCAGGGCAATCATCTTTTCATTTAAATCGAGCCCGGTTACCTGTCCCCCCAGCCCGGCCAACTTTTTTGCCAGCTGTCCGGTTGAACATCCAATATCCAGAATTTTTTTGCCGTCCAAGCCCACCAGACTGGATTTTACAAACTCAAGCTGCTTTTCATTCAACGGAAATATCTGGTTGTAATATTTGGCGATGGCAGAGTAAAAAATTTCCTGATCAATTTTCATATCGGACGGTTTATTTTATGTTTTGCCTGTTCGTATGACCAAGCGTTTGAATGGCTAAATATAGCCGTTTTTTTGCTCCTGTCATGTTGTATCGAACTTTTAAATGAGATGGAACAAGCGGCCAGTGGCTTATTGGCCGGCAGAACTTTCAACCTGGGTTTCTCTAACAATACGATTCAAAAGCCCCTGGCAAGCATCTTCCAAAATATCCAGTACCAACTCAAATCCGTCGGCACCACCGTAATAAGGATCCGGAACCGATTGGTAACTTTTGGACTTTGCAAAGTCGGTCATCTTATAAATTTTCCTTAAATCGTCCAGGTTGCGCGCCTTTTTCTTCAAATCCCACACGTTGTTGTCATCCATACCGATGACATAGTCAAAGGTGTCGAAATCATGAATAGGGTCCAGTGGTCGTGAAATCGATGTCAATCGATAACCTCTTCTGATGGCATGACTCTGCATTCTCCCATCGGCTGGTTCGCCTTCGTGGTACGCGGCGGTTCCTGCAGAGTCACACTCCACCTCGTTCTCCAGGCCCTGCTCCTCAAGCAAACTGTTAAAAACCGCCTCGGCACTGGGTGACCGGCAAATATTTCCCAAACAAACAAAGAGTACCCTTTTTTTCATATCGAACCACGTTTACCTACAAAATTAATCCATTCTGCAAATCATAAAAGTGAAGCCATAAAAAAGTGGTCAATGTTATATTTTTTTAACAGAAAAAAGAACCCTTCCTTTTTCATCTTTTTCAGCTGGGGAGCCATTCTCAGTGCAGCTCAATCCATTCATCGAACAAAGCTCAAAAATTGATTTTCAACAACTTTCAAAGGCCCGACTCATCGTCTATTTTGAAATCAAATTTAAAATACTCAGCTTTGCATTCTGTTTTTTTAAGCATGAAAGATTTTACAGTCGGCAGCGAAGCAAAAATTATCCTCAACTTTTCGGTTCCCCTGGTAATTGGCAATTTATTACAGAATCTCTATAACATTGTCGATAGCATTATCGTGGGCAACTACCTAGGAAAGGAAGCCCTGGGTGCTGTCGGAGCCTCCTTCCCCATCATCTTCACGCTCATCTCCCTGGTTATTGGTGTTGGTTCGGGTGCATCGACCGTTGTTTCGCAGTATTTTGGGGCCAAGCAAATGAAGAACGTGGCCAAAACCATTGATACCATTTTCATCTTTTTCCTGGGTGCGTCATTGGTTGTTTCGGCACTGGGAATCTACTTCAGCGGGGCCATTTTTCAACTTCTGCAACTACCCGAAGAGATGATGCCTGAAGCCGTAAGCTATATGAATGTTTACCTGCTGGGCATGTTTTTCTTTTTCGGATTTAATGGTATTACGTCCATCCTTCGCGGAATGGGCGATTCGAAAACACCCCTTTATTTCATGGTGATTTCCACCTTCAACAACATCGTGCTCGATCTGCTGTTTGTCGTGGTTTTTAAGTGGGGAATTGAAGGCGTGGCATTTGCCTCCGTGATTGCCCAGGCCATTGCTTTTTTTGCGGCTACCTGGTACCTCAACAAAAAGCATCCTGTTATTAAGTTAAGCCTCCGAAGGTATGTTTTCGACCGGAATATTTTTAAAAGCTGCCTGCGCATTGGTCTGCCAACTGGCTTTCAGCAGTCGTTTGTTGCTTTTGGCATGATGGCCATTATGGCCATTGTGAACGGATTTGGAACCAACGCTGTGGCGGCCTACACCGCTGCCATTCGCATTGACTCGTTTGCCAAAATGCCGGCCATTACTTTCTCGTCGGCCCTGTCGAGTTTTACCGGCCAAAACCTGGGTGCTTTGCGTGAAGACCGGGCCAGGAACGGCCTGAAAACCACCTTGTACTTTTCGTTGGTGTATTGCATCTTCATCTCCATCATTATCATCGTATTCGGAAAGTACCTCATCAAAATGTTCACGCCCGATCCGGCAGTTATTGCCATCGGACAAGACTATTTGGTAATTGTATCGTCGTTTTACCTCTTGCTGGCCGTGATGTTTACGCTAACCGGATTTCTACGCGGTGCCGGCGCCACTTTTATCCCCATGCTGACCACCCTAACCGCACTGTATGCGATCCGGATTCCACTGGCCTATTTCCTCTCCGATCATTTGGGAGTGAATGGAATATGGTGGGCCGAGCCTGCCGGCTGGGCCGCGGGAACCATCATTCTGTCCTTTTATTATTTTAGCGGGAAGTGGCGGGGCAAGGACGTTTTTCAGCATTAAAAAAAAGCAGCGGCCCTCATAAAATCCTTTGGCCCAAGCGCTCACTTTCGAACCTATTCCATCAGATTGTAGTTTCCTTCTTTAGAATGCCTACAAATTAACACCAACAAGCAGCTTCAGCTTCTATTTTTTGTTTTTCAGCTTATCTTTGTTTGCTTCAAGGGTGAAACAGGCCGACTGCCATACAACATTTGGGTATTCCATTCGGCCAACATCAATATTTATTATTTTCACACCTGATTTTAATCAATGAAAAAATCACTAACCGCAACATCGTTGCACTTAAATTTATAACTTATGGGTAATATTTTCTTTATTGTTCCAATAGCATCCATACTTGCATTGATCTTTGCATGGATCTTCTTTAAATCGATGATGAAAAATTCGGAGGGCACCGACCGGATGAAAGAAATCGCGCAGTACGTGCGGGAAGGTGCCATGGCCTATTTGAGAAGACAGTACAAAGTTGTGGCCATCGTTTTTGCCATTTTGTTTGTCCTGCTGACCATTATGGCTTATTTTAATGTTCAAAATCCCTTTGTCCCCATTGCGTTTTTAACCGGTGGTTTTTTCTCTGGTCTATGCGGATTTCTGGGAATGAAAACAGCCACCTTTGCCTCAGCGCGTACAGCGCACGGAGCATCACAGTCGTTGAATAAAGGACTGCAGGTGGCTTTCCGAAGTGGTGCCGTTATGGGTTTGGTTGTTGTGGGTTTTGCCCTCCTGGATATCGCCGCCTGGTTTCTCATTCTAAACGAATGGGTTTACACCCCCGAAAACATGACTACCGGCCTGCATTTCCTTGGCCTGAACTTCGTTCATGCTCATCCTGAATTTGTTGTCGACGGCCTGTTAACAGAAGCCGGTACACGCTTTAAGCTGGTTGAAATTACTGTGACCATGCTAACTTTTGGAATGGGTGCTTCTACGCAGGCCCTGTTTGCCCGTGTTGGTGGTGGCATTTACACCAAAGCCGCCGACGTTGGTGCTGACCTGGTTGGGAAAGTTGAGGCCGGTATTCCGGAAGATGACCCACGCAACCCCGCAACTATTGCTGACAACGTAGGTGACAATGTGGGCGACGTAGCCGGCATGGGGGCCGACCTTTACGAATCATACGCTGGTTCGATCCTGGCCACTGCGGCTTTGGGTGCATCACTTCCTGCACTGGTATTGCGCGACGCCGGCTTGGATCCATTCCAGGCTGTTTTGGCGCCAATGATTGTTGCTGCCATTGGTATTATCCTTTCTATTTTGGGTATTTACATGGTTCGCACCAAAGAAACGGCCACGCAAAAAAACCTGCTCAACGCCCTGCTTTTAGGAACTGGCGGAAGCTCTGCCTTAATTCTTCTGGCGATGATCGGTCTGGCCTTTTTGGGCTGGGTAACCTGGGGCGTATTCTGGGCAGTCGTCATTGGACTGGCGGCTGGTGTGATTATTGGTCAGGCAACTGAGTTTTTTACTTCAGACGAATATAAACCCACGCAGGGCATTGCCAAGCAGGCGCAACAAGGCCCTGCCACAACCATCATTGACGGGATTGCCGTCGGCATGTATTCAACCTGGATTCCGGTCGTCACCATTGTACTTGGAATTATGGGCGCTTTCTGGGCTGCTGGTGGCGCTACCCACTTTGCCATGGGCGTTTACGGAATCGGCTTTGCCGCCGTAGGCATGCTGTCAACACTGGGCATTACGCTGGCAACTGACGCCTTTGGGCCAATTGCTGACAACGCTGGAGGCAACGCCGAGATGTCGGAACTTCCTCCGCAGGTTCGCGAACGCACCGATGCTTTGGATATGCTTGGAAACACAACTGCCGCCACTGGAAAAGGGTTTGCCATTGGTTCGGCTGCACTGACGGCTATGGCCCTGATTGCGGCTTACATGGAAGAAGTTCGTTTGTGGTTTGACAAAATAGCCAAAGCCGGCGAAGGATTTGTCACCAAAGGCCAGTTTGTATTTTATCATGATGTGGCACCCGCTGTAGGCGAAGGATTTAAAGCCATTAAAATATCGACGGCTTCAGTGAAAGACTTCTCTGAAGCATACGACATCAGCTTGTTCAATCCACTATTTTTAGGTGGGTTATTCCTCGGCTCGATGATGGCATTCGTTTTTAGTGCGATGACCATGAAAGCTGTTGGTCGGGCTGCCGGAGCGATGGTTGATGAAGTTCGTCGGCAGTTCCGCGAAATCAAAGGTATTCTGGAAGGAAAAGCAACCCCTGAATATGCCAAGTGTGTTGAAATTTCAACCATTGGCGCTCAAAAAGAAATGCTGCTTCCTTCGCTGGTAGCGATTATTGTTCCTGTAGTGGTTGGTGCGACCATGGGGGTTGCCGGAGTCATTGGCCTGTTGGCTGGTGGTTTAACCTCCGGATTCACGCTGGCCGTGTTTATGAACAACGCCGGTGGCGCCTGGGATAATGCCAAAAAATTCATTGAAAAAGGAAATTACGGCGGAAAAGGCAGCGAAGCCCATAAAGCCGGTGTTGTTGGCGATACGGTTGGCGATCCGTTTAAGGACACTTCCGGCCCATCATTAAATATCCTGATCAAACTCATGACCATGGTATCGGTGGTGATGGCAGGCTTAACCGTTACCTTAAGCTTATTGTAATTGGACATCCTGTTGAAGGAATTCTTGTTCCAAAAACCTGTGGGCCCGTGCTCACAGGTTTTTTTATGGTGAAATTTCGACTAACACTATCGCGTACAAGAATTGGAAAGACCGCTTTTCAACAACCCGCCTCTTTTTCTCCGCGATTTTCCTATCTTTAATCGAATAAAAAAATAACCACCAAACGATGCCAACCATGAAACACGCACTCGGGCTCCTTCTTTGTGTAATTGCCACCACAGCCTTGGCGCAAACACCAATCGGATCTTTTACTTCGAGCCAGGATATTGGCAATCCGCAGCTTGCCGGCTCAGCATCATACGACAACCAAAGGCAGGAATATACCCTCAACGGATCGGGCTACAACATTTGGTTCGATCGCGATGAGTTTCATTTTCTGAATACCAAACTGAAGGGCGACTTCATTCTGACAGCTAACTTTGCTTTTACAGGAGAAGGAGTTGATCCGCACCGCAAAACAGGCTGGATGGTTCGTGCGTCGGACGAAGAAAATGCGGTGCATTGCTCGGCAGTGTTACATGGAGATGGACTAACGGTGATGCAATGGCGCCCGCTTCGAGGCGCTTCCATGCGCGATCCGGAAGAACAGCTGGCAGCGCCAAAACCCAATTACCAGATTCTGCAACTGGAACGGTCGGGCAAAACCATGATCTTTCGCGCGGCACATCCCGGAGAACCCCTGCAAACCATTGGATATCAAGTTATGGAAAACCTGCCTGATGAAGTCTTGGCGGGATTGTTCATCAATTCGCATCATCCCGAAGTTGTTGAGCAAGCCAAAGTGTGGAACGTGCGGATTGACCAGCCGGTTGCCGACGACTATAATCCGGGACAGGAAGGCTGGCTGGGCTGCCGTCTCGAGACCATGAACGTATTCAATGGCAAGCGAAAAGTGATTTACGAGAAAGACGATCGCTTTGAAGCGCCCAACTGGATGCCCGACGGCAAAAAGTTATTATTCAACATGGATGGATTGCTGTACACCATTCCCATTGAAGGTGGCGAGTTGGAACAGCTCAACACCGGCTTTGCCAACCGCAACAACAACGACCACGGCATTTCGTTCGACGGAAAACTGCTGGCCATCAGTCACCACCGCGAGGGCATGAATGGCGGCGGATCAACTGTTTACGTGTTGCCGCTGGAAGGGGGAACGCCACAACTGGTCACCGAAGAAACCCCTTCGTACTGGCATGGTTGGGCGCCCAACAACAAGGAGGTGGTGTACGTGGCACAGCGCGGCGAAGGCAGCGTGTACAACATCTACAAAAAATCAATTAACGGGGGAAAAGAGGTGGCGCTCACCAACAACAAATCCGGCGAACATGTGGATGGCTGCGAATATTCGCCCGACGGCGAGTACGTTTATTACAATGGCAGCCATTCGGGAACCATGCAACTTTGGCGCATGAAACCCGATGGCAGCGGAAAAGAACAAATTACCGTTGACGAATACAACGACTGGTTTCCGCATATTTCACCCGACGGGAAATGGATCGCTTTTATCTCATTCCCTCCGGATATTGAATTCAACTCCCATCCATCATACAAGCGGGTGATGCTGCGACTGATGCCCACGGCCGGCGGAGCACCAAAAGTGATTGCCTACCTGTATGGCGGCCAGGGAACCATCAATGTTCCATCGTGGTCACCCGACAGCCGGCAGATTTCATTTGTCAGCAATTCAGGAAAAGTAGATTGCATTGAATTTGGGCTCGAATGAATCCGTAAACGGAAAAAACGAAGCCTTTCACAGGCAAAAGCAGACCTCAGACAATCGATTCCGAAGCCTAAAAATCACCGGCGTATAACTACGAAAGCTTCCCGACAACTGTCTTCAACCGTTCGTAGGGGTACGAAAGCTTCGCACCAGGTATCGGCGACCGTTCGTAGGGGTACGAAAACTTCGCGCCAGGTATCGGCGGCCGTTCGTAGGGATACGAAAGCTTCACGCCAACCGTCCTCGACCATTCGTAGGGGTACGAAAGCTTCGCACCAACTGTCTTCGATCATTCGTAGGGATACGAAAGCTTCGCGCCAGGTATCGGTGACTGTTCGTAGGGATGCGAAGGCGGAATTGAAGGATTAATCGGTCCGAGGCATTGAAACGCAAAATTGGTGCCTGGCCAAGCATTCCAAGCTGTTTTTTCGGTATTCGGAGCACTCTTTTAAGTATTCCAAGCACGCTTGTCAGTGTTTAAACGGCTTTTTCGACTGTTTGAGCTGTCGGTAAGAAGTCATTCATGGTCATTTAATTGTCATTTAGTGGTGTTGAAACGATCTATCACAATCAAATGATGATTTCTGACAATAAAAGACAACGGTCACAGAGCAAATGGGAGTAAAATCGGACAATCGTTGCTTCAATCAAGGCCAGGCTTAGACGCAGGCTTTTTGCTGGTTTTCTTTTTCTTTTCGGGATGACCAACCGATAGGTTTTTTTGCAAAACAATGGAGTTGGGAATGGTAATCCGGTCGCCCTCGGGCGAAATGATGTGGACAAAGAAGAAGGTGACATCATGTACCTCGCCTTCGATAATAAAATCTTTCTCCAGTATGCGGATGTGATCGCCCAATTTCATGGGATGGTTGAAGTAGAGAATCAGGCCCGCTGTTATGTTGGCGAGGATTGACCACTGCGCAAAAAAAGCAATGCCCAAAATGGTAAGCACCGATGAAATGAAAATCATGAGTTTTTCACGCTCAATTCCCCAAATGCCCGTTAAGGCAATAATGGCGCTCATGATGATAAAGAAGTTCATGATCTTAAGCGTCATTTTCCGTCGCTGTAAAGTGAAATTAAATTTTTTGAGCGTCCGGTTAATGGAGTGTTTAATAATGAACCGGATCGCGAGCAGCAGTACCAGTACAATAACTGTTTGAATGATTTGAATTTTATAGGCGTCCATAGCTGTATTATTCGTTTGGACAAAAATAGGAATTATCCTTCGCATTTGTACCGGTGCGCCCTTTTGGAAACGATGGTCAAAAAAAATCATAAAAAAGACCGGCATGGCGCCAGCCTTTTTTTGAAAGAGGAATTCGATTTAATTTTGAATTTCAGTACAAGGCGATTTATTTGAAAAGCCCGTCTACCGATAGGTATCGTTCGCCCGTGTCGTACGAAAAGGTTAAAATTCTTGATCCTTTGGGGAGCTCTTGAATTTTTTTAGCCACTGCCGCCAGCGATGCTCCCGACGAAATCCCGATGAACAAGCCTTCTTCTTTGGCAGCGCGCACGGCATATTCAAAAGCGTCATCTTTCGAAACCTGCACGGTGCCGTCCAGTAACTTGGTTTTTAAGTTTTCGGGAATGAATCCGGCTCCGATTCCCTGCAGTGGGTGTGGTCCGGGGATTCCACCGCTAATGACCGGCGAAAGCTCGGGTTCAACGGCAAAAACCCTGAGCCCTGGGAAATGTTTTTTCAAGACTTCAGCCACGCCTGAAATGTGGCCGCCGGTACCAACACCGGTAATCAGGTAGTCAAACCCTTCCGGAAAATCCTTTAAAATTTCCTGGGCCGTGTGGTCGCGGTGGGCGGCAATGTTGGCTTCGTTGTCAAACTGCGAGGGGATCCAGGCATTGGCGTGCTCCGCGGCAATTTCTTCGGCTTTGGCAATGGCGCCTTTCATGCCTTTTTCCTTGGGTGTGAGCACCAGCTCAGCACCATGAGCCGTCAGAATCCGGCGGCGCTCCAGCGACATCGACTCTGGCATGACCAGAATCAATTTGTACTTTTTCACGGCGGCCACCAGTGCCAGCCCAATTCCGGTGTTGCCCGAGGTGGGTTCCACAATAAGGGAGTCGGCTTTCAGAATGCCCTTTTTTTCGGCTTCTTCAACCATTTTCAGGGCAATACGGTCTTTAATACTGCCGCCGGGATTGGCTTTTTCCAACTTGGTGTACACTTCATAACCTTCAGGATAAAGGTTATTGATTCGAACGCTGGGGGTGTTCCCAATTGTCTCGAGGATGTTGTTAAATTTCATATTCTTCGTTTTTAAAGGGTTACTTATAATAAAAAAGGCCTTCCAATTTGGAAGGCCTGCTCATATCTCTGACTAATTAAAATCTTTCATTTTAAACATACCTTCCCCATGTTGTCATCATACAACAGCACATGTAGATATTTGAGAAGGTGAAATTCATAAGAATTTGTTGTTTTGCTTATCTGGAACAATTATAAATAAAATATTCGAATAAAATACAATTTAATCTGATTTAATTGTGATAAAAAAGCCATTTAACGATTTCTTTAAAATTGACTTTCTTGCCATACATTAAGATACCGGTGCGGTAAATTTTTCCGGCCACCCAGATTGTTCCATAAATGGAGACGATCAGAATGCCCATGGACAGTAATAATTCCCACATTGGAACCCCATACGGCACACGAACCATCATGATGACCGGCGAGGTCAACGGTACCATTGATGCCCAGAATGCCAGGGCTCCCTCCGGGTTTTTCACCACCGGAAACAGAATGATGATGGAAAAAATAAGGGGAATGGTGACCGGCAGCATCAGTTGCTGGGCCTCTTCTTCGTGGTCAACGGCAGCGCCAACAGCACCCATCAGCGATGAGTAGATGAGGAATCCGCCTAAAAAGTAGAACAGAAAGGAAAACAGGATGAGCGGAATATTCAGATTGCCCACTAGGTCGATAATGTTCAGCACGGCATTTTCCTGCGCTGCCCCCTGCAGTTGAGGATTGGCGGCCATCATGTTTTGCGATTGTTGCATGAGCTCGGCCTGGTCGGGTGCAAGAACAACTTGCAGGCCGCTTACAATTAAAAAAATGAGAATGAGCCAGAAAACCAGTTGTGTCAGGCCAACCAGCCCAATGCCAACAATTTTTCCAAACATCAGTTGGGTGGGTTTCACCGAGGAAATAATCACCTCGACAATCCGGCTTGTTTTTTCTTCCATCACGCCGCGCATCACCATGGCGCCATAAATAAACACAAACATGTAGATAATAAATCCGGCGGCGTAGCCCACGGCCATGGCAATTTCGGTTGAGCTTTTCACAGCGCTGCCTTTTTCATCAACCTTCATGGTTTCCAGTTGGATTCGGGTGCGGGCAGCTGCCAGTTTTTCCTCCAGATCGGGTATGCCCGATTCATCAATGATGACCGCTTTTTTATCGGCTTCAATCAGGTTTTCCAATTTCCCCCCAATCATGTTTTTGATGTCGAAGGTCACTTGCTTGTCGGAAAGCAAACGGGCACGACTGGTGGCGACAATGTCTTCCGGAATGTGCAACACCGCGTAGTATTTGCTCGATTTGATATCTTGCTGAATGCTTTCGAATTCCGCTTTTTGTATCGGGTGAAAGTTCGTAAAATCGGTATTTTCCAGTCGCTGATCGAACTGGCTGGTTGCATCGTAAACCCCGATTGTTCGTTGTTCTTCGTCGTCCTGCATGGCCAACCAGGCAGGAAGAATGGTAAAGCCTGCAAAAAGGAACGGAACCAGCAGGGTCATGATAATAAACGATTTTTTCCGTACCCGGGTCAGGTATTCCCGCTTCAAGATTAAAAAAGACTTATGCATGAGCTTGTTTTTTGGGGTTTGCTTGTTCTACAACTTGAATAAAAACTTCATTCATTGAGGGGATTACCTCACGGAAGGAGCGAATCTCCATTTTCTCCATCAGATGCTGAAGCAAGGCATTGGTTGGCGTTTCATTGACTACCTGAAACTTGATGCGCTGGATTTGTCCTTTCAGTTGGTAATCGATCAGCTGAAATCCATTGCGGCTAAATTCGGCAGTTACATCGTGGGGCGCGCTGGTTTCGACTTCGTAAATATCTTGCTTGTAACGTTCTTTGATGTCGTCAATGGGCCCATCCAGTATTTTTTTTGATCGATTGATCAGGGCAATGTGGTCGCAAACTTCTTCTACCGAGGCCATGTTGTGGGTCGAGAAGATGATGGTGGCGCCCTGCTCTTTCAGGTTGAGGATTTCATTTTTGAGCAGATTGGCATTGATGGGGTCAAAACCGCTGAAAGGTTCGTCGAAAATGAGCAGTTTGGGTTTGTGAACCACGGTAATGACAAATTGGATTTTTTGCTGCATCCCTTTGGATAGCTCCTCCACTTTTTTGTTCCACCAGGGTTGAATTTCGAACTTTTCGAACCAGTACTTCAGCCCTTTTAAGGCATCGTGTTTGCTCAGTCCTTTCAGTTGCGCCAGGTACAAAGCCTGTTCGCCGACTTTCATTTTTTTGTACAGGCCCCTTTCTTCGGGCAGGTAGCCAATGTGTTGAATATCGCTGGCTTTCAGTTTCCGGCCGAACAACTCAATTTCGCCCTGGTCGGGTGCGGTAATTTGGTTGATGATCCGGATCAAGGTCGTTTTACCGGCTCCGTTTGGCCCCAGCAGGCCAAAGATGCTTTGATCCTTGACGCTGAGACTGACTTCGTCCAGCGCGCGGTGTCCGGCATAATCTTTAACGACCTGGGTTGCTTTAAAAATTTCCATGAATCGTAATTTTGGTTGCGTTTATGTATTTGCTTTTTTTTGAAACGATCAATGTATTGCAGGTATCAAATTTAAGTAAAATAGTAAAACGCCGCGCTTTTTTTCGGTGAATGACCGATTTTGATCTTCGAATGAATTCTGTTCGAGATTCATCGGCCGCAAAACGAATGAGATGATGGCCGTTTGTTGTCAGTTAACTCTGGTCACCCCACCCGAAACCACAAATTTCATGGCTTCGGAAGGCGGCATGTCCAGTGGTTTAACAGCTGCTGCCGTAATCATGTACAACTCACCCGAAAAGTTGTAGGAGTGTGGAAAATAAACCGCAACCAATCCTTCCATGCCCATTTCGACCATGCTTTTTTGGGTCACGAAGCCAATCTTCCAGAGGTTGTTTTCTTTGTTGATTTCGACCAAAACCGGGCGGTTGAATTTTTTCTCTTTGCCTACAAATGCCGAAAACAAATCGACCAGCGAGCTGTAGATGACCTGCAACAACGGTGCTTTTTTGAGGAGCTGGTCTGCCAGAGTTTTAAAGGGGCTCGAGACAATCGATTGACCGACATAGCCCAGAACGGTAATCAAACCGACGATGATGAGCAATCCCAAACCGGGAATGGTATAGCCAAACCAGCTTTCCAACTGGTTGCGCAAAATTCCGTCGATAAAGTTAAAGATGAGAAAGACAATATAGATGGTAATCACAATGGGTGCAACCAACACCAAACCTTGCATAAAATAAGTGAGTAATTTTTTCATTTGTTTATATTTTTTGATAAAACATTTTGAATCAATCATGAAGCAGCCGTAGTGCTCGAATTTTGGTTCGGGAAAGGTACAAAATAAACTTATCGATCGGAGTTTGCCTAGCCGTGTTGATTTTTTTTGATAAGTAGTTGAATCGTTGCTAACTCGCTGCACATTGCGGATTACTTGTCAACACCGTTCGCACATTAACAAATGTTAGACTGTTTGCTTCCGGTTTCGATGAACCTCATTTAACCGGAGCGTGTTACTTTTTATTGAGTAGTATTTAAAAGGTTGAATATGAATTGGATTCGGACTACGGCACATCGATGGAAACACCCAGGAGAAATCTGGCTTCAAATTCGGAAGCGCTTGGTCGTTATTTTGCCAACCTCGGTTTTGGTGTTGGTGTTGCTGAACTGCTCGCCCAAAACAGCAAGTGTTTCGCTGCCAGTCGATCCTCCGGAAAGCTTTGCTGAGTCAGGAGTACAGCCAGTTCCTGAACAATGGTGGACCGTTTTTGAGGATTCTGAGCTCAATGCCTTGGTCGATAGCGCGCTTAATTCCAACTTCAACCTGAAAACTGCATGGGAGCGGCTGCGGGCTGCCCAGGCAGTGGTCGACCGGGAATCTGCCCGTTTTTTTCCTCGTTTGGATGGCTCGGTGCGTGCAGAAAAAAATCGATCGCAATCACAATTCCGCGACAGCGAAGTGCTTCAGCTTGGCTTAAGCTCTGAATATGAAATCGACCTCTGGGGTCAAATCCGGTCGGGTGTCGATGCCGAACGATTCCGGGCGCAAGCATCCTACGCCGATTACCAAACGGCGGCCTTGTCACTCACGGCTGAGATTATACGAACCTGGTACCAGCTGGCCGAAGCACAAAGTCAGCTGCAATTGGCGAATGAGCAGGTTGAAACCAATGAGCAAGTGTTACACTTGATTAAGGCCCGCTTTGGCAACGGCTTGGTGCGGGGTGTTGACATCCTGCGCCAGCAGCAATTAGTAGAGCGGTCCAAGGAGCAAAAAATTGCATCAGAAATGCGGTTGCAGATAATCAAGCATCAATTGGCAGTTTTGCTTGGATTTGAGCCACGCCGGACTTTTGGGTTTGATGTGGGCCAATTGCCTGAACTTCCCCCTTTGCCTGACGCCGGTGTGCCTGTTGATTTAGTGCAGCGACGACCGGATGTGCAAAGTGCCTACTATCTGCTTCAGTCCGCCGATCGTGAATTGGCCTCGGCGATTAGTCGCAGATATCCGCGCCTGAACTTGGCGGCATCAATCTCCACAGCGGCAATTAATGCTGACAAGCTGTTTGATGACTGGGCCTACTCTGTTGCCGGAAATTTATTGGCACCAATTTTTTATGGTGGGCAGATCAATGCCGAAATCGATCGGTCTGAAGCAATCAGGCAACAACGGCTTTACGAGTATGGACAAGCTGTTTTGACGGCCTTTCGGGAGGTGGAAGATGCGTTGCTTCAGGAGCAGAAACAAGCAGAAAGTATTGAAAGCCTGAAGTCGCAGGTTCGCCTCTCGGAGCAAACTTATGAGCAATTGCAGCTGGCCTATTTCAACGGGATGAGCAATTACCTGGATGTGCTGACGGCGTTGGATGAGCAGCAGCGTTTGCAGCGTAACCTGCTTGCAGCCAATTTGGAGTTGCTGGAATACCGGATAGCATTGTACCGTGCCTTGGCTGGCGGCTTCGAAACCAAACGTGAAACGGTTTCGCCAGGCTAAAAAAAGACATTCAAAAGAAACAAAACGATTTGCAAACCATATCCAAATGAGATGAATCGAAAAAAGACATTTTTTATAAGCCTTGCTATCCTGCTGGCAGCAGTGGTGATTACCGTGGTTATTTTTTCAACCGAACCCAAAGCGACCAGCGAAGGTGCAACCCGCCAAACGGCTATGTTGGTTGAGGTAGCTGGTGTTGCGCGTGGAGACTATCAGCCTTCGGTTGTTGCAACAGGCGTGGTCGTTCCGGCGCAAGAGGTGATGATTAGTCCGCGGGTGAGCGGAGAGGTGGTTCATCGTTCGGAAGCTTTTACGCCGGGAGGCTTTGTCAGCAAAGGCCAAACCCTTCTGAAGATTGATCCGGCAGACTATAAAAACAGACTTCAGATGCGAAAAAGTGAATTGCTTCAGGCCAAAGCTGATTTGGAATTGGAAATGGGCCGGCAGCATGTTGCCATGCAGGACTACCAGTTGGTTGAAGAAGGTTTAAAAGGCGAAAATAAAGCGCTGGTTCTACGGGAACCTCAGTTAAATGCTGCCAAATCTCGGGTTGAGTCGGCTGAGTCGGCTGTAAAACAGGCTGAGCTTGATCTGGAACGAACAACGATCCGTGCTCCCTTTGATGCCCATGTTCTTCGTCGCGAGGTGACCTTGGGATCGCAGGTGTCGCCGGGTGAAAGCCTTGGCCGGATAGTTGGTACCGACGTTTACTGGGTGGAAGCAACCGTTCCATTGGAGAAACTTCGTTGGTTATCGTTTCCCGATGATAATGGAGAAAAGGGATCGTTGGTGAAACTACGGAGCCAGACAGCATGGGGACCTGACGAGTTTCGCACCGGAGAATTGTATAAGCTGGTGGGAGCTCTGGAGAATCAAACCCGCTTAGCGCGGGTGCTGATTGAAGTAGATGATCCATTGGCACAGCAACCGGAATCTGATGGCCTGCCTGCATTGATGATCGGGGCTTTTCTGAAAACCGAAATCCAGGGCAAGAAACTGGAAGATGTTGTTCGACTGAACCGCGATTATCTTAGGCAGCATGAAACTGTATGGGTGATGGAAGACGGCAAACTACGTATTCGCGATGTGGGGATTGTTTTTCGTGATGAACAGTACGCTTACATTACCGGTGGCCTGGATAAAGACGAGCAAGTGGTTGTCACAAACTTATCGACCGTTGTTGATGGTGCTGCACTTCGTGTGGAAGATACTTCAGATCAATCGGCAGTGAAAGTTCCGGAAGATGAGCACGATCAACAGCAGAATCAAACGGGAGGAGGACAATAAATGAGCAGTTCAACTTCAGACAAGCTAAGTAAAAAGGATCGAAAGGGGCCAATCTCCTATATGGCGCGTAATTCCATTGCGGCCAACCTGCTGATGATGATTTTGATTGGTGGTGGAATTTATACGATGATCTACATTCAGAAAGAAGTTTTTCCGCAGTTTCAGCTCGATATTGTTGAAGTTAGTGTGGTTTACCCGGGCGCTGCTCCGGCAGAAGTAGAAATGGGGATTTTGATGCCGGTCGAAGAAGCTATCCGGGGTGTTGAGGGAATCGAGGAGATTACCTCAACAGCACGCGAAGGGTCGGGGACCGTCGTGATTGAGCTGGTGACTGGAACCGAGCGCATGAAGGCTTTTCAAGATATTGACCAGGCTGTAAACCGGATCCGCACGTTTCCGGATGATATTGAAGAGCCGGAAGTCGTTTTACAGTCGCAACAACAGGATGTGATGGAAATTGGACTGTATGGCGATGCTGATGTTTGGACCCTGCGGGAACTGGCTGAACAGCTGCGTGAACGGCTATTGACGGAAGAAGGAATTACCCAGGTTGAAATTGGGAATGTACCTGATTTTATGACCCATGTGGAAATTCCGCGGCATAAACTGCGGGAGTACAACCTGACCTTGGGCGAAGTGGCTGATATTTTGGTTCGGTCAAGCGAAGATATCCCTGCAGGTGCCGTGGAAACAGCGACAGGCGAAATTCTGTTGCGAATGAAAGAGCGAAAGCAGTGGGCGGAGGAATTTGGAAAGATCGAAATCATCAGTTCTGAAAATGGTGCGGTAGTTACTTTAGCCGATCTGGCTGAAATTACTGATGGGTTTGAGGAGTCTGGTTTCCATGGTCAGTTTAATCAGCAGCATTCCGTTGAGATTGAAATCTTTCGTGTGGGGGATCAATCTCCTCTGGAAATTGCTTCAGCAGTTGATGCTGTGCTTCAAGAGTTTGAACAGTCACTCCCTCCGGGAGTCAGGCTTCGTGTTGACAGTAACCGGGCTGAAGATTATGGCGAACGATTGACGTTACTTACAGAAAATGGAATCCTGGCCATTGTGATTGTTTTATTGATCTTGTCGCTTTTTCTTGAAATCAAGCTGGCGTTTTGGGTGATGATGGGTATGGCCATTTCTTTTATAGGCGGCATCTTGTTTTTACCCATTGTGGGCGTCAGCATCAACATGATTTCGATGTTCGGTTTTCTTGTTGCCCTTGGAATTGTGGTCGACGATGCTATTGTAGTCGGCGAAAATGTGCATGAAAAACGACAGCAGGGAATGGGAAACATGCAAGCAGCAATTGCAGGAACCAAAGATATTGCCAGGCCTGTTGTTTTCAGTATTTTAACCAACATTATTGCGTTTATCCCGCTGCTCTTTATCCCGGGAACAACGGGTAAATTTTGGTGGCCATTGCCTGCTGTGGTGATCATTGTTCTGGCCGTTTCCCTCTTCGAAGCCTTGTTTATCCTTCCGGCACATTTGGGGCACAGCAAGCAAAAAAGTAAAAAAACCTCCAACACAACGCGGTATATTGAGCGCGGAAAACAGAAGTTTGCCCGGGGCTTCGATCGATTTATTGACAGGCGTTACCGTCCATTTCTCAAACTTTGCCTGCGGCATCGGTACATCACCCTAAGTGCGGCGCTGGCATTACTGTTGATGGTAGGTGGTTATGGCTCCAGCGACCACATGGGAATGATCATGATGCCTGAAGTGTCGGCCGATGAAATTGAAGCTGGTGTCAGACTGCCAGTGGGCACGACCCCGGAGCAGGCAGCCAAAGTCGCGAATGAGATTACTCAATCGACCCAAAAAATGTTTGACGAGCACGATTTGTACCGTGTGGCGGAAGGCATCAAAACCAATGTGCGGGGGCAGAATTTTATCGATGTTGAGATCGTGATGTTGCCGCCCGATGAACGGGATATGGGCGCCGGTGAAGTGATTACCTTATGGCGTGATGAATTGGGTGATATCGAAGGTGTAGATCAGATTACCTTTGAGGCTGAACGGGGACCGGGTGGATATCAGCAGGACATCAGCGTGGATTTAAGCCATTCGGATATTGAGGTGCTTGAAAAAGCCAGCGAAGCTTTTTTTGATCGGGTTGCCGCCTTTGACAATACCCGAGATATCAGCGATAATTACGACAAAGGAAAGATGCAGTATGATTTTAAGCTGCTGCCTGAAGGCCGAAGTCTGGGGCTCACTCCGTCTGATGTGGGGCAGCAGGTTCGCGACGCATTCTATGGGGCACTGGCCATGCGGCTGCTCAGAGAAACAAACGAAGTGGAAGTCAGGGTGAAGTTACCGCTGGAAGAACGAAAGGATATTTATCATTTGGAAGACCTGATTATTCGGACTCCCGACGGTACTGAAGTGCCTTTGTATGATGTGGTAGAGCTGATACAAGGCGAAGCTTTTACCAGCATCAATCGACGCGATGGACGGCGGATCGTTAACGTTGGTATGGACGTGGAACCTTCCAATGCTACTTCGCGTGTGTTGGAGGCGATTAAATCGGAAACACTGCCGCAGCTTAGAGCCGATTTTCCAGGAATAACCTGGAGCTTTGAAGGCAGTCAGGCCGAAATGCGCGAGTCGACTCAAGCGCTGTGGGGCGGATTTTCACTGGCCATGCTAATCATTTATGCCTTATTGGCGATTGCATTTACCAATTATATTCAACCCCTGATTGTCATGATTGCCATTCCATTTGGAATTGTTGGTGCCGTGATTGGGCATATACTGCTGGGCTACGATTTATCGCTGATCAGTCTGATGGGGGTCATTGCCCTATCGGGTGTAGTGGTGAATGATTCATTGATCATGATTGACTACGCCAACCGGAAGCGAAAGGATCATTCGGCTTTTGATGCTGTTCACGAAGCCGGCTTACGTCGTTTCAGGCCCATCATGCTCACCACGTTTACCACTTTTGGAGGACTCACTCCAATTATTTTGGAAAGCTCGCGGCAAGCGACCTTCTTAATTCCAATGGCCATATCATTGGGCTTTGGGATTATTTTTGCTACTTCCATTATCCTCATTCTCGTTCCTTGCCTGTATATGATTTTGGAAGATGTGGTGGTGTGGTTTAAGGAGAAACGGGAGGCAGTTTCGGCTCAATTATCGGACTGAAGATTTTGCATCGATTTCCCGATTATTTGCTCCAGCACATCCAATCTCACATCTGCCAGCTTGTTGATGTAAAGGCAGGACTTCCCGGTTTTGTGCTTACCTAGTTTTTTGAAATATTCGGCCAGATTTTGGTCATTGTCGCAGGATGTCAGGTAGATCACCAGGTTTTGTTTCCGGGGAGAAAATCCGGTCAGGAATCAGTCGCCTTCGCGTCCGCTTGCGTATTTGTAGTGGCAAGTTCCAAAACCGATCATGCTGGTTCCCCTCATTTTGGGTTCACTTCCTGTAATTCGCTGCATCATTTCAAACAGTTGGAAGCAGTCTTTTCTTTCTTGCTCCGGTTCAACGGAATTCAGAAAATCTTTTACCGACAAATTACTAGGTTTCGTTTTCAGTTCAGCCATAACGCAAGTTTTTATTAACAACAGGCTGCATCTCCGATGGGTTTTATATTCATTGAAAAACTGTCGCAAAGAGCTATTGGATTTGTTTATCTTCGTGGCGTGAAAAACGTTAAGGACATTGTGCTTCAAGATACCTTTTCAAAGGAGGATCTGGTCGCTTTGCTTCAGGCGGAAGGAAACGACCGGCAACTGTTGTTTGAAGCCGCTTATGAAAGAAAAATCCAGACCAATGGCAATAAGGTTTTTTTTCGTGGCTTGGTCGAGTTTTCCAATATCTGTTCAAAGGATTGCTTGTATTGCGGCATCCGAAAGAGCAACGAAAAGGTGGTGCGGTACGAAGCCAGCGACGAGGAAATTTTGGCGGCCTGCCGATTTGCCTGGGAAAACCTGTTTGGCTCGGTGGTTTTGCAATCGGGCGAGCTTTCTTCGCCAGCCTTTGTCAACCGGGTTGACCGCTTGCTGAGATCCATCAAGCAGCTTTCGAATAATGAGCTCGGGATCACTTTGTCGTGTGGCGAACAAAGCCGCGAAACTTATCGGCGTTGGTTTGAGAGTGGCGCGCATCGCTATTTGCTGCGCATTGAAAGTTCGTCGCCGGAGCTGTACGCCAAAATCCATCCAAACAACCCGCAACATTCATTCGAAAAAAGACTGGAGTGCCTGCGTGTATTGAAAAATTGTGGCTATCAGGCGGGAACCGGCGTGATGATTGGCTTGCCTTTTCAAACGATGGAGCAGCTGGCCGATGATTTGCTTTTTCTGAAAAAAATAGATGTGGACATGGTGGGCATGGGGCCCTACATTGAACACGAAGATACACCGCTGTACGCCTTTCGAAATCAATTAAAAAGCAAGCAGGAGCGTTTTGATTTAGCTTTGAAAATGGTGGCAGCCCTGCGTTTGCTAATGCCCGATATCAATATTGCGGCGGCAACAGCTTTGCAGGCGATTGATCCTGCCGGAAGGGAAAAAGCGCTGAAAATTGGAGCCAACGTCATTATGCCGAACCTGACTCCCTGCGATTTCAGAAAAGAATACCAACTTTATGAAGATAAACCGTGTTTAGATGAAGATGCCGATTTGTGCCGTAATTGCCTGGAAGCCCGGATTGAACTGGCTGGAGGTGAAATCGGCTACGGCGAGTGGGGTGACTCCAGGCATTTTTTTAAGCGCAACGGAATTCCGTCGGACTAACAATTCGCTAAAACAACTCGCCCCGTTTTTCGCGGAATTCCTGCTCATGGCGCAAAAGCCATTTTTTTCGCCAAAGCCCTCCGGCATAGCCCACCAGTTTTTTATTGGCGCCAATCACCCGGTGACAAGGAACAACAATGGCCAGCGGATTTTTTGAATTGGCGCCGCCAACGGCCCGCACCAGGTTTTTATCACCCAATTGCAGTGCCAGTTCCTGGTAGCTGATGAGCTTGCCATATTCAATGGCTTCCAACTGTTTCCAAACCCGCATCTGAAATTCAGTTCCATGTGGTTTTAACGGCAGATTAAAGTGGTGTAAGCGGCCGGCAAAATAGTCATCCAACTGCCGGACGATGTTTTCTTTCAGCTCCAGGTTGAAGCCTTCCGTATTGTGTTCATGATCTACAAAATGAATGCTGATTAGCTCTTGGTTTTCGCTGTCGAATCGCATCAGTCCGATCGGGGAAAGGTATGTATAGGATTCAGTCAATGTTTGTCGTTATTTATTTTTGTTAACATTGAGGTAACGTAAAATTAACGATAAAGGTTCATATAGAAAATCGAATGAAGGAGGAAATTTTGTGAAAATTTTAGGGTTAATCTTCGATAGCACCATAAATAATGGCTGTTAAACGATCGTAAAACTCACCATGTTTGAAGGGGTTGATTTGGGTCATTCCAACGAAAATTAATTCTTCTTTGGGATCAATGAAAAATTTGGTGCTAAAGTAACCTCCCCATTCGTAGGTTCCCGGAGATTTTGAATTCAGCCCATTGGCTTCTTCGGTGATTAAGCCAAAACCGAGGCAGAACGTGCTTCCCGGAATCTGGCTGATTCCAGCTCCTTGTTTGTTCAAAGCCACCAACTGGTCGGCAGTCATCAGCTCGATGGTCTTTCTTCCCAAAATACGATGTCCGTTGTATTCGCCATCATTGACCAGCGCCTGGATGAATCGGGCATAATCCATCGCCGTTGAGGATAACCCGCCGCCACCGGCATAGTGGCCGCGATCCTTTCGCTTCGGATAATCAATCAAATTCACGAGATCATCATCCTGCTTCATGATTGTTCCATTGTCTGTTTGGGCATACACGGGGACCAGCCTGTTGTGTTTTTCTTCAGGAAGATAAAAATGAGTATCGACCATGCCCAGCGGATCAAACAGGTGTTGCTGGAAATAATCGCGTAACGACATGCCAGACACCACTTCAATGACACGGCCTAAAACATCCATGTTCAGTCCGTAGTTGTAGCGTTCGCCCGGATGGAAAGCCAAAGGCACACTGGCCAGCGTGTCGATGAATTGCTCGGTTGTCCACGAACTATGCGAAAGGCCCACGCCAAGCAAACCTAACTTCTGGTAAATGGCTCTAATATTACCCTTCTCAAAATCGCCATATACCAGACCGGAAGTGTGGGTGAGCAAATGACGAATGGTGATCGGCCTTTTGGGGGCTATGGCGGTAAAGCTGGAGTCAGCCGGGTTAAACTGATCCAAAACGCCTGTCGATTTGAATGCCGGAATATAGCGATGAAGTGGTTCATCCAGCCCCAGTTTTCCTTGTTCGTAAAGTTGCATGATGCCGACACTCGTCACAGCTTTGGTCATCGAGGCAATTCGAAAAATATCATCTTTTTGATATTCCTCCCAGAAATTTAATGAACGGTAACCAAAGCTTTTATAGTAAGCTATTTTCCCGTGCCGGGCAACTAAAAAAACACCTCCGGGTAGCCAGCGATTGTCCATATATTGATGAATCAAGCTATCGGCCAGGGCGAGGCCTTCGTCGGAAAAGCCAGCTTCAACGGGTGGAACCTCTTGTAATGAAAGGCTTTGTTCTTTTGGGGTGGATGTACAGCCAACAAAAAACAGAATGCCAAAAATATATATCAATTGCTTGTGCATAAACTCAATCTTTATGAATTTTTTTGATAGGACAATTTACACAATTTTGATAACCGGCAAGAAAATTTGTCAAATAAAAAGCCACTTCGTTATTTTTTGAAGTAGCTTTTGTGAGGATCGACTTAGAGGCGATCTCGCCCAATGTACTTGGTATGCAGTAAGTGATGTGATTTCAGGCCCAGCGGTTCTCCCAGAAAATCCTGGTAGATTTTTAGTATTTCCGGATTTTCGTGCGATTTGCGAAGTGGCATGCCGGCATCTTCAGCATAAATGGCTTCCATGCGTTTTTCTCGAATTTCGGGACTTGTAGGAATCGGTTGGCCTCCGCCACCCAAACAGCCGCCCGGGCAAGCCATCACCTCGATGAAGTGGTACTGGCTGGTGCCGCTTTTTACCTCATCCATCACTTTTTGGGCGTTCACCAAGCCATGAGCAACCGCGCATTTGAGTTCCACGCCATCTAAAAAATCCCATTGGGTCAGTGGGTTCTCAATTTTGATGGTTGCCTGCCGCACACCTTCCATGCCACGAACTGGCGTGATGTTCAGGTTTTCAAAAGGAACTTCGCGACCCGTAACCAGTTCGTAAGCCGTTCGCAAAGCTGCTTCCATAACACCACCGGTAGCACCAAAAATGACCCCTGCTCCAGTTGATTCGCCCATTAGCCGGTCGAATTTCTCATCCGGAAGTTTTTTAAAGTCGATTCCTGCCTGTTTAATCATGATGGCCAATTCGCGGGTGGTGAGCACATAATCCACATCGCGGTAGCCGCTGTCGTGCATTTCAGGACGATTGGCCTCAAACTTTTTGGCCGTGCACGGCATAATGGAAACCGACACGATATTCTCCGGATCAATTTTCCGGGCTTTGGCATAGTAGGTTTTTACCAGCGCTCCAAACATTTGCTGGGGTGATTTACAAGTGGACAGGTGCTCCAGGAATTCTGGATACATGTGCTCGATGTATTTGATCCAGCCTGGTGAGCAGGAAGTTGCCATGGGTAGTTTTACGCTGTTATCTTTCTCTTTCAGAGCTTTCTTTAGCCGGTTCAGCAATTCTGTCCCTTCTTCGATGATGGTGAGATCGGCTGTAAAGTCGGTATCCAAAACAGCGTTAAACCCAAGCCGTTTGAGGGCTGAAACCATTTTTCCAGTTACCCTGGATCCTACTTCCATTCCCATTTCTTCACCCAGCCCAACACGCACAGCCGGAGCAGTTTGAACGACTACATGTTTGTCCGGATCCGAGATGGCATCCCACACCTCTTCGATGTAGTTGCGCTCAACTAAGGCTCCTGTGGGGCAGTGGTTTACACATTGTCCGCAGTTGGTGCAAACTACATCATTCATTGCTTTTTCAAAGAACGAGGCAATTTTCATTTCATCTCCCTTGTAGGCCACGGTCAGGGCATTTACGCCCTGCAGTTCGGCGCAGGTTCGAACACAGCGCTGGCAGCGGATACACTTGCTGTCATCTTTGATAATAGAAGGCGAAAACTGATCGATGGTGTAGTTTTTCATGGGTGCCAGCCGTAGGAAATCCTGGGTCATAATTTTATATTCCGAGGCCAATTCCTGCAACTCGCAGTTTCCGTTTTTATAGCATTTGGTGCAGTCGGCATTGTGTTCCGACAGCAGCAGCTCGATGATGTGCTTGCGGGAGTTCCGCACTTTCAGGCTGTTGGTTTGAATTTCCATTTCCTCTTCGCAAGGTGTGGCGCAAGCTGCTGCCAGCCGTTTTTGGCCCGATACTTCAACTACGCAGACCCGGCAGTTTCCAGCGATGCATAAATCTTTGTGAAAACACAAGGTTGGAATGATCATCCCGGCTTGATTGGCAGCGTCGAGGATGGTTTTCCCTTTTTCCACTTCAAGTGCTATTCCGTTTATGGTAACATGTATTGTGTTGCTCATTGTGCTTTTTCTTAATGGGTTAGTAGATCATTTCTTCTCTGAAATTTTCGACAATGGAACTAAAGGAATTGGCCACCGACTGGCCCAGGCCACATTTAGCCGTGAGCTGCATGGTTTCTGTCAGTTTAAGGAGCTTGTCGAGGTATTGCGCCGGCTTGTCGCCCCGTTTCACCGCTTTAATGCCGAAGTGTAGCTGTTGGCAGCCTACGCGGCAGGGGGTGCATTGTCCGCAACTTTCTTCGCGAAAAAATTCAAGGTAGTTATCCAGTACATTGTACATGGACCGGGAGCTGTTGAAAAGCATCATGGAACCACCAGTCGGGAGCGAGATGCCGGTGAGTTTGCCACGGTAGCCAATGGTTGTTTTTTCGAATCGTTTGCGGGGAACCAGGAAACCCGAGGCACCGCCAACCTGTACCGCTTTGGTATCGCCATCGCCAAACTCATTGACAAAATCCTGCAAACTCATGCCCAGTTCGAGCTCGTAAATGCCCGGTTTCGGCGTGTCGCCCGAAACGGAAAAGAGTTTGGAGCCCCGCGAATATTGCACGCCGAGGTCGTAAAATTTCTTGGCGCCGTATTTAAAAATGGTGAAGGTGTGCGCCAGTGTTTCAACGTTGTTAACCACGGTGGCTTTTCCCATATAGCCATTGGAACTGGGGTAGGGCGGCTTGTTGCGAGGTTCGCCGCGTTTGCCTTCCATCGATTCGAAGAGGGCGGTTTCCTCGCCACAAATATAGGCGCCGCTTCCCAGAAAAATTTTTATGGAGAAGTCGTGCCCAATTTGTTTGCAATAATATTCAAATTCCTGAATGACTTTGTTGAGCTCGGGTACCAGGAATTTGTATTCGCCCCGAAGGTAAATGTAACCTTGGTTGGAGCCAATCACATAGCCGCAAACCGCCATGGCCATCAGTACTTTATACGGTACTTTTGTCAAGATTTCACGATCCTTGAAGGTTCCCGGCTCACCTTCATCGGCGTTGCAAATCACAAACTTGGTGTCCGATGGATCTTCCGCAGTCAGCTTCCATTTCAAGCCGGTCGGGAAACCGGCTCCGCCACGACCTTTTAACTCCGAACTCATGAGTTCATTAATCAATTCCCGGGTGGGGCGTTTAAGCGTTTTATCCAGAATTCGTTCCCAGTCGTTTTCATTCTTGAAAATAAAATCTGCGCGTTTTAATTGGTAGGAATGTGCAACCATAGCCGTTATTTTTTAAGGTATTCAGTCAAAATTTCACGCACCGACTCGGGAGTCAGGTCGGTATAAACTTCATCGTTGATGAGCATGGCCGGCGCTTTGTGGCACCACCCGAGGCAGTTTGTTTGCAGCAAGGAAAATTTGCCGTCGGAGGTGGTTTCTCCCAGCCCAATCTTCAACATATCTTCGATGGCAAAAAGAATTTGATTCTTTCCTTTCATGGCGCAGGTAATGGTTTTGCACACCCGAATGAGGTAGGTCCCCATTTTTTTATGTTCCAGGAATGAATAGAATGTGGCTGTTCCGTAAACATCGGCTGCACTCAGGTTTAGCTCGCGAGCAATTTCGATCATGGACAACTCTGATAAATACTTTTCTTGCTCAACAACACCCTGCAGAATGGGCAACAGATTTGCCCGGCTTCGGCCGTGTTCATCAGCCAGATTTTTAATGAGGTCCTGTACTGGATTCATATGCGTTGGAATTAGTTGATTAGTAAAGTGACTCAAAAGGTAATAAGTTGTTAATAGGCGCCTGACTGGAGGCCGGATCCGCTCATGAACCGATTTTCCTGTTTTTCGTTGGAAGATCATTTGTTCAATTTCCTATAAAATTAAGGAAGCAAGATGAGATAATCAGAAGACTTTTATCAGAAAGATGGATTTATTAGGTGTTTTCCAACATAATTTGACTATTGCAGATTAGACTGATTCTAAATAACAAACTGGATTATTTGCTTAGGTGAAAGAGAAATGAATTGAAAATCTTTTCCAGTTCGTGTCGTCTAATGTCGTTTGGTCTTCTAATTTTGTCAGAAATTGAAAAGCAATGGCAATTGAAATTGAGCGAAAATTTTTGGTCGACGAGGACCTACTTCCCACCGCTGATGCGAAGATAGCGATGGTTCAGGCTTATTTGCAGGCCGATCCGGAGCGAACGGTGCGTGTGCGGCTGACCGATGATTCAGCCTTTTTGACGATTAAAGGCAAACTGGTTGGTTTTTCACGAAAAGAGTTTGAATATCCGATTCCTGTGGAAGATGCCCGGGAGCTACTCGAACTGGCAATCTATCCGCCGGTTGAAAAAGTGCGTCACCTGATTTGGGTGGACGGCAGAAAATGGGAAGTGGATGTTTTTTCCGGAGCCAATTTGGGTCTGGTGCTTGCCGAGTTGGAGTTGCCCAATGAAAATGAGCAAGTTGATTGGCCATCGTGGATCAAATCAGAAGTTACCGGGCAGGTGAAGTACCATAATTCCTACTTGTCGCAGCACCCTTATCGGGATTGGAAATAGTATTATGGCTTAGTTTTTGCTTGCTGTGCACAAGATTTTAATTGAAGTATCGTTTGAAAGTTAAGCCAAATAAACCGTTGGATTCATGAAAAACAGATTGACACGAACTGTTATTTTAATCATAACATTTTGCTACTTTAATTCGCAGGCTAACGAATTGCCGAAAAGAAAGAATGACTCAACAGTCGATTCGGTTGAGATCAGTGTTGAATATCTGAAGTATTTTCTGGAACGACAAAACGACTGGAAGCCACGGAATAGTGAGCTTTTGAAAAGCCTGAGGGGCTTGGTTCATTTTGTTGAAGATGAGAAGATCGACACCATTTTGTATAAGCTTAAAACTTACCGCGAAAGTCACGACGGCGATTTTTTTTACCGATTGCCCACACGCGTGGCCGATAGCCTGGATGTAGAAGGCTACGTTCCTTACGCCGACGTTCGCGAACAGCTCAACCAGCTGGAACGTTCCATTCAATCGACCATTGTGAAAGAGCAGATCGCTGTGCCGGAGGAATTGTTTGTGGACATGGACAAAAAAGTCAAACTCATTGCGGCCGGAGAGAAGGAAGTTCTGCTGATCGATTCGTTGGTTACCTTACCCGACAGCTTGAAAGGTTTTGATGCATTGCCTGATTCCGTGGTTCGCACTCCCGACGATTTCCGACGCCTGCAACGGCTCGACAGCGCCAAGAATGCTTTTCTGGAAACTGCGCGTTTGCAGTACAACAGTAACCTCTTGCAGGCTTATGTTGATTCGGTGTCGGAGGCCTATCAGAATCAATATGTTCAGGATTATATACGGCGGGCAAAATTCAATTTCCAGGATTCAATTAAAACCCAAAACTACCGGGTTTTGGAAAGGTATAACAACAGGGTGATGGAATCGGTGAATGACTCCATTGCGCACATGATTGACGTTTTGACCAACTATGCGGAGAAAGATTCTGTTGAAGTGTGGGTGAAAAACAGCGAGGGCGATTCAACCCGGGTTTGGCTGCGAAATGATGCCTCGCGATACAGTCGCATGTTTTTAAAGAACGAGCAGAAGGATTCGCTTGGAATCCGAATTCAGAATACGGCGAAAAACAGCATGCAAATTTTTATTGATGATGCGGTGACTTTAAAACGATTTACTTCACAGCGGACGAAGGATTATGATTTTGACCAGTTTGAGCCGGAAAATAATCTGAGGCAGATTGATAAACGATATCAAATTACCACCCCTTGGATTTTGGGAGGTGACGGAACGGTTGGCTTTACGCAAACTGCGGTCAATAAATATTGGAAGAAAGGGGTAGGTTCGCTGTCAACTTTAATGATTCTGAAAGGATATGCCAATTATTCGTATCGGAAAGTGAAGTGGGAAAACTCGGTGGAGTTTCGAAATGGCTGGATGAAGCCTTCGGAAGACAAAATTCAGAAAAACGATGATAAGTTTGAATTTATCTCACGATTTGGCTTGAGTGCTTTCAAAAAATGGTATTACAGTGCGGAATACGATTTTCAAACCCAAATCTTTAACGGCTACAAATATCCGGATCGCGACAACAAAGTTTCGGCATTTATGTCGCCGTCAAAGACGCTGATCAAGCTTGGTTTGGATTATAAGCCCAACAATAATTTTTCGTTGTTTCTGTCGCCTTTTACCTCAAAAACCGTTTCGGTGCGCGACACGGCCGAGGTGAATCCAACAGCATATGGGATTGAACAAGGTAAAAAGCGCTATTGGGAGCCGGGTTTAAACGCCGATATCTTCTTCAAGAAGGATCTCACGCCCGATATTTCCTATCAAATGAAATACAAAATGTTCATCAACTACAAGGCGCCATTTTCGAATTTCGATGTGGACTGGGAAAACAACGTGGTGATGCGGCTGAATGATTTTATGAACATGCGCATGCAGTTGCATTTTATATTCGATGACAATGTGCTGTTCAATGTGGGAGAAGACAGCGCGGGAAATGCGATTATGGAACCCCGCTGGCAAGTGAAGGAATTTATCACCATCGGGTTTGCCTATAAGCTAAATAAGCGTATTTTGCGTCGCGAAAAGGTGAATTAGACGATTGGACGTGAGCAGGGGATGCAGATCCGAAAAATCAACTGTTGCTAAAAGCGAGACAAAAATATTCCAGGATGAAAAACTACAAGAAATATTTCCGGCTGGCCGCTGACCCGGCTGATGTGTACAATGCGCTAACCAACCAGGTGATGATTGAAATTTGGACCGGCGAAGATGCGGTGATGGAAGAAAAACCCGACACGGAATTCTCGCTTTGGGATGGCAGTATTTGCGGAAAGAACCTGGAGTTTGTGAAAAACCATAAAATTGTTCAGGAATGGTATTTTGGCGAGCAGGATGAACCTTCCATTGTGACCATTAAGTTGCACAAAGATGGCGCGGGAACAAGCATGGAAGTGGTGCACACCAACATTCCCGACGAGGCTTATGACAACATTGCTGAGGGTTGGAAAGAAGATTACTTTGATGCCCTGAACCAGTTGTTTGAAGAGTAAGCGGGGAAGAAAATACAAAATTTCAAGTTCCAAATTCCGAGTTTCTAGTTGTTGATGCCGCAAGCTGCAAAAAGCTGCGGGTTGGAAACCTCGGCACCCGACAGTAAGCAATAAGTCAGCGTTTGACGAGAAACCGTCAGCGTGTTGAGCATTGTGTTTCAACTGCTCCACCAACCATACTGACTCCCCGGAACTGTATACCAACTGCTCCGCCGACGATACTGACTGCGCAGCGGAGTATGCGGAAAAAAAAGGGTTCGCGGTTTGCCGTCATTTTTCAAACAACAAAACCAACAGCTTAGAATTTTTTGCAACCTTTAAATCCGAAAAGTGTTCTATTTGCAAAAATCAAATCAACAACTAAAAGCTCAGCTCTTGAAGAACGATCATCAAACATGCATTCACTGCGGAGACGACTGCGGGCCGGCACCAATTATCTGGAATAACAAACCATTTTGCTGTCAGGGCTGCCAAACGGTTTACCAGTTGCTGAACGAAAACCAGATGGATCAATATTACAGCATCCAAGCGGCTCCCGGCATCAAACTGAACACCGACCAAATTCCTTCAGACGACAAGTTTGCCTACCTCGATCTGGAAGAGATTAGAAATGGGCTGCTCGACTTTTCCGATGGCGGCGTATCGAAAGTGCGCTTTTTCATTCCAACAATCCATTGCGCTTCCTGCATCTGGCTTTTGGAGAATTTGCACACGCTTCATCGTGGCGTGATCCAGTCGTCGGTCAATTTTCCAAAAAAAGAAGTGAGCATCACTTTTCGCGACGACGAAATTACTTTACGCCAACTGGTTGAGTTGCTGGCCTCCATCCATTATCTGCCGGAAATCAGCCAGCAGTCGATGGAAAAGCCTGAAAAGGGAAAAACCAACAAAACCCTGCTGGCTAAGATTGGAATTGCCGGCTTTGGTTTTCTAAACACCATGCTCTATCATTTTCCACAGTACATGCCAGGCAGCGAACACCTCGAAACAGACTTCCGCCTTACGTTTGGCTGGCTGAGCTTCTTGCTGAGCATTCCGGTCCTGATTTATTGCGCCAGCGACTATTTTCTGACCGCCTGGAAAAGCTTGCGAAAGAAAATGATCAGCATCGATCTGCCCATCGCCATCGGACTGGTAACCTTATTTCTACAAAGCACTTACGAAGTTGCGTCCGACCAGGGAATTGGCTATTTCGATTCGATGACGGGCCTTGTTTTTTTCATGCTCATCGGAAAATGGTATCAAAGTATTACCTACGAAGCCCTGACTTTTGAAAGAGACTACAAATCGTATTTTCCGGTGGCGGTGACCAAAGTAACGCCGGAAGGCAACACAACCATCGCCTTGAATGAGTTGAAAGCCGGCGACCGGATTTTGGTGCGTAACCAAGAGTTGATTCCAACCGATGCGACCATTGAAAAAGGCCATGCCAGTATTGATTACAGCTTTGTTACCGGCGAATCGATTCCGGTGGCCAAAAACACGGGCGACTTCGTTTTTGCGGGCGGCCGGCAAATGGGCAGCGCCATTGAGCTTTTGGTTCAAAAAGAAGTGGAGCAAAGCTACCTGACCCAACTGTGGAATCAAGACAAAAAAAAGGCGGACGACAAAAGTGCCATGTCGGGCATTATGGACAAAGTGAGCCAATATTTCACCCTGGTGATCATCAGCATCGCGCTATCGGCGGGCATTTACTGGAACTTTGCCGACTCAAGCAAAGCGCTGTTTGCCTTTACTTCGGTGCTGATTATTGCTTGCCCCTGTGCGCTGGCACTCACCATTCCGTTTACCTTCGGCACCACCATGCGGCAGTTTGGAAGAAAAGGATTCTACCTAAAAAATACGGCAGTAATTGAAAAGCTGTATCGCATTAAAACGGTTGTTTTCGACAAAACCGGAACCATCACCCACGCGCAATCTTCGAAAATTGAATTTCGTGGAGAGAAGCTGTCCGATGAACAAACCCGGCTGATTAAGTCGCTTGTCTTTCACTCCACCCATCCGCTGAGCAAAGCCATTTACGAATCAATCCCCGAGCCGGTATCCTACGAAGTGTCCAATTTCAAGGAAATTCCTTCACTCGGCATTACCGGGCTCGTGAACGGAAAGAAAATCAACATTGGATCGCAGTACTTTGTTACGGGCGACCAATCGTCAGCTAAAGAACTAAAAACGCAAGTGTGGGTTTTCATTGAAAACAAAACCCTGGGCTATTTTCAGTTTGAAAACAACTACCGCGAAGGTCTTGCTGAAACCATTGCCAACCTGCAAACAAGCTACGAATTGCAACTGATTAGCGGCGACAATGAATCGGAGCGACTCAACCTACTGCCGCTGTTTCAGGATCATGCCCGGCTCAACTTCAACCAGTCGCCAACCGATAAGTTGAACTACATTAAAAACTTGCAACAAAATGGCGAAGACGCCCTGATGATTGGTGACGGGCTGAACGATGCCGGAGCGCTGAACGAAAGCAAAGTGGGCCTGGTGGTGGCCGACAATATCTACAACTTTACACCAGCTTGCGACGCGATTTTGCAAGCCGAAAAGTTTGCCTCACTGCATCGCTTCATTCAGTTTACCAAAACCAGCATGCGCATTGTTTGGCTGTCGTTCCTGATCTCCTTTTTGTACAATATCGTAGGGATTTCATTTGCCGTCCAGGGCAACCTGTCGCCCATCATTGCAGCCATCCTGATGCCGCTCAGTTCGGTGACCGTCGTTGCATTTGCCACGTTCTCAGTGAATTTCATGGTCAAGAGAAAACAGCTTTGAAAATTGGTTTAAAACTCTGCGAAAAATTTGCTTATTTTAGGAAACAAAGTTTCAACGTGCTTGTTGTTTGATTCTGATTTGTGGATAAGTGTTGTGACCCGCAGCAGAAACGCAAACGTAAAAACTAAAAATGAACTAAAACCAAAGACATGTCGGTTGTATTTGTATTGATTATTATTGGGATATTAGTGGCATCCGTTTTTCTCTTTGCGTTTATCTGGGCCGTTCGAAACGGTCAGTTTGATGATTCTTACACCCCATCCGTCCGCATTCTATTTGATGACCCGGTTTCTTCGAAAGAAAACCAAAGTGACCTGACAGAAGACAAGTCGCAGAAAAAGCAATCTATTAAATCGTAGCTATATGGAATTACAGAAGTTCACCTATGACAACCGGATTACACGGGATTTTGCTGTGGCAACCATTGTATGGGGTGTTGTTGGGATGTTGGTCGGCTTATTGGTCGCCTTGCAGATTTTTATTCCTGAAATGAATTTCAGTCTGGAGTACACCACCTTCGGAAGAACCAGGCCCGTACATACCAACGCGGTGATTTTTGCCTTCGTTGGAAATGCCATTTTTACGGCCGTTTATTACTCAATGCCACGTTTGCTGAAAACCAGCATGTACAGCAGGCTGTTGGGCAAAATTCATTTTTGGGGCTGGCAGTTAATCATTGTTGCCGGGGCCATTACCCTGCTCATGGGTTACACCTCGGGCAAGGAATATGCCGAGCTGGAATGGCCAATTGACATTGCCATTACGCTGGTTTGGGTGATTTTCGGAATCAACATGTTTGGCACCATTTTGCAACGCCGCGTGAGCCACATCTATGTGGCCATTTGGTTTTACATTGCCACCTGGGTAACCGTTGCCGTCCTTCACGTTGTCAATTCCATTGAAATTCCATACAGCCTGATGAAAAGTTACCCGGTGTACGCCGGAATTCAGGATGCGCTGGTGCAGTGGTGGTACGGCCACAATGCCGTCGCCTTTTTCCTGACCACACCTTTCCTCGGACTGATGTATTATTTTGTTCCGAAGGCCGCCAACCGGCCCATCTACTCCTATAAATTATCAATCGTCCACTTCTGGTCGCTGATTTTTATTTACATCTGGGCCGGACCTCACCACTTATTATACAGCTCACTGCCCGATTGGCTGCAGGCCTTGGGAACGACTTTCTCCATCATGCTGATTGCCCCAAGCTGGGGAGGTATGATCAACGGCTTGCTGACCTTGCGCGGTGCCTGGGACAAAGTACGGAGAGACCCGGTTTTGAAGATGTTTGTGGTTGGAATAACGGCCTATGGTATGGCCACTTTTGAAGGCCCCATGATGTCGCTGAAAACCGTCAACGCCATCAGCCACTTCACCGACTGGACCGTTGGACACGTACACATTGGCGCGTTGGGCTGGAATGGCATGCTCACCTTTGGAATGCTCTACTGGCTGGTTCCCCGCTTGTACAACACCAAGCTTTACTCGGTCAAGCTGGCCAACGCACATTTCTGGATTTCCACACTGGCCATTATTTTCTACGCAGTTCCCCTTTACATTGGGGGAATTACACAGGCGCTAATGTGGAAAGAATTTACCCCGGAAGGTTATTTGGCTTATCCCAACTTCCTGGAAACAGTGACCCAGCTCATTCCCATGTACGCCACCCGCGCCTTTGGAGGTTTTCTGTATGTGGTTGGGATGCTCATGCTGGTGTTCAACGTAATAAAAACAGCTAAACAAGGCAGCCTTGTCAAAGTGGAAGAAGCGGAGGCGCCTGCATTACACCCGCAACCAGCCATGAAAACACCGTCAGAAAGCTGGCACGGATTTTTGGAGCGTAAACCCATTCGCTTCCTGATTTTTGCAACCATCGCCATCCTTATTGGCGGTGTATTTGAAATCATTCCAACCTACTTGATCAATTCAAACGTACCAATCATTTCGAGCGTACAACCTTATACGCCACTCGAACTGCAGGGGCGTGATATTTATGTTCGTGAAGGATGTTACAATTGTCACTCGCAAATGATCCGGCCTTTCCGGTCAGAAACGGAGCGCTATGGCGAGTATTCCAAAGCGGGCGAATTCATATACGATCATCCGTTCCAGTTTGGCTCCAAACGGACAGGCCCTGACTTGGCGCGCGAGGGTGTAAAAACCGGGCCACTATACAAACCCAACGCCTGGCACTACAATCACTTTATGGATCCGCAAAAGATGAACGAAGGATCGATCATGCCCAAGTATCCTTGGCTGGCGGAGAAAGACATCGATCTGAAGTCGACCGCGCCAAAAATCAGGGCGATGAAAAGATTAGGCGTTCCCTACCCCGACAACTATGAGCACAAAGCCAACGATGACCTGCTGGAGCAAGCCGAAGGAATTGCACAAAACCTACGCGAAGCCGGAATTGAAACCGAAAGCACCAAGGAAATCATTGCGCTGATCGCCTACATGCAACGCCTGGGGACGGATATTATGAAACCACAAGTTGAAGAAGAGGAGGAATAAGCTATGATGAAAGAACACTTACAAAGCATCATCGGTGTAGAATTGTATGCCATTATTGGCTTTTTGATTTTTTTTATATTCTTCATCATGGTCACCGTGCACACCATCCGAATGGATAAGAGCCGGGTCAGACGATTGAGTGAAATTCCGCTGGAAGATGAATTTAGAACGAACCAGGAGTAGCCTAAAATAGAAATCCTATGAGCACAACAGAAGATAAACACCACACAAAGCAGCAATCTCAACCCGAAATAGACGAGGTGACCAATGACCAGATACTCGAAGGACATGAATTTGACGGAATCCGTGAGTTGGACAACCAACTTCCACCCTGGCTGAAGTACCTGTTTTATGCCAGTATTGTTTTTGCAGCTTCCTACCTCACGCTGGTTTTTGTTTTTGAAGACGACCGGGTGATTCAGGCCAAGGAATATCAAAAAGAAATGGCCGCTTATATTGAGGAAGAAGAAGCTGTAGACGAAGAAGAACAAGCGGCTCCGGTTGTACGAACCCAGGAAGAAATTATGGCCAGCGGCGAAGCCACTTTCTCAAAAATCTGCTCGGTTTGTCATGGTAAATTCGGCGAAGGCCTGGTTGGCCCCAACTTTACCGATGAATACTGGATTCACGGCGGATCGCGCGAGGACATGCACAACGTGATTGTGACCGGCGTAATTGAAAAAGGGATGATTTCCTACAAAAACCTGCTTTCTGAACGGCAAATTCAGGATGTCATCACCTACATCAAAAGTTTGCAGGGAACCAATCCGCCAAACCAAAAAGCTCCCGAAGGTGAAAAATACGATCCGGAGGCTGAACAAGGAACGCCAAGTTAACCGACTTTCTAAAAGAAAGAAAAAATGAACTCAGCAGCAAACAAAACCGCCAATCAACAAGATAGCTTTCGCGATCACATGGCCACAGTTGATAACGAAGGAAAACGCGTTTGGCTTTTCCCAAAGATGCCCAAAGGCAAGTTATACAACTATCGGCGAGTTGTTGCCTACTCGTTGCTGCTGTTTTTCTATTTGGCTCCGCACCTCAAAATGGGAGGCGAACCGCTTCTTTTTCTGAATTTTGTTGGACGTAAGTTCGTGTTCTTTGGAAATACCTTATATCCGCAAGATTTCCATTTATTGATTTTTCCGTTGATTGCGCTCCTGGTTTTCATCATCTTGTTCACTGTTGTTTACGGACGTATTTTTTGCGGATGGACCTGTCCGCAAACGGTGTTCATGGAATTTTTGTATCGGCCAATTGAATACCTGATTGATGGCGACCGCCGGAAGCAACAAGTACTGGCACAACAAGAAATGGACTTGGAAAAGTTTCTGAAACGGACCGTAAAACATGCCCTTTTTCTGGCCATTTCGTTTTGGACCATTCTGACGTTTTGGTCTTATTTAATTGGCTTTTCCGAAGTACAGGTTTATCTGGCCAACTGGCCCACCGCCAATTTTTCCGCCCTGCTCGTCGTGCTTGCCTTTACCGGCATGCACTATTTTGTGTTTGGATGGTTTCGTGAGCAAGTGTGTACGCTGGTTTGCCCCTACGGAAGACTGCAAGGCGTGATGCTTGACAACGACTCAATTGTGGTGGCCTACGACTATGTGCGTGGCGAACCACGCGGAAGAGGCCGAAATGAAGAAAAAGGCGATTGTATTGATTGTAAGCGCTGTGTTGATGTTTGCCCTACCGGAATTGACATCCGTAACGGCACACAAATGGAGTGCATTAACTGCACGGCTTGTATTGATGCCTGCAACTCGGTGATGTACACGGTAAACAAGCCCAAAGGCCTGATCCGGTATGCTTCTGAAAACTCCATTCTGAAAGGAAAAAAACAACTATTAAATGCGCGGGCAATTGCTTACTCGGTCGTTTTGATCTTGCTGGTGGGTATCGCCAGCTATTCCTTCATCAACCGTGGCGATATTGAAACCACCCTTATTCGCGCACAGGGAAGCATGTTTCAGGAATACGGTGTCGATGCTTATAGTAACCTGTATAATCTGCAAATGGTGAACAAAACCAACGAACCGGTAGCGGCAGAGCTAAGGCTATTGGAGCCCGACGGACAAATCATGATGATGGGTGATGAACTCCGTCTTGAAGCCGGAGAAATTGCCAAACGCAATTTGCTCATCATTCTGAAAAAAGATCAACTAACAAATTCCAATACGCATTTACGTATTGGGGTTTATGAAAACGGCGAATTGCTAGAAGAAATCGGGACAAGCTTTGTTGGGCCAAATTCGCTGGATTACTAGTTAACGGCGACCTGCACTTTTTTATGATTGTGATTTCCACAACGAGTTGATACCTTACGAATCGTTCTAAAACACTAAAAATATCAGCAATGAAACTTAAAGTAAATTGGGGAACAGGCATTGTCATTGCACTTTTAATTATGATGTCGGCCATGCTTTACCTGGTCTCCATAGCCGTAAGGCAAGACTTTGATCTGGTTGAGAAAGATTACTATCAAAAATCGGTCAATTTTCAAAGTCAGATTGACAAAATAAACAATGTCCGCAAACTGGAAGTGCCGGTTAAACTCATTCAATCAGAAAAGGCGATTCAACTTGATTTTCCGAAGCTGTTTCAAAACGAATTGCTGGAAGGAACCATTCATATTTACAGCCCGGTCAGTGAGAAGAACGACCTGACCCTGCCGATCCGGCTGGATGCCGGCCTGAGCCAATCAATTTCGGTAAAAAACCTTCCACGCGGGCGCTACACCGTTAAACTGGACTGGACTTCGAATGACAAACCCTATTATCAGGAACTTGAAATACAACTACCATGATCTTTGATTTCATTGCCCCATTAACGATCGGATTAGTCGGAAGCTTTCACTGCATTGGTATGTGTGGCCCCATTGCGGTGGCCTTGCCCCTAAAAAGCCACAGTGCCGGAGCAAAAATTGCCGGAGGTTTGCTCTACAACATCGGCCGCACCCTCACCTACGCGGTACTCGGATTGCTGTTTGGGCTTTTAGGCGCCGGCATTCACCTGGCCGGTTTTCAGCAATGGACCTCCATTTTGCTCGGCGCAGTAATGATTTTGAGCGTACTTTTTCCTTACTTTTTCAAACAGCGAATAAGTTTTAGCGCTTTATTTACTGGCTATGCCGGACGATTGATTTCGCGCTTGCGCAAAATGTTCTCCAATCATTCCTACCAATCGCTGTTTACGATTGGATTGTTGAACGGTCTGCTTCCCTGCGGATTGGTTTACGTAGCCATTGCCGGCGCCATCAATACCAACCATGTCCTTTCCGGAGCGTTGTTTATGATTTTATTTGGCTTGGGCACCATTCCGATGATGTTGTTGATTTCGTTGACCGGGAACATGATCAGTGCGCGTTTGCGTTCAGGCATGCGCAAGGTTGTCCCCTACTTCATCGTACTCCTCGGCATTCTTTTTATCCTGCGGGGGCTGTCGCTTGGCATTCCATATGTGAGTCCCAAAGCAGAGAAACTGGCTCCGGCAGAACGAAGCATGGACGACAGCTGTTGCCACTGATCGGGGCAAAAAGCGACTTCTAATCCTTGAAGCAGAATTAATTAGGAAGATGTCGTAAAAACCAAAAAAAAACAAGAGCAGGAGGGCCGCGTGGAATCTCAAAAAAATAATGGTTTTATTTCCTTTTTTATAAACATTCAATGGTGTTTTTGGGTTTCTTATGGTGATAAACTAAGTCGGTCTTTCTATCTTGTGGAAAATCAAAAATCAAGAGGATAAAAAAACAAAATGAGGCTAAATCTTAAACATTTATTGTTTTTCATTGCCACCATACTTCAAATCAACTCATTTGGGCAAATCAACCCCGTCTCCGATGCGCCTGACGATCCCGAGGTAGGGGTTGTTGAGCATTTGGATGAGTACTTGCCAAAAGACATTTACATTACCGGATTGGATTCGCAGCGCGTTTTACTGACCGATCTGATTGACAAGCCAACGGTTTTAAATTTTGTTTATTATCGTTGTCCCGGTATCTGCAGCCCGCTCATGGAAGGCCTTGCCGAAGTGATGGATCGGTCGGATTTGAAACCAAACGAAGATTACCAAGTGCTGACCATCAGCTTCGACCCCACAGAAACCCTTGACCTCGCTGAACGGAAAAAGACAAACTACCTGAATCTGGTCAATAAAAAAGAAGCCATCAGTGCCGGTTGGAAATTCTTCATTTCCGATAGTGCCAGTATCGTCAAAGCAACAAAGGCCGTGGGTTTTCAATACAAAAGAACAGGAAACGATTTTTTGCATGCCGCATCGGTCATGGTCATCAGTCCCGATGGAAAAATAACCCGCTACCTAAACGGAATTTATTTTTTACCCTTTGAATTTAAGATGGCCATCATTGAAGCCAACAAAGGAAAATCAGGGCCAACCATCAATAAAATATTACAATTTTGCTATTCATATGATCCTGTTGGGCAAACCTATGTTTTGAATGTGACAAAAATTGCCGGATCAATTATTATGTTTATTGCATTGTTTATATTCCTGTATTTAGTATTTAAACCTAAACGAAAAGAAGTTTAACAAACGAACATTTATATGCAAGCAAGTTCTAAAATCCCCACTGATGTAAGTTATTTGGAATACGAAGGCAAACACAAGGGGCTTCGGGCGTGGATTTTTTCCACTGACCACAAGCGCATTGGTCTGCTCTACCTGTATTCCATGATGACCTTGTTTTTAGTTGGAGTTATTCTGGGCCTGGCCATGAGGTTTGAGCTGATTGCCCCGGGAAAAACCATTATGGATGCCAAAGATTATAATGCGGTTTTCACGGTTCACGGAGTGATCATGATTTTTATGATTGTGATTCCAGGCCTTCCGGCAGTCTTTGGAAACTTCATGCTCCCCATTATGATTGGAGCCAAAGATGTGGCCTTCCCGAAATTGAATTTATTATCCTGGTGGGTTTATATTGCCGGAGCTTTTCTGGTCATCACCTCCGTCTTGTTTGGCGATGGGTCGCCGGATACCGGCTGGACCTTTTACGCGCCCTACAGTTTTAAAACCGGGGCCAATATGCTCCCCGCCATTTTCGGCGCTTTTGTGCTGGGTTTTTCATCCATCCTCACGGGGCTAAACTTTATTGTAACCATGCATCGCATGCGGGCTCCGGGTATGACATGGACGAAAATGCCACTGTTTCCCTGGTCACTCTATGGAACCGCATGGATTCAGTTACTGGCAACTCCTATCGTTGGAATTACGCTGGTCTTGGTGGCTTTGGAGCGGATTTTTGGGATCGGCGTGTTCGATCCGGCACTGGGCGGTGATCCGATTTTGTACCAGCACCTTTTCTGGATTTATTCCCACCCGGCAGTTTATGTGATGATTCTTCCTGCCATGGGTGCGATTTCTGAGATTATTCCAACCTTCTCTCAAAAACATATTTTCGGGTACAAAGTCCTTGTGGTTTCGACCCTGGCAATTGCCTTTATTGGTTACTTTGTATGGGGCCACCACATGTTTACATCGGGAATGAGTGGAACAGCTCAGTATACATTTTCGATACTAACCTTTTTAGTCGCTATTCCCAGTGCCATAAAAGTATTCAATTGGATTTCAACCATGTATAAAGGATCCATCAATGTGCAAACGCCGTTTTACTGGGCAGCTTCCTTCATCTTTGTTTTTATGATTGGAGGTTTGTCAGGTTTGGTCGTTGGTGCCCTGGCAACCAACGTTTACCTGCACGACACAGCCTTTGTGGTTGCCCACTTCCACTTTATCGTATTCGGTGGTGTTGGATTTTCCTTCTTTGGTGCCATTCACTATTGGTTCCCAAAAATGTTTGGCCGGATGTACGATGCCACCTGGGCAAACATTGGCTGGCTGATCTTCACCATCGGTTTCCTGGCTCTATATTCGCCCATGTTCTATTTGGGAATGCAAGGAATGCCACGCCGTTATTACGATTATCTTGAAGAATTTCATGCCGCCAATATCCTATCAACATTGGGTTCATGGGTGATGACCTTAGGTTTGATCATTGTCATCATTAACCTGTTCCGGTCAGCGAAAAGCGGGCCAATTGCCGTGGCAAACCCTTGGAACGGCAAAACACTGGAATGGACTGTTCCGTCGCCACCCCCGGTTGAAAATTTTGACGAGATTCCTGAATACCAAGAAAAAGACGGACCTTACGAATATCAATAAACGCTATACCTATGTCACAAGTTATTCACCATGACGAGCACTATGACCCGGAAGGATCGAAGATCGGGATGTGGCTTTTCATTTTTACTGAATTGCTTCTATTTGGAGGGCTTTTCATTGTCTATTCGGTTTACCGTTATATGAATGCAGATGCATTTCACCTGGCGGCCGAAGAACTAAACACAACCGTTGGCGCTTTAAACACAGTCATTCTGCTGATTAGTAGTATGACCATTGCCATGTCAACTACCGCCCTTCAGAAAAAGCAAAAAGCAACCACCATTGTTTTGCTGGAAATTACCTTTATGCTGGCATTAATTTTTCTGGTGAACAAATATTTCGAGTGGGGTGTAAAATTTGATCATGGAATTTTCCCAGGATCTGAGTTTATGAAAGCGGAAATGAGCCAAGGCGAAGTGCTTTTCTTTGGTTTGTACTTTGTCATGACCGGCCTGCACGCCTTGCACATCGTTGCCGGACTAGTTATCATGGGATTTGCCCTGGCACGCGTGCAAAAAGGAACCGTTCATGCCGACCGGCCATCCTTGCTGGAAAATGCGGGTTTGTACTGGCACCTGGTCGATTTAATCTGGATTTTCCTTTTTCCTTTATTTTACCTAATCACTTAACGACTGAATCATGGAAAATGAAAAACATCATATCGTGCCGTACCGACTTTACGCGGTTGTTTTGCTGCTACTGCTGGTGCTAACTTTTATTTCAATTGCAATAACAGATATCAATTTGGGGGCATTCACCGTTGTCGGAGCATTATTGCTCGCCTCAATCAAATCGGGCTTGGTACTGATTTATTTCATGCACCTGAAATTTGACAAAGCCTACATCCAAATTATGGTTGGAATGGTTTTTATTTTGTTTATCGCTATCGTTCTTGTAACGTTTTTTGACTACTATTTCAGATAAGAAACTATGTATATTCTAGCATCAACACAAGCCTCTAATTTTGTTACCGGAGTCGACCGGGCATTTATTTTTATTCTTGCTGTCAGCTTTTTCTTTTTAATTGCCCTGACAGCAGTCATGATCTATTTTATTTTCAAATACAATAGAAAACGACACCCAAAGGCGGTACAAATAAAGGGAAGTAGCCTGTTGGAACTGGTGTGGACTGTTATTCCAACCATCTTGGTACTGATCATGTTCTACTACGGCTGGGCAGGATGGAAACCTATGAAAACAGCGCCAGACGATAGTTTTGAAATTACGGTGGTTGGCCGGATGTGGAATTTTACTTTCGAGTATGACAACGGCCGGCGAACCGACACGTTGTTTGTGCCAAAAGACCAACCCGTCAAACTGAATCTTCGGTCGATGGATGTGATCCACTCCGTTTTTATTCCTGCATTCCGGGTGAAGGAAGACGTGGTGCCGGGCAGCGAAAAGTTTATGTGGTTTACACCGACAAACGAAGGTATTTACGAACTGTTTTGTACCGAATATTGCGGACTTCAGCACTCCTACATGTACAACTGGGTGAAAGTAATGCCCCAAGATGACTTCAACAAGTGGTACACCGATACCACACAACAAGTGGCCAGCGCCGAGGTAGATTCTCCTGCAGCAGCAGGTAAACGAATTATGACCAATATTGGCTGCTTTGCCTGCCATTCAATTGATGGATCGAAAATTATTGGTCCTTCTTTTAAAGGAATTTACGGTCATGAAGTAACTGTAAAAACAGGAGGAAGCGAGCGGACTATTACGGTGGATGACGAATACATTAAACGCTCAATTTATGAACCAGAGGCTGACATTGTCGATGGTTTTAACAAAGGTTTGATGCAAAGCTACCAGGGACAGTTGAGTGACTCGGACGTTGAACAAATTATTGAATACCTGAAAACACTTCAATAGCATGAGCCGTCAAACCATTGGCTCCTATCTTAAGCTTATTTTACAACTGGGCAAAGCACGAATTTCTTTGCCCGTTGCTTTATCTGCCCTAACCGGTTTTGCCCTTCAAACGGGAACGATTGGGCTGGAAGGTCTTTACCTGGGCGTGGGCGTTTTTTTAATTTCGTGCAGCTCCGGCGCCATCAACCATTGGCAAGAACACCGCATTGATGCTGTCATGCCACGCACACAAAACAGACCAATTCCCTCGGGGAAAATTTCTCCTTTACTCGCCTCTTTGGTAGCCTTACTCTATTTTGTTTCAGGTGCAGTAATTTTAACCATTCATTTCCCGCCGGCAGCCCTGATCGCTAGCACTATTACCCTCCTTTCTTACAACGGTTTTTACACGCCACTGAAAAAGTATACAGCCTTTGCGGTGGTGCCCGGCTCCCTTGTTGGAGCCCTACCACCCTATATTGGATGGCTGGCTACAGGAGGCGACTTGCTCAGTCCGGTTATTTTTTGGGTAGCGGTCTTCTTTTTCATCGGCCAAATTCCCCATTTCTGGCTGTTGTTGTTGATGTTTGGAAAAGAATACAAGTTGGTTGGTTACCCGAGCTTAACAGACATCTTTACCGACAACCAAATTAAACGACTGAGCTACACGTGGATTTTATCGACCGTTGCAGCCGCACTAATCATTGCGCTAAAAATCATGATCGGCAAGATCGTCATCGCCATACTTCTGCTTTACATCTTTTATTTGCTTGTTACGACAAGCTCGCAACTACTTCTGAAAAACAACCTCCAGGTAAGAAGCACTTTTTTCAAGCTCAATTTCTTATACCTGTTTATGATGATTGCCATAATCGTGGACAGCCTCCTGTATCGTTGATGAACAAACCTAAAAATGGGATGTTGTTCCAATACATCAAGCTATTTTAATCCGTAAAAAAAAATGCTATGAAAACAAGCCTGCTATTATCACTCCTTATTCTGATTGCTGTGGCGTGCAATCAAAAAGACACGAAAACCGCCCCAGAAAAAGCCGTTGCAGATATTGAACTGGTTTATCATGTTGAAGGAATGACATGCGACCATTGCGAAATGTCCATTCAAAAAGGTGTAAATGAACTTGAAGGGATTGCAGAAGTTGAAGCTAACCATGAAGACTCAACGACACGTGTTGTTTATAATCCGTCGGTAACTGACCCCGGAAAAATTATGGCTGCCATTGAAAAAAGAGGTTATCGCGTTGTAAAATAAGATCTCCGGGGAGGTGTTAATTGCGGTTTATTTCAACTCAGATTTGGTGCCTGTTGACTTGGATTGCTTAAATTGGAAATATTTAATCTTTTTAACATCATCGAAGCAACTCTTTGGCAAGTTATTTGTCAGTAATAATAGACAAACATGAAAACAAGCCAGGAAACAAACTTTAAAATTTCATTTAAAAATTTTGGACTAAACAAAAAGTAGAAGTGAAAACATTAAAGTGAGTTTCGTACGTACCTTTTAAAACATTAACGTATGAAAACACCACTTATCTTATTCAATTTATTCATGATTTCATGCCTGATTGCTACAGCAGGCAGTGCCCAAACCTCCAATGTTTACGGGAAAGTAATGGACAAAGAGACCCATAAACCACTTTATGGCGTCAGTGTATGTCTTGAAGACGATCAGCTCGGCATAGGCACCATTACCAACAAAGATGGCGAATTCCGTCTTTGGAATCTCCCCGGTGACAGCCTGAATGTCTTGATTCGATGTGACGGTTACGAAACCTATGTTTTGGACCTCAGCACTTTCTCCAGTTCGTCTCAGGATGTAAAGGAAATTTACTTGGAAACTGAAACGAATCAAGATCAAAAACAGACCAGTTTACGACTGTTGTCGACTAAAAAAGAAGGCAAATAGTCGCAATCATTTTTCATTTTTTTGTGGAAAGCCGGAAAGTAAGCGCATTTTCGAGGCTGTTAATGAATCACCACGCTCGAATGAATCCAATTCTAATCGGGAATTTCATCAGGAAGCGCATCCCTGACAGCAACAATCTTGCCTGAAAAAATCAGGTCTTTACCTGCCATTGGATGATTAAAATCCATGGTTACCTGATCATTTTCGAGAGCGACAATCTTGCCCAAAAGCTCGTTTCCCTGCTTGTCCCCCATCGGAAAGACATGTCCGATCCGGACCACTTCATCATCAATTCGCCCGTCTTCTTCTGCAAATGTAGTCAGCGGTAGGTTTACGATTGCTTTGGAGTCGATGGGGCCGTAAGCTTCGGCTTCAGTAGCCTGAAAATAGAATTCATCGCCAGCCGACAAGCCCTGCAGATTTTGTTCAAAAACCTCCAGCAGGAGTTGATTTCCAAATAGAAATTCCTGAGCATCATCCGCAGTAACCTGCTGAAGTATTTGTCCGTCAGTCGCATCAGCGACCGCGTACTGCACTTTGGCAATGGTATTTTTTTTGATTTTCAAACGATCTTCGATTTTTGAACAATTCGTTTTATTCCTGAGACAAAGAGCGCACATAATGCACAATCTTCCATCTGTTTTCAGGGCTAATCTGTCCCCCATGAGGCCCCATCAAGCCGGAAAAAGAACCGACCGTAATCACATGAAATATTTCGCCATCAGGTTTTTCTGCCAAATATGCATCGATCAATGAGCGGGGTTTAGCCGGAAACATTCTGCTTGTAAATAAGTGTCCGTTACCATCGCCAATCTCACCGTGGCAGCTGATACAGAAAATCTCATACTGGCGTTTTCCTTCATCCAACACCTCGGGCGTTGCATCGAGTGGATTAACCAGAACCTGCCCGGCTCGTACCTGTTCATCCATTGAGCGCCCCTCAAAAGGATAGGGCTTAAAACCACGGGGAATAGTTCCCTCAGCCGGCAAACGCATGGTGGTTCCTTCTTCAAAAACAGGATTTTCTGAATAGGTTTTATAGGCCGGCGAGTAAGCCATATCGGGGAAAAAAGTATGTCCTGGCCGGTTTTTGTCACGGGTACACGCCGCAGACAATGCCACGACAACAAGCAGCAGGTATAGATTCACAGATCTTCTCATATCAGTATTGGGTATGGTATTCAAAACTTTCTTTATAAAATGGATGATTCTTTGGCACCATCGGCGCTCTGGCCAACGACCGAAAAACAAAAAACAAGAACAGCCCAACAAAGCCAATCGTGATTCCAATTTCTGGAATTCCAATTCCCGACTCTTCCCCACCCACAACACCAGGCATAATCAACTGGTAAAGATCAAGCCAATGGCCAATAAATACAATCACCGACACCGGTAACAGGATTAAAGAGCCGCGTTTTGAATCACGGGTCATCAGCGCAAAAAACGGCACTACAAAGTTCAGAATTAAATTGACGTAAAATATGGTGCTGAAGTGCTTATGTCTTTCGTAAAAGTAGACGGTTTCCTCTGGAATATTCGCATACCAGATGAGCATGTACTGCGAGAACCACAAATAAGCCCAGAAAATACTGAAACCGAACAGGTACTTCCCAAGATCGTGAATATGCTCACTGTTGACGTGCGCCATATAGCCCATTCGCCTCAATACAATCAGCAGGATGATCAACACCGCTGTTCCGCTGGCCAACATACTCGAAAAAACATACCAGCCATAGAGGGTGCTAAACCAGTGTGCATCAATCGACATCAGCCAGTCCCACGACGAAGTGACACTGGTAATGGCTAGTGTCACCACAAAAATGGCCGAAAAAATCCGAAACTTCCGGTAATATTTCAAATCCCCTGTTTCATCCAGTTGAAGGGAATATTTCCGTATAAAATGAGCCAATAGGATCCATGCTGCAAAGTAAGCGGCAAATCGCACATAAAAGAAGGGTGCATTCAAGTAAGCCACTTTCTTCAACAGGATCTCATCCAAATGATCTTCATGGGTCCACTCATAAAGCAAATGCAATCCTCCAAACACAAACAACAACAACATTAAAACGCCTGCAACCGGGATAAACGAGCTCATGGCCTCGCCAATTCGCTGAATACTGGTGTGCCAACCCGACTCAGCAATGGTGTGAACCGTAACCAAAAACAGTCCGATCAATCCCAAGGCCAGGAAATAGTACGTGTTTAATAACAAGTTTGCAGCAATGCGCTCGCCTCCCGTGCCAATAAAAAAGCTGACCGCCAATGAAAGAATACCAATTCCAATCATCCCATAAATCAGGCTTGAAAGTTTTTTGGTGAGTACGAATTTCTGATTTTCCATGACCATGCTATGCTTTTAAGGTTATTCCCTCAGCACCAGCTTCCGCAAGCGCCAGTTCAATTTCTTTGATATTTTCATCCGCCAGGCTGTCATCAACTTCAACAACAACCAGAAACCGATCATCGGTCGCTCGTTCATCGTGAATCAACGCTTTTGCTCCCGGCCCCAATTTGTTGCTCACAAAAAAAGCAATGACCATGGCAAATGCTGAAAACAAAACCGTCAGCTCAAACGCAACCGGCATAAACGAAGGCACTGCGAAAAATGGTTTTCCTCCAATGTTCAAAGGATAATCGACGGTAAAAATCCAAGCTTGAAAACCAAAGCCGAGCACTGCGCCGATGGCTCCAGCAACAAACGCGACTCGTGTCAACCGGGAACGCCGCATGTTTAAAGCCTTATCAATGCCATGAACCGGAAAAGGCGTCAAGACATCCAAAATCTTTAACCCTTTTGCTTTCATTTGCCCAATTCCTTTTAGCAAATCTTCTTCATCCAAATAATAAGCTGTAATGTATTTATTCATGGCCGGTTAATTTTTGTTTTTCTCCTGAAGATTTTAAAACACCCTTTACCTCCGCCACTGCAATTACCGGAAACACCCGGATAAACAACAGAAACAAAGTGAAGAACAAGCCCAGTGTTCCGACATATAAACCAACCTCAACCATCGTCGGACTGTACATCGTCCAACTTGAAGGCAAAAAATCGCGGTGTAAAGAGGTAACCACAATAACAAAACGTTCGAACCACATGCCGATGTTTACGAAAATGGAAATGATGAAGGTCAACACCACACTTCGACGGATTTTTCGAAACCAGAAAAGCTGCGGTGTAATCACATTACAGGTCATCATGATCCAGTATGCCCAAGCGTAAGGGCCAAATGCCCGGTTGAAAAACGCATAGGTTTCAAACTCAACTCCCGAATACCAGGCAATAAAAAACTCAGTCAGGTAGGCAACCCCCACTATTGAACCGGTCAGAATAATAATCTTATTCATCGATTCGATATGATTCAGGGTAATGTATTCTTCCAGATTCAGTGCTTTCCGGGTTACAATCATCAAGGTAAGCACCATGGCGAAACCCGAAAAAATGGCACCCGACACAAAGTAAGGCGGAAAAATAGTGGTGTGCCAACCGGGAATGACAGAGGTGGCAAAGTCAAAACTTACAATGGTGTGAACCGACAATACCAGCGGAGCGGCCAAGCCTGCCAAAATTAAACTAACCGTTTCGTGGCGCGACCAATGGCGGGCTGATCCGGTCCATCCGAAACTTAGAAAACCATAGATTGCTTTTCTAATTTTGGTTGTTGCCCGGTCACGAACAGTTCCCAAGTCGGGAATCAATCCCACATACCAAAACACCAAAGAAACCGCAAAGTAGGTTGAAATGGCAAAAACGTCCCACAAAAGGGGCGAGTTAAAGTTCACCCACAGTGCGCGTGTATTTGGATACGGGAAAATGTAAAATCCCAGTAAGAGCCGCCCCATATGGATCAAAGGAAAGAACCCGGCACACATCACGGCAATCAAGGTCATGGCTTCGGCAGAACGGTTGATGCTGGTCCGCCACTTTTGCCTGAAAAGCAACAAGATGGCGGAGATAAACGTACCGGCATGACCGATACCGACCCACCAAACAAAGTTGGTAATTCCCCATCCCCAGCCGATGGTTTTATTGAGGCCCCATTCTCCGATACCGTAAAAAACGGTTCTGAACGTGGCCCAAGCACCAAATAGAAGGGCGATGCCTGCCAGGGTAATTCCGGCATACCAGTACTTGGACGGTTTGCCTGCCATGGGTGACAAAATATCATCGGTCACCTGTTTGTAGTTCTTATTTCCCCGAATTAACGGTTCTCTGAGCGGAGATGTGTACATTCCTAATTCGTTTTAGTTATATGGTTTTATTTTTAACCTTGGTTAGGTAGCCCACCGATGGCAGCGTGTGCAACTCTTCCAGCAGATGATAGTTACGCTCATCGGCGAAGAACTTCGAAATTCGGCTTTGCTCATTATTCAAGTCTCCAAAAACAATCGCATCCGCCGGACATGATTGGGCGCAGGCTGGCACCACTTCGCCATCTTTCAAGGTTCTGTTTTCATTTTTCGCAACCAGCTTTTTCTCCTGAATACGCTGAACGCAGAACGAACATTTCTCAATCACTCCTTTGGCACGCACCGTCACATCCGGATTCAGCACCAAACGTCGTAAGTCGGTGGTCATTTCTGCCGGATCTTTCTTATTACCAGGCATGGCATCAGCACCGGTATAATCAAAGAAGTTGAATCGCCGGACTTTGTACGGACAGTTGTTATTGCAATAACGCGTACCAATACAGCGGTTGTACGCCATCTGGTTAATGCCTTCATTACTGTGGGTTGTAGCAGCCACCGGACAAACGTTTTCGCAGGGCGCGTTGTCGCAATGCTGACACATGACTGGCTGGCGAACAAGCTCCGGATTTTCCGGATCGCCTTTATAATAGCGGTCAATTCGGATCCAGTGCATTTCACGAGCCTTGATGACCTGCTCTTTTCCGACAACCGGAACATTATTCTCGGCAGAACACGCGACAACACAGGCATTACAACCAGTGCACGAGTTCAAATCAATGGCCATTCCCCAGTGAAATCCTTCGAACTTACGTTGTGCATAAAGCGATTTCATGTGTGACTTGATGGTTTCTCGCACTTCGTTGCCCGAAGCCGGGTTCGCCAAATATTGCTCCAAGGTGGTTTCGCGCACCAGGCTTCTTCCTTCCATCGAATGGTGAGACTGCGTGCGGGCCAACTGATACTCACCAGCCACTTTCTCGATCGTAACCTGTGACAAATAATTTTGTTTCGCGCCATTCTGGGTTTGAATCAACGGAAATGCATTTTGCCCGATGGTACCATCAGGAATGCCCATGTTACGTCTTCCGTAGCCCAAAGCCACCGAAATTGTTTTATATTCTTGCCCCGGCTGAACAATCACCGGAATGGGCCCGAAGTCATTAATCTTAATCAACTGTTCATCCTCAAGCTCCAGCTCGGCAGCTAACTTAGGCGAAACCGCAGCATAGTTATCCCAGCAAACTTTGGTCACCGGATCTGGAAGTTCTTGCAGCCAAGGGTTGTTGGCTTGCTTTCCGGATCCAACACTGACGTTTGTATAGAAGGCCAGTTCAAGCGAATCGGCAGCAGACGTACTTTTCGCCTGCCCCAATGCTGACTCAACAGCGCCCGCATTGAAGGCTTGAATTTCCGCTTCCTTTCGTCCGGATTCAAAAACACCATCATGCAATTTATTATTCCAGAAATCGTCAAACGAAGCTTCTCCGGAACCTGCCAACAAGTTATCTTCCCAATATTTCTGAATGTAAGTATGATAGTCGACCGGATTGCCGGCCCATTTCAGCAAACTTTCCTGAGCTGCCCGGGTTTTAAAAATCGGGCGAATGGTGGGTTGCGCCAGCGAATAGCTTCCAGTTTTCACTTCGGCATCATTCCATGCTTCCAGGTAGTGGTGATCCGGGCAAACGAAATGCACATGTTCCGAAGTTTCTTCACCCAAAATGGGCATTGCAATTTTTAGCTTGACATTTTGCAGGGCGCTGACAAACCTGTCCGCCTCCGGATAATCGAAAGCTGGATTGACGTCGTACAAAATCAGTCCGTCTACTTGGCCGCTTTCCATTTCGCCAACCAGTCGATCCATGTCTTCATCCATGCCCTGACGCAGTTTTAAATGAACATCCGTTTGAATAGTTGCGCCATAATTGCCCAATAACTCGTTGATCGCATTCACGATCAGTTGATTATCGGCATCGTTGCTGCCACTAACAACCAGCGACTTTCCTTTTTTCGAGAATAATTCCGCTGCAATTTTTTTAACGTCAACAGGCGAGCTTGGAACAGAAGAGCCAGCTTGCCCATTTAATTTTCGAAGTTCCTGAAGCAGATTCGCCAAGACCAGCTTTTCCTGTGAAGGCCGGATTTGGTAGCGTTCGTCAGCATTTGATCCGGTTAGCGACATGCCCCCTTCAAAATGAATATGACGCGACATACGACCTTCTCCATCCACCAGTTTCCTGTTTTTTGCATATTGCTTGGTGTACTCCACCGGAGAAAGCCAAGTACCGAGGAAGTCGGCATCAAAACCGACAATCATTTCAGCCTTGCTAAAATCGTAAGCGGGAATAAACGCTTTCCCGAAGGTTTCTTCATTGGCTTTCAGCATGCCAGACGCCGAAAGGACATCGTACTGAATATGTTCCGAACCGGGGTGAGCATCCAAAAATTCCTGAATGGCTGCCTTGGTCGAAGGGCTGATGATGGTCGAACTTAAAATCACCACTTTGCCTTGCCGTTTTTTCGCCTCGTCCAGAAACAGCATGATTTTCTCATCTGCTTCTTCCCAGCTTATTTTTTTCCCTTCGTAGGTTGGATTTTTATGTCTTTTGTTGTCGTATAGGCCCAATACCGATGCTTGGGTTCGCGCATTGGTTCCCCCCATTGTTACAGGCGACAAGGTGTTCCCTTCAATTTTAATTGGACGCCCGTCGCGTACTTTCACCAATATGCTACAATAATCAATGCCATCGAAGTAGGTTGATGCAAAGTAGCTGGCTTCTCCCGGGATAATTTTTTCGGGTTGAATCAGGAAGGGGATGGCTTTTTGAACGGGCTGCTCACAACTGGCGGCAATGGCCGCCGATGCCACGGTAAAGCCAAAAAGTTTCAAAAAATCACGGCGCGAATTTCCGGTCGATTTCGCCTCCTGTTTCATCTGAAGAATGGATTTTCTGTCTCCGGCATCGGGCTCACTTGATGCCAGCCGGGCGTCATAAATCAAATCATCCAAACTTTTATAATATTGTTCCTTCATTCCGAGTAGGTTTGTTGTTTATTAATAATGACACTTCATACAATCGGTTCCGCCAATCATATCGACCGTAACCTTATCTATTTCGCCTTTTTTGATTTGCTCGTGAAGGGCTTCGTATGATTCGTAGAAATTGTTATCGACAAATTGAACTTCTTTCGTGCGGTGACAATCAATACACCAGCCCATGCTCAGGTCTTCCACCTGCCTTACTACGTCCATTTCGGCCACATCGCCATGACATTCAATACAGTCCAGCTTACCTGCATTGACATGCTGGGCATGGCTAAAGAAAACATGATCGGGCAAATCGTGAATGCGCACCCATTCCACCGGAATATTGTTTTCGGTGGCTTCAATCACTTTAGCAATCTCAAATTTGCCAGACCGGGCTCCTTCGCGAACGAGGGAGTGGCAATTCAAACACAGATCTGTCGGTGGAATTCCAGCCGACTTACTTTCTTCAACGGTAAAGTGACAGTATTTACAATCAATTTGATTTTGTCCGGCATGCACTTTATGCGAAAATTTAATGGGTTGTGCGGGTTCGTAATTCTGCGATCGTCCGAGACGAACACCATCCTCATAAAGCATTTTAACCTGGAAGCCAAAAACTCCCAGAAATATTATTAAAGGGATTGCCTTATATTTTATTTTCCGAAAAAAGATCATTTCCAGCAGTGCCCAGGTAATAATCAAACCTAAAAAAAGGAAAAGCAACAAACGGTCGATGGTTGGCTTTACCGATGCCGGCCCACGCATTGACAAATCATCCAGATAGGCTTTTACGGTTTTGAGGTCGGCATCTTCAAAATTATAATCTTTGTGCACTTCGGCCATCATACCGCCGGAGGGTTCCATCACAACAGCCTTAAATTCAGCAAAATCCTTTTCAAGGTATTTGTTGGCAATATCAAGTGCCGAAGGGTTCCAGTTCAGCGTATCCGAAGGAGTAATGTTGTGACATGAAGTACATGATGCCTGCTGGTTGCTGTGTGGCAACAATCCTCTGAAGAAACGTTCCCCGCGTTTAATATCGTTCCGGTAATGACTAAATTTCTCGGCTCCGGCAGGTTTGCTCTTGGCTGGAGCACTGTCAGCGGCTAAGGTATCTTCCATTGCGGCCTGGCTTGTTGTATCGGCCTGGTTAGCAGTTTGCTCCACATTGGCTGAGTCAGCAGAAACAGAATCCGATGGGTTGGTTGGTGCTGATTGCTCAACAGCGGTGCTGTCAGCAGAATCTTGTTCACTTTGTTGCGTTTGTGTTCCAGCAAAAGCCGCTGCCGAAAAAACAAAAATTGACATGGAGAGTACGAATAGAAAACCCTTGGGGGAAAACCCGGATTTCCATAACACAGGGGACTTTAATTTCATTCTACAAGCTTTAATAAGTTTTTTTTCAAACCTTAGGATTTTGCAACTCATGAGAATTAACAAACTTTATACTTTAAGGTTTTCCCGCTCAAGTTAAAAAAATATCCCCAATAAACATTTAAAAGCTGCTCGTATAACAGGCTATTGGCCTGCTTTTTTTAAGTATCTGACTCTGAACAGCATTTCAAAACGGAAAGCACGAATTTTAATAGACGTGAATGATGGCTTTTTCTCTACCAATAGATAATTTCGATTTACCTTACTCCAAATTCTCGGTGAGTTTCCGCACGATTTTCAGGTTGTCGAGAAACTCCTTGGCAATGACCCGAACGATGGTGTAGGCTGGAATGGCCAGAATCATACCCAAGATACCTGCTGCACTTCCGGCAGCCAAAATGACGATAAAAATCTCAAGCGGGTGCGCTTTCACGCTGCTGGAATATATCAACGGTTGAAACAGGATATTGTCGATGACCTGCACAACCACAAAAACCAGCAGCATCAATCCGAGGAGTGGCAAGGTGTGGCTCGCAAAATCAGCGTTCAGGTTGATGGCGATTCCGATCAACAACCCGACAATGGCGCCAATCCAGGGTCCGAGGTAGGGAATCACATTGAACAACCCGCAAAACAGCCCAATAACAACCGCATGACTAAAGCCGATGCCAACAATGGTCAATCCCAGTGTAACCAAGGTACCCACCATGGTTACTTCAAACAACAGCCCGATAAAATATCGTCGCAGCAAATTGTAGATCGAATGTAAAATACGACTCACTTTCTCTTCGTAGTCAAACGGAACAATCAGCAAGATACTGTCACGAAACATATTTTCTTCCTTCAGAAAAAAGAAGGTGATGAATGAAACGGCAAAGAAAGTAACAAACAATTCACCCAGCGTTCCCGCAACAAATTCAAACACATCGGCCAGCCTCGAAAAATTCAGGCGCTCTCCAAACTGCGCCTTCATCATGGCTACCAATCGGGCATCATTCTCAGGCCCCGGATCTTCACCCATAAACTCCATCCACTGCCGGATCGGCTGTTCAAAAACCTGAACAACTGCATTCAAATCAATAGTCGAAAGCTGCTCAAATTCGTTAATCAATAATGGGATTAAAAAGCGAAAAGAACCAATAAAAAATATCCAGAAGATCAATAAGGTGAGAAAAGCTCCGACCGAATTTGAGACGGAAAAACGCCCCAGTTCAAATTTCTGAAAAAAACGTACGACTGGACGACCAACCAACGACAACACAGCCGCAATCAAAACATAGGTTACAATGGCACTAAAATACCACACCAAAAATATAACCACAAGAAAACCAACGATCAGCAAAATATTCCGGGTTCTGCCCTGCACTTTTATCATCGCAACGTTTTTTTACAAATATACCGGATAAATTCAAGTTTTAAAGCGAACCATGGATTAGACAGCCCTGACAAGCCAGCCGGGAAATACCACCGATTGTTAAAACCAGCGGCATTATGCGCTCAAATCGGCCCGCCTATGCAATTGTTGCAGTATTTTTTTAATAAATTTGAAAGCCAATAAAAAAAGTATGACGACTGATAAGTTTAAAGCCTTAATTGTTGATGACGAAAAAGAAGCACGAGATGTGCTAAAATATTTGCTTCGGAAGCATTCGGACGTTGAAAACATTTCCGAGGCGGACAGTACGGAATCGGCCTTGTTCAAGTTTTTGCGAGACAAACCTGAAATCGTTTTCCTCGATTTGGTCATGCCCGGAAAAAATGGGTTCGAATTCATTTCACTGATAAAAAAAGAAAAACTGGACACCAACATTGTCATTGTCAGCTCATACCGGGATATGGCCATCGATGCCATTAAAAATGAAGTGTATGATTTTCTGTTGAAACCGGTCAGTGCAGATAAGCTCGAAACCATCATGACCACAATTAGAAACAGAAAATCGGCTATTCCAAATGCTGAACTCGACGCCCTTTTGACCAATCTCAAACACGAATCAAAACTGAAACTGTCGTCGGCCAACAGCCACATCGTTATTGATCCGAAAGAAATCGTGTATTGTGAAGCAGAAGGCTCTTACACGCACTTTCACCTGGTGAACGGAAATGTGGAACTTGCCAACACGTATCTGGGCAAGATTGAAGAGATACTTGGAAACTACGATTTTTTCAGAATTGGACGTTCCCATTTGATCAACCTCGACAAACTGAAAAGTGTGAGTCGCTACGATAACTCCTGCATTTTAGCTGCCAGCAAAAAAGAGGTCAAACTTTATGGTTCAAAGAAACAAATTCGAGAACTTTGCAAAATTGAGTCAAAAGAAGAGGAAGAAGAAGTTTAATGGCAGAAAACAAACCCATAACGGCAATGATTATTGAAGATGACCTGGAGGCCATCTCTTTGTTGGAAATCTACCTGAAAGCTTTCCGCGAGCTGGAAGTCATCGACAAAACAATGAATCCCAAGCAAGGCATCAAATTGCTTCTGAAAAAAATGCCTGACATTGTGTTTTTGGATATCGACATGCCTGACACCAACGGCATTGAAGTTGCCGAAGCCATTATCGAGCATGAGCTAACTACCGAAATTGTATTCACAACGGCACACAGCAAATACGCCTACAAAACGCTGAAAGTAAAACCACTGGATTACCTGGTAAAACCATTTGGCCCGGAAGAATTAATATCGGTAATTAACCGATACAAGGCGCGGGCAAAGCGCAAAGAGATGGATCGGAGAATGGACTTTTTCATCCGCAACAGCCGGCCCACTCAAAGACTAAAACTCCCCACCGACAGCGGGATTGTCTTTGTCAATCCGGAAGACGTGATGCTAATCCAGGGGCAGGAAAACCAAACCTATATCTTTCTTGCTAACGGAACCGTCGAGCTGGTTACGTCCTTGATTCACAAAATTATTGAACAGATTGACTCGCCCAGCTTCGTGCGAGCCAACCGTGCGGCTTTCATCAACCTGCAATACCTCCGGCGAGTTGACCGCAAAAACAGGGTTTGCACCCTGATCCACCAAAATACGGTGATTGAAGAACCATTGAACCGGTCGAGTATCACTTTCTTCGAAAAGCTAAACTGCTTTCCAATAACATAAAAACCAGCGCACATTGACCTGTTTTACGCTGGCTTTAATGTTGATTTGCGTCCGAACGGCACGCAAACAATTATCGTAAGAGTTGATGTGCCTTAGCTTTTCAATAGAGCACAATCGAGCACATCGCTAATCGTTTTGACAAAATGAAATTTTAGGCCTTTCAAATAAACGTCCTTAATTTCTTCCAAATCCTTCTTATTATCGGCCGACAGTAAGATCTCTTTAATACCCGCCCGCTTAGCAGCCAAAATCTTCTCCTTGATTCCACCAACCGGAAGCACTTTCCCGCGCAAGGTGATTTCGCCGGTCATGGCAATATTCTTGCGCACTTTCCGCTTCGAAAGGCTGGAAGCCAACGAAGTAACCATGGTCACACCCGCCGATGGCCCATCCTTCGGAATGGCTCCTTCGGGCACGTGAACATGAAAATTATTGTTATCGAAAACGTTCTGATCAATGCCCAACTCTTCGCGGTGCGACTTCAGGTACTCCAGGGCCAACATGGCCGACTCTTTCATGACTTCACCCAAATTGCCGGTTAGTGTCAAACCACCCTTTCCGGTGCTTAAGCTCGACTCGACAAACAAAATTTCGCCGCCGTGAGCAGTCCAGGCCAAGCCGGTGACCACACCCGGAATCTCGTTTCCCTGGTAGCTTTCGCGCGTGTATTGCATCACACCCAGGTACTCACGAATATCATCCTTTGTCAGCTTTTTGTTGAACGGCTCTTCAAACGCTATTTTTTTGGCTATCCGTCGAATTACCTTGGCCAGCTTTTTATCCAGTTCGCGCACGCCCGATTCGCGGGTATAGTTCTCCACAATATGTTCCAGCACTTCTTTCGAGAAAGTCAACTGACTTTTCTCCACCCCATGGTTCGCCAGTTGTTTTGGAATCAAGTGCCGTTTGGCAATCTCAATTTTCTCCTCCACAATGTACCCGTTCACATCAATCAGCTCGAGGCGGTCGCGCAGCGGGGCAGCAATGGTGTTCAGCGTGTTGGCCGTTGCCACAAACATCACCTTCGACAAATCGTAATCCAGCTCCACATAATTGTCGTGAAACTCAGCATTTTGTTCCGGATCCAACACCTCGAGCAAAGCCGAAGCCGGGTCGCCATGAAAATCGCTCGAAACTTTATCGATCTCATCCAGAATGAAGACCGGATTTGATGTTTTGGCTTTTTTAATATTCTGAAGAATTCGTCCGGGCATGGCACCAATGTAGGTTTTCCTGTGCCCGCGAATCTCGGCTTCGTCGTGCAAACCACCCAAACTCATGCGGATGTATTTTCGGTCGAGCGCCCGCGCAATCGATTTTCCGAGCGAAGTTTTCCCAACTCCCGGAGGCCCGTACAAACACAAAATCGGTGCCTTCATGTCTTTTTTTAATTTCAGAACTGCCAGGTGCTCCAAAATCCGTTCTTTCACTTTTTCCAAGCCATAATGGTCCTCATCCAGCACTTTTTCAGCATGTTTCAGGTCGAAGTTGTCCTCGGTGTATTCATTCCATGGTAAATCCAGCAAAGTCTGGCAATACGAAAACTGCACCGAATATTCGCCGGCAGCCGGATTTAACCGATGCAACTTATTAACCTCCTTATCGAAAAATTTGGAAACATCTTCGCTCCATTTTTTGTCTTTGGCTGCCGCCTTCATTTCATTGATTTCCTGCTCAATCGGGTTTCCACCCAGCTCATCCTGGATGGTCTTCATTTGCTGATTAAGCAGAAACTCGCGCTGCTGCTGATCCAGATCGGTTTTTACTTTCGATTGAATATCACGCTTCAACTCCAGCATTTGCACTTCCTTCACCAAGTAGGAAATCGCCTGAATTCCCCGCTCACGCACATCGGCAATCTCAAGCAAAGTTTGCTTTTCCTCCACTTCCAGGTCGGTGTTCGAACAAATAAAATTGATCAGGAAAGTAGAGTTCTCAATATTTTTAACGGCAAAAGTCGCTTCGGGCGGCACATTGCTTGAATACTGGGCCACTTTGATTGACAAATCTTTCAACGAACCAACCACTGCGTTAAACTCAGCACTGTTTTCTTTAGGCAGAATTTCATCGAGCAACGAAACCTGCGCCCGGAAATAAGGAAATTCCTCAAGATAATCGATCACCTCAAAACGCCGCTTGCCTTGGATGATAACCGAAGTGGAGCCATCTGGCATTTCCAGAATTTTCAGGATTTGGGCAACCGTACCAACCTGGTACAAATCAGTTTGCTCCGGATCGTCAATACCGCCATCGGTTTGAGTCACGGTTCCCAGCAACTTATCGCCACGAAAAACATCCTGTATCAGTTTCAGCGATTTTTGCCGTCCAACCGTAATTGGAATGACCACACCCGGAAACAAGACTGTATTCCTAAGCGGTAAAATTGGCAGTACTTCGGGTGCCTGAAAGTTTTTCAATTCTTCTTCCGTTCCGTCTGCAATGATCGGAATGATCTCCGACTCTTCGTCTCCCATTCCTGTAAATATCATATTTCCCAGAGATAATCCTTTATTTTCTCCCATTACTTTTTTTTCTGTGATTGTTGTGACAAACTGGCGTAAAAATACCAAAAAATATTCAGGGCTAGTAAGAGTCAATCGCTATGCCAAAAGACTTGATGTCAATTTTAAAAACTGCGAAAGGCAGCTGTTTGCTCGAAAACCGCAGCCAGAATTCCCTGATCTGATTCAGAAAGTGACTGATTACGACGTTCCATTACTTTGGATGCAGTTGCGAAAACCGCCTTCAACTGGTGTAATTTGAATCCGCCAGGACCGCCATCAGCAAACGAAGGCACAAACTGGCGGGGAAAACCCGTGCCGTGAATATTACACGCCACTCCAACCACCGTTCCGGTATTAAACATGCTATTGATTCCAGCTTTGGAATGGTCGCCCATAATCAAGCCGCCAAACTGCAAGCCGGTTTTGACAAAACGCCGGGCAGCAAAATTCCACATTTTCACCTGCTCATAATTATTCTTGAGGTTGGAAACATTGGTTCCCGCCCCCAGGTTGCACCATTCGCCCAGCACCGAGTGCCCCAAAAACCCATCGTGCCCTTTATTGGAGTATCCGGTGATAACAGACTGGCTGATTTCGCCGCCGACTTTGGAATATGGCCCAATGGTCGTGCCACCAAAAATTTTGCTACCCATATTCACCACCGAATGTTCGCCCAGGGCAAATGGACCGCGAATCAGCGAACCTTCCATAATCTCCGCATCGGCGCCAATGTATACCGGCCCGGCCGACGCATTGATGGTGACAAACTCGAGTTTTGCTCCGGCTTCCGCAAAAATATGCTCAGGATGAATCAACTGGTTGGTATGACTGATCGGTTCTGATTCGCGATTCTCCGTCAGCAAATCAAAATCAAGCTGAATTTGTCTGGAATTCACTTCAACCAAATCCCATGGATACCGAATCACATCCAACGGCCCCGCAAATTCTTGCCAGTCGATAGCAACTTCTGCTTCAAAATAAGCGGCCAGTAATTCTTCATTCAAACAAACCGCCACTTTCTCACCCTGAATCATAATCCCTTGACCATTTTCCAACAGTTTCACCTGCTCCACAAGCTCGTCGGTGGGACAGATCCGGGCATCAATCAAACAATTTTCCGAGGCTCTCTGCATCGGGAATTTTTGTTGCAGGTACGTTTCCGTTTTCCAGGAATAGGCTCCCGGCAGCCGATGCTCCCACTTTTCGCGAATGGTAAGAATTCCGGTGCGCAGCGCGGCAACCGGGCGCGTAAAACACAAGGGCAGCAGATTCTCGCGGCTTTTCCCGTCAACAAGGATATAATTCATCTTGATATTTTTACAAAAATAGGGCAAAAAAAAAGCTTCGCAAAAGCGAAGCTCGTATATCTGTAATAATCAAAGATTACTTCTTCTTGTTATCCATGTGCTTTTTATAGCGGTTCATGAATTTGTCAACACGTCCAGCGGTATCAACCAATTTCATTTTACCTGTATAAAACGGATGAGAACTACTAGAGATTTCCATTTTTACCAACGGATACTCAACGCCGTCAACCACTTCTGTTTCCTTCGTGTTAACAGTTGATTTAGTCAAATAAACTTCGCCATTCGACATATCTTTAAACGCAACTAAGCGATAATTTTCCGGATGTATTTCTTTTTTCATTGCTGATTCGTTTTCAACATTATTTCAATCGGGTTGCAAAGATAAATACACTTTCTTAATTTCCAAAGATTTTCCATTTTTTATTCATCTTTTTCAGCTCCAATAATGGGAGCCCGCTCAAAGGGTTTGCTCCGGTCGAAAAGGTAGCGCATGGTGTAGTGGGTTTTCACATGTTTTCCACCGACAGATTGATACAAAGCTACAATTTTGGGGTTGAAATCGCCGGCCCACGAAAGCTCCACTTCGGTATATTGCGGCTTTTTCTTCATCAGTTTGTCCTGGTGCCAAAAAATAGCCGACTCGATGCCCGAGCGCTGGTATTTTGGGACCACGCCCATGATCAGAATGCGGGTACGATTAATGACCTTTGTCTTCTTATAATACAGGAACTTGAGCATGTTGATGAAATTCAACTTTCCATTCAGTTTCTGCAAAATCTGGTTGATATCAGGGATCATCACAAACAGGGCAATGGGCTCATCGTCGTGGTAAGCAAACCAAATCATCTCGGGATCGAGCACCGCTTTCGAGTCCTGGATAAAATCGCGTAAATCCTGCGGATCCAATGGGTTAAAATGCTCATGAAAACGCCAGGCTTCATCATAGATATGACAGAAATCCTTGATGAATCGCTCCGGGTCATTAAAATCGAAATGCTTGAAACTATATCCCGGTTTTTGGGCTACCCAACCGGCAATTTTCCAAAACCGCTCGGGAAAAGGCACCGAATAATCGAGGTGATAACTGAACTGCTTAAAGTACATTTGAAAGCCATAGTTCTCAAACAGTTTCAGATAATACCTAGCATTGTATGGCATGCCGTAACCTTGTGGCATAAACCCATCGACGAGCAAACCCCAGTTCATGTAGTTTTCTCCAAAGTTGACGGGACCGTCCATGGCTTCCATGCCACGCTCCTTCAGCCATTCGCGGGCAGTATCGAACAATAAATCAGCGACTTTCTGATCATCAATACATTCAAAAAAGCCACAACCGCCTGTGGGTTGCTCAAAAGTTTTTGCTTTGTGATAATTGACAAAAGCCGCAATTCGCCCAATCGCTTGGCCGGCATCGTCGAGAATCACCCAACGTTCGGCTTCGCCATTTTTAAACGAAGGGTTTTTGTTCGGATTGAAGGTATTTTCAACCATTCCCTCGATTGGTGCGGCCCAGTTTTTATCGTTCTTATAAATAAGGTGTGGAAGCTGGTGAAACAGCTTCTTGGTTTCTGGATTCTTAACTAGTTGTAATTGCATGCGTTGATTAATTGTTTGGTGACAAGATACGACAAATAAAAGATCGAATAGATGACATGGCGCTAGTCTTCAATAATGGGTGAGCGTTTAAACTCTTTCTGCCGGTCGAACAAATACCGTAAGGTCAAGTGGGTCTTTTCCCGCTTTCCGCCAACGGCTTCAAAGATTGAAATCATTTTTGGGTTGAAATCGCCAACCCAACTGAGTTCCATGTCATTATACCAGTCTTTCCGAAGCAGCACCTGGCGCAGCTGGTAAAAAATCGCCGACTCAATGCCCGACTTTTGATACTGGGGAACAACTCCCATGACAATTACCCGGCAGCCCGTGATCACTTTTCTCCACTTCAGGTAAAGCATCTTGAGTACTTTAAAAACGTTCAGCTTTCCGCTCGGGAAGTATTTAATCAACTGGTTCACATCCGGAATCATCATGAAAAATGCGATTGGTTTTCCATCACGATAAACGAACCAAATAAACTCTTCTTCCAAAATAAGTTTCGAGCTGTTAATCATATCTCGCAGATCCTGCGGCTCAATGATCTTGTAATTATCATGTTTTCGCCAGGCTTCATCGTAGATTTCAATAAAATCAGCAATGTATTTCTCGCGATTTTTAAAGGTGAAATGTTCGTAGTGATAACCCGGTTTTTTAGCCATCCAGGCAGCAATTTTCCAAAAGCGCTCCGGCAAATCGGGGCTGGTAATATTTAAATGATAGCTGTACTGTTTGTAATACGTTTGAAAGCCATAATTTGTCCAAAGCTGATGATAATACTTCGGATTGTAGTTCATCCCAAAACACTGTTGTACAAATCCATCCACCAGCAGGCCCCAGTTAAAAAAGTTTTCGCCAATATTTATCGGGCCATCCATCGCCTCCATGCCTTCAGCAGCCAGCCAGGCCTTGGCGGTATCAAACAACCGATTGGCAACTTCCTGATCGTCGATACACTCAAAAAAACCGACACCGCCTGTTGGTTGGTCAAACTGGCCGGCGTAACCGGGTGTATGAAAGGCGGCAATTCGTCCGGCAAGTTTATCGTTTTTATAAACCAACCAGCGACAAGCACTTCCTTTTTTTAGGGTATTGTTTTTTGTTGGGTCGAAAATATCCTCCACCATCATTCTCAGGGGTGCGACCCAGTTTTTGTCTTTCTTGTATATCGTGTAAGGAAGCCGGTGAAACGCATCCACCTGCTTTTTGTTGGTCACCTCTACTAGCTGCATCGATCTTAAACTTGATTTGAAAGCACCGAAAATACAATATATCGACAGAAAATAAAAACAGGGACCGAAGTCCCTGCCCTATTCCTTTCTATTCATCTTTCTTAATCGCGACTGGCCAACTTGGACAACAGCCTTAATATTTCGATGTATAACCACACCAGCGTCACCATCAAGCCGAAAGCGCCGTACCACTCCATAATCTTGGGGGCGCCACCTTCGGCTCCACGCTGAATAAAATCGAAATCCAAAATCAGGTTTAAGGCCGCAATGCCAACAACCAACAAACTAAAACCAATACTGAAGAGGCTGTTGCCGTGCAAAAAGCCAATGTTTGCACCGAACATGCCCGCAATAAAACTAACAAAATAGATGAGTGCAATGCCTCCGGTGGCGGCTATAATGGCCATTCGAAACTTACCCGTTGCCCGTATTTTCCCGGAGCGAAACAAAAACAGCATGATAAAAAACACTCCGAAGGTCAAAGCCACAGCGCGCATAACCAAGCCAGGATATTGTGCTTCGAAAAAAGCGGAAAGTCCTCCCAGGAAAAGTCCTTCGAGAACCGCGTAAATGGGAGCTGTAATGTTGGAATAGCGCGGACTAAACACCGTGATGATGGCCACGATAAAGCCGCCAATTCCGCCACCAATCAACCAGGGAGCTACGGCTGAAAAAGCGCCTTCGGTGGAGCCAAATTCGTACACCCCAAAAAATTTGCGCCAGGTAAAGGCCGCGGCGAACGCCAAAATCAGAAACATTAAGCCTGTTTTATTTACTGTTCCCTCAATGGTCATCACATCAGTTTGAGCACCGGTTTGGACCTTGCTAAACACCGAGTTCGATAAAGCGGGATTTGATGATTTCGTCAAATTCATAGTTTGTTCTTTTTAATATTATCTGTAGCCTATCTATAAAAATCGTACCAATTTCCGGACACTGACATTTTGTACTCGTTAGAGAAAACCGAAGCCGATCATAAAAGTTCAGGCCAGCTTGCTGCGCTTTCACTGTTGTTGGGCCCAGGTGAATTCATAGCATCCCGGCTCAATTTCAATCCGGACTTCATCAGCCTTTTCCACAACTCCGCGATTTACCGGATGGCCAACCAGCCCTTTCAATTTACATTTCCGCAAGATCTTCCAACAACAGACCGGCCATTTTCTGGGCCTGTTCTTCGTCCATGTCTTGCGCCAACTCAAGAAACTCCTTGCATTTGGCTTTGAGCTGCTCGCTGCGGTTGGCCACAATCAGCATGCTGCGATAAAAAATTTGTCCCAAATCCGGGTCTTTTATCAAAGGGAAGATGACGACAAAAAAAGGCTCAAACATCTCATCGATGGCCTTTTTATCGACCATAGCCAAACGGCCCATCAAATGCAAGCCAGTGTAACGAACCAGGTGCTTTTTGCCACGACACCATTCGAGCGCTTTTACGTAGGCAAATTTCGTGTGCACAAACAGGTTGGCTACCGCCTGCTCCGCAATTTCGGTGGTTGTAAAACTTTTGGTCCAAAAATCAAGCTGCTCTTCGGTTACCTTGTCAGGTTCGTCAAGCAAAGTGGCCAGAATCATGGTCTCGCGCCATTGTTTGTTCCACAGTTTGAGGGCCAGCAAGTGATTCCGCTCATAGCTTTTTGCCAGGTCGCGCAGCGAAATGACCGATGCGCCCCAATTGATTTTATACACCAAACCATAGGCTTTCATCTGCGCAACAGTTTCCCCGTTTTTCAATCGCCTGATTTTCGCCAGCAACTCACGAAACTGTCCATCAACAACCGGATCATCAAGAAGTATATCCATATCAATAAATTACAAACTCAACAATAAAAAAGATCAGCAACAAAAGTAATGAATAGAACAGGTGCCTGAAACTATTTTGGTAACTTATTGGCGCGATATTTAACCTGCGATTGAGCACAAAAACCAAATATATTTTCTCGAACAAGTAGGCTACAACCGTGGCATAAGCGACGCCTGCGATGCCCCAAACGCGGACAAGCACTAAACTAAGCGACACATTCAGAATCAGCTCCAAAAACGAGGCCCGGGCAATCAAAGCTGTCTGTTTCAGTCCAATCAAAATGGTTTGCGGAAAAACAAGCCTGCTGATAATCAAGAGTAAATAAATATTAAAGATCGTGGCACTTTCAGCAAAATCAGCGTTAAAAACAATGGGAAACAGGGTGTGGCTACACACCAACAGTAAAGCGGTTAGCGGAAAGAGCAGGTTAGCCAGGCGTCCCGATTCCTTTTTGATGCGGGCCAGCGAAGCTTGCAAAACCGCACTGTTCGAAAACTCGGGCAACATGGCATTACTAAAAGCGTTGGCCAACAAAATAGCCAGCGGCAACTCGCGGGCGCCGTAGCGAAATACAGCAAATGTTGCTTCGTCGAACCGGGAGCTAACAATAAAACCATCGACATACTGAGCCGAACCGCTCAGCAAGGCCGAAAGGATTAAAGGCGCTGACAAGCCCAGGTGTTCGCGAATGAATGCCATTGAAAACTTGGTTTCTTGGGATTTGAACATCAAGGCCAGCAAATAAAGATAGCGCAACACCGCCACCAACAGTAAGCCATACAAAGCAAAGCGAATATCCAGCTTGAACAGAACAGGAAGCACCACCAGCGCAATCATTGCCGAAAAACCAGCCGCTCCGTAATAAACTATATTCCGCGGCTCATTCCGAAGTAAAAAGAAATACTCAATCAGGTTGGCCGGGACACTAAAAAAAAGGTAAGCCAGCAAAAGGCCCAGGTAAGGAATTTCACTTCCGCCCAACACCGCTCTTCCAACCAGATTTCCGGAAACAGCCAGCAAAGTGACGACCAACAGGGTGAAAAAACTAATCAGCAAAAAGGAATTAAAAACCGGCGATGCGCCATCGTTTCGCGACTCCTTTGCCATTGGAAGCAAACCACGGATTAAACCATTCAGCCAAAAGAAACTGACTCCTCCGGCCAGAAACAAAAATTGCTCATATTTTCCGATTGACTGGGTGCTTAAAGTGGTTTTTGTGAAGACAATCCCAATCAAAATAAATGCTCCAAACCGCATCAATTGAAACAGCTGCAAGGATGAAACCGATGTCAGTTTGAAATTCATAAACCAAATCTATAAATAAAACTAGCTATCCGGCAATTGGATTGCCTCTTTTATCCAAGGTCATGGCATGACAATCAATCATTCGACTAATCATAAATAGAAGATAATCCGATCCGTAAATAATCTTTAGAATACAATCAAGCCGTAATTTAGAGTGATTATAAATTAAAGACGAACTCACACACAAAAAGCTTAATTTCAATTGATTATAAATAAAAAAATGAACTCTCCCAACAAACACATACAATAATCTATACATTGTCATACTTTGATTTGTAAATATCAATATATTTGCAAATCAAAATCACTTTAGTTCACGAATTTGACACAAACAAAAACCTGCAAACGATGAAAGTCATGCATAGAAACATACTTTTTACGATCATCGCCATCCTGGTGGTTTTAATTTTGGTTAATGTACTCCACGAAGCACCAACGTACAATCTGAAGCTTGAAACGTTGAAGCAGGAATATGCCATCAAGCCCACGCCATCGGTTGACCACAGCAAGCTGGAGATTCTTCAGCAAAATTTTGAAACCCCGCAGGAAGTTACGGCAGCCTGCATTTCGTGCCACACCGAAACCCATAAGGAAGTGATGGCTTCGTCGCACTGGAACTGGGAACGGCTGTCGTATGTTGAAGGCCGTGGAATTTCAGCTTCCGGTAAAAATACGCTGCTTAATAATTTCTGTATTGGCTCAAACTCGAACCAACAAGCCTGCGCTGCGTGCCACATCGGATTTGGAATGAACGATGATCATTTTGACTACAACAATGCGCTGAATGTGGACTGCATGGTTTGCCACGACAACAGCGAAGAATACAAAAAAGGAACTTCCATGGCCGGCTATCCGGATCGGACGGTAAACCTCCAGAAAGTAGCCCAGTCGGTTGGAACGCCTCAACGAAACAACTGTGGTTCGTGTCACTTTTTCAGCGGTGGCGGCAACAATGTAAAACACGGCGATTTGGAAGTGGCCCAATTGTCGACCACACGCGACGTGGATGTGCACATGGCTGTTAACGGCATGAATATGAGCTGCGTAGATTGCCACACAGCCGAAAATCATCAGATCATCGGAAAGCTCTATTCGGTATCAACAAACAATACCGACCGCGCCACTTGTGAGCAGTGCCACACCAACACGCCACACTTCAGCCATGTGCTCAACCGGCATGGATCGAAAGTTTCATGCCAGGCCTGCCACATTCCGGAATACGCCAAGGTGAACGCCACCAAAATGGCCTGGCATTGGTCCGAAGCCGGTAAAATGAAAGATGGAGAACCTTATCATGAGGAAGACTCGATTGGCAACCACCGGTATTTGTCGATGAAAGGTTCGTTTAAATGGGAGCAAAACGTGAAGCCCGACTACGTTTGGTTTAACGGAACTGCCGACCAGTACCATCTGGGTGACAGCATTACTTCGGTTCCGGTACAGATCAACACGCTATACGGCAATTACAGCGATCGAAATTCAAAAATTATCCCTGTAAAAATTCATGTGGGTGACCAGATTTACGACAAGGAATTCAAGCGATTGATCCAACCCAAGCTCTATTCTGAAAACGAAGGCGACAGCGCTTTCTGGAAAGATTTTGATTGGGAAAAGGCGTCGATTGCGGGGATGCACGAGGTCGGTTTGCCTTTCAGCGGAAACTACGGTTTTGTTGAAACAGAAATGTACTGGCCCGCGAACCACATGGTGGCGCCCAAAGAGCAAGCTTTGAGCTGCGTTGAATGTCACTCGCCCGACGGGCGGCTGGCCGGGCTGGAAGGCTTTTACATGCCCGGACGCGACCGCAACAAAACACTCGACACCGCCGGAACCTGGTTAATCGTTCTCGCACTGCTTGCAGTTGTTGGGCACGGTTTGACGCGAATTATATCCACCATCGTGAAAGACAAATACGAAAAGCAGGTGATTGACTACAGACAAGAAGATTTAACCGACTAAAACAGCAGTTTTCAACTTTCAATTCAAAAAATCAAGTTATGCGAAAAGTCTATATATACAAAGGATTTGAACGTTTCTGGCACTGGACCCAAGCTGCGCTCATACTGTTTCTGGCGGTCACCGGCTTCGAGGTGCATGGATCATTCGAAATATTTGGGTTCGAAAAAGCAGTCCAGTTTCACCGGGTGGCCTCGTGGATGCTCATTGGCCTGATTGTGTTTGCCATTTTCTGGCACATCACCACGGGCGAGTGGAAACAGTACATTCCAACCACCAAAAAGCTGAAAGAACAGCTGGTCTATTACGTGTCGGGAATTTTTAAAGGCGAAAAACATCCAACCGCCAAAACGGAACTCAGCAAACTGAATCCGTTACAGCGCATGGTTTACCTGAGCTTCAAACTCATTTTGATTCCAATGACCATCATTTCCGGCATTTTTTACATGCTCTACAAAACCATTGACCAAAACAACCTGGTGGTGGTAGAAGATTATCCGCTCGAAAGCATCGCTTTTTGGCATACGCTTGGAGCGATCTTGCTCATGGTTTTTTTGATCGTCCATGTTTACATGACCACCACCGGCGAAACGCCAACGTCAAACATCAAGGCCATGCTGACCGGATACGAAGACCTGGAAGATGAACACACGGAAAATGAACCCTTAAAAAATACCCACTAAGATGAAACCAAAACCATACATGAATCCCTATTTAGCCGGTGTCCTGCTGGGACTGGTTTTACTTTTGACCATCTACATTACCGGCCGCGGACTGGGGGCCAGTGGTGCCGTAAAAAGCGTGGTGCTGGAAATGGTCTCAAACCTGGCTCCGGAGCATACGGCCAACACGGCCTACCTGAAAAACTATGCGGAAAACAATCCGGGTGGCCCGCTAAAAGACTGGCTTTTTTTCGAAGTGGTTGGCGTGCTGATTGGCGCATTCCTCTCGGGCGTAATCAGTAACCGGATGGGCTTAAAGCTGGAGCGCGGCCCAAAAATCACGAACCGGACTCGGATTATTGCAGCCATTGCCGGCGGCTTTCTCTTCGGACTCGGCTCCCAGCTGGGACGTGGATGCACCAGTGGATCGGCCTTAAGTGGCATGGCCGTGATGTCGTTTGGCGGAATCATTACCATGCTCGCCATTTTCGGAAGCGGCTACTTTTTTGCTTATTTCTTTCGAAAACTGTGGCTTTAAATTTTCAATTTAATCTTTCAATCAATCCTTCAATCCATCAATATGGGACCATTAGTACCTTACATCATTAGCAACGAATTTAACCTGGTGATTGCCCTGCTTGTCGGCATCGGGTTTGGCTTTGTATTGGAACAGGCCGGCTTCTCGTCGACCAAAAAACTGGCTGGCCTTTTCTACGGCTACGACTTCACGGTGCTGAAAGTATTTTTTACAGCCGGCGTAACCGCCATGATTGGCGTCTTGCTGTTCGGACACTGGGGAATTCTCGACCTGAGTTTAATCTATATCAACCCGACATTCCTTTGGTCAGCTTTAGTGGGTGGAGCCATCATGGGCCTTGGCTTCATCATTGGTGGTTTTTGCCCCGGAACCAGCATTTGTGCTGCCGCGATTGGCAAACTCGATGCCATGGCTTTTGTGTTTGGCTCGGCTCTGGGAGTCTTCGCTTTTGCTGAAAGTTATCCTTTATGGGAAGACATTTACCTGGCCGAAAACTGGGGCCCGGTGCTGATTAGTGAACAACTGAACCTGTCGAAAATCACCTTTGCCGTGCTGCTTACGGCTGTCGCCATAGCCGCCTTCTATTTCACGCATTTAATCGAAAACAAAGTGACCAAACGCCAAACGGAAGTCACCAAAAACAAGCGGAACAATTATGCGATTGCCGGCGCCCTGGCTTTTGTGTTGATTGCCATTGTTGCCTTTTCTCCTTCCAAAGAGGAGATGATTGAAAGCCGGGTCAGTTCGCCTAAAAGGCATCAGGAATACCCTTTCAAGGAAGTTACTTCCGACCAGCTGGCCTTCGAAATAGCCCGCAATTTTCACCAGATCAATGTGATTGATGTTCGGTCGCCCGAGGAATACGAAAGCTACCATTTGCCACTGGCCATAAATATTCCGTTGGAAGAAATTGACGACCGGAAATGGGAAAAGATTTTCAAACAGAAAATAAAGGCCAACTATTTTTATGCCGACCACGACAGCGTAGCCAAAAAGGCATATTTGCTGTCGAACTACGCCGGAAAATCGGCCAATTACTTGCTGAAGGACTCGTCGTTCGACTTCCGGAAATTGTACTCGAACATTGAAGCGCCGGTGCCCAATGCGTCCAAAGAGGTGATGAACTCCTACAACTACCGGCAAAAGCTGGCCATCGACATGGAAAAACTGGTTGAAGCCATGAGCAACCTGAACAAGCCTGTGCCGATAAAAACCGTAGCCGCCAAGGGCGGTTGTTAACGGTCTTCGGATGTTTCAACTGAAAAGTTTTAGAAAGACCAAACAAGAGCAGCTGGCCAATCGGTCGGCTGTTCTTGTTTGGTATCGGCTTGTCAAAACCGGATCAACTGGCTTTACTTCTTAAAAATGAAATAGACTGCCAGAACCAGAAATACAAAGCCAATCAGGTGATTCCACCGAAAGGTCTCGTTCCGGAAAACCAGCACGGCAAACACTGAAAACACAAGCAGGGTAATCACCTCCTGGATCACTTTGAGCTGGATAAGCGAAAACGGGCCGCCATGATCGCGAAACCCAATGCGGTTGGCCGGTACCTGGAAAGCATACTCAAAAAGTGCAATTCCCCAACTGATTAACACGATCGATACCAGTCCCCATTTGTTGAACCACTTCATTTCACCAAACTTCAGGTGCCCGTACCAGGCAAAGGTCATAAAGGCGTTCGATAAAATCAGTAAGCCAATGGTAAGCCATGCTTTCATCTATTTTTTCAATGTTGGTTAAGAAATACTAAGTCCAAAAAAGTGCAGCAAATCTATGAAAATCCAACCCACAAAATTCACTTGCATCGAAATTAAAAATACGGGGGGAAAAACGACCTGCTGACCGGCTGCTGCTTTTCAATGTCCCAGACTCCAAATCATTTTTCCTTACCTTGATCCGGCCCCTTACTCCGCCGCTTCCAGCGCTTTTCACTCATCCCAAAATGATCCCTGCTAACCTTATAATTCCGGTGAAAAAATATTCTTCAATTTTGCTGAAATTTTATATCAGAAAAAATAAAAATGTTATATTTGCACCCGCTTGCAAACAGCAATGCAACATGGTGGTTGTAGCTCAGTTGGTTAGAGCACTGGATTGTGGTTCCAGGGGTCGTGGGTTCAAATCCCATCATCCACCCCAAAGTGAAAAGCTCCGTCAAAAATGATGGAGCTTTTTTATTTCAAGCCTGACACGGCAACTTATGGCGCAAAAAGCCTAAAAAAGCCGGATCCAATTTTTGCCGTATCCCTTGACAGAAAACTTCCAGCCGGTTTCAAGGACGACCCGCCTATTGACGAGATTCGAAATTTATGCGAATGATTTTAGGGAAATATATTTCCTCGCTGTGCAGTAACTTCGTAAAATCGAAGTTATTGATATTATAAGTTACAATAAGTCCATCCGAATCATATTCCGGATGTGCATTGGCTGTGTAAACATAGTCATCATCCTCTTTCAGGGCAGGCGTATAGACGATTGCCGGCTCAGACCAAGGACCATAAAGCTGGTCTGCAAGGCGGTATCCAATTGAAGCTTTCCCAAAACCATAAGTTTGTATCTGTATGAATTTTCTTAAGTTTGGCTCATAGTGCACCGAAAACTCCGTTTGTCCAAAGAAAAGAGATGATGATTTTGGCTCTTCAAAAACCTTGCTCGTCCAGGAACCTTCAACCCACCATTCCATGGCTGACAAATCGCCACTAATTAATTCATCTTTGCCAATACGAAACAAATAAGTCTCATGCGTTGCAGGTTCTTTGGTGCCAAAAGCATAAACAAAGCGCTCGTCTTGCAGTACTGCTGAAGACCCAACAATGACACCGAAAGTGTTTGGACCTTTGTAATAGTTTATTTTCCATTCATCGGGAGCCTCTGCCGGATTATCGATTACAGCAACATACCAACCCACAGATTCAAAGCCCATCCCTGAACTTGTTGCCATTTCTTCCATTAAAAAAATGACCAGCTTATCATTGATTACTGCTCCGTGGCCTGTCCAAAACCAATTTTCTCCCGGTATTTTAAAAAAATCGTCAGGCTCTTGCTTCGTCCCCTTATAGTAATAGGTCAATCCGGAGTTTAACGAAATCGAGTCTTGAATTGCGATACTATTTCGAATCATTCCTTTAGAATTAGACCGCCTACCTGTCCCATCCTGATCAATAAACGTATCGCTGAAAAGCCAAAGAACTTTGCCAGAACCAAGCTGCACGGTGGCTGCACCATCGGCACCTCTCCAGAAGCTATCTTTTTTGAAGATGATATTATCTACCTCTTTTACAATTGTTTTCTGATCCTGAGCCAACAAAAAGCCCGGCACCAAAATAATTAGAAATACGATTAGTCTCATGTTGTTTGTTATTACAGTCAGCTTCTGCATTTCGTCTGTTGTCTATATAAACTGCTGTTAAATTAAAAAATAAAAATGAGATGGCTTATCATTGGGAGAACGCCAGTTAAGATCAGTCTTTTTTAGCAAAAAAAAAATTGAACATGCTGAAACGTGAAACCCCAAGATGGACTTGCAACAAAAAAAAGTGTTCTGTTTGGCTTTCACCATTGCGAACGTTCGTTGGGTGTTACCAGCTTCCACCGGCGCCACCACCGCCAAAGCTTCCGCCGCCAAATCCGCCGAAACCACCTCCGCCGCCAAAGCTTCCGCCTCCGCTGGAGAAATTACCAAACGACCCCCCGTGACTGCGGCCCGAACCCATCATGCCTCCCATAAGCAACCAGAAAGGCAAACTGCTTGCCCGGCCTCTTCCACCGGCATTGTAATAGCGGCTTTTCCCTCGAAAAATCGGGATGATCACAAAAAAGATCAGGAAGAAGAGTAGGATAAATGGAAACCCGCCTTGGCCACCGCTGGCCTTTTCGTGGTATTCCTGGGCCGAAAACTCACCCCTGGCGAGCGACATAATGACTTGGGTTCCGTTGTACAATCCGCCAAAGGTATCGCCTTGCTTAAAGCGCGGAATCATTTCGTAATCCACAATGTCGCGGTTGGCAATGGCATCCGGGATGACCCCTTCGAGGCCGTAACCAACAGCCACAAAAACCTGCCCGCGTTCATTGCCAACTTTGGGTTTGAACAGTACCACGACACCATTGTCCTTGTCGCCTTGTCCAATTCCCCACTCCTCACCAATCCGAAAGGCAAAATCGCCGGCATCGTAACCATTCAGACTGGGTACGGTGACAATCGCAATCTGGTTGGAGGTTTCGCGGGCAAACTGCACCAGCTCCATCTCCATGCGCTGCTCTTCGGTATCGGAAAGCACATCGGCCAAATCATTCACCAACCGCGGCGGATTGGGCCGTTCGGGCAGATCCTGAGCGAACGAGGAAAATGAAATAAATACAATGAGTAAAAATGAAAGTTTTTTGAACATGCTGCTTTATTTTTTTCCGAATGAAATATCATCGGATAATTCGTTGACATCATCAGTTTGGTGGGGAAAGTGTGCTTTTAACTGCTCGCCGGCCATTCGAATGCCTTCAGCCAAACCATCGGCAAACCGTCCTTCCCTGAACTTCGAAAGCATGTGCCCCTTAATTTGTTCCCAAAAATCGACGGGCACTTTGGCATTGATTCCGGCATCGCCCAAAATCGCAAATTTATGGTCGTCCACCGCCAAATAAAACAGCACCCCGTTGCGAAGTTCGGTTTTATGCATATCGAGCGTTTTAAACCAGTGGGCAGCGCGGTCCAGCACATCTTCCGGACATTTGCCTTCGACATGCACCCGCACTTCGCCCGAGGTGTTCAACTCGGCCGCTTTCACCGCGTCGGTTATTTGTTTCTTCTCTGCGTCTGTAAAAAAGTTTTGTACTGACATGGCTCTCCTTCTCTTTTTAGTCGAAACTTACTTCGGGTGCGCGTTCTGCACCTTGCTCCGCTTCAAAATAAGCTTTCTTTTCAAAACCGAACAAATTAGCATAAATGTTTTTGGGGAACGTACGAATATAAGTATTAAACGACTGCGCACTTTCGTTGAACTTACGGCGCTCCACCGTAATCCGGTTTTCGGTGCCTTCCAACTGGGCCTGCAAGTCCAGGAAGCTCTGATTGGCTTTCAGGTCGGGATAACGTTCCACCACCACCATCAACCGGCTCAACGCTGAGCTCAGCCCGGCTTGCGCCTGCTGAAACTGTTGCAACGACTCTTCGTTCAGGTTTTCCGGGTTCACGTTCACCGAAGTCGCTTTCGAACGCGCTTCGATCACGCCTTCAAGCGTTTCCTGTTCGTGCGAGGCATACCCTTTCACTGTATTTACCAGGTTGGGAATCAAATCAGCCCGGCGCTGGTAAACATTTTCCACCTGCGCCCAACTGGCATCTACTGCTTCATCGCGCGACACCATCGTATTGTAAGTTCCCTTCACCGAGGAGTACATGATGAATATAACCACTGCAATTACAGCTAAAATAATCCAGGTCTTTTTCATTTTTTATCTACTTTTTTAATGTTTCACAAATGTTATAAAACCGAACGAAAATCACTGTTTCTTTTCGGGGAATGTCGCAATTTTGTCGTTAGGCCAATGGTCTCAAAAGGTGAACCAAAAATTCAGGGATATGACAAAAGCAGCATTTCAGGAACAAATCAAAGCAGGCATTCCCCAACAGCTTCCACCGTTAAAAGCCTACCAACCGGAGATTAACCACGCGCCAAAGCGAAAAGATGTCCTTTCAAAAACCGAAAAAATTCAGGCTTTAAGAAATGCCCTTCGCTATTTCCCGCAGCACCAACATGCCATTTTGGCACCGGAGTTTGCCGATGAGCTAAACACTTTTGGCCGGATTTACATGCAGCGACTGCGCCCCGATTACGAAATGAAAGCCAGACCCATCACCGACTACCCGGCCCAATCAACCCAGGCGGCAAGCATCATGTTGATGATCCAGAACAACCTCGACCACGCCGTGGCCCAGCATCCGCACGAGCTGATTACCTATGGCGGCAACGGGGCGGTTTTTCAGAACTGGGCGCAATACCGGCTGTGCATGCAATACCTTTCGGAAATGACTGACGAGCAAACGCTGGTGCTCTACTCCGGACACCCCATGGGTTTGTTTCCTTCACATCGTGAGGCACCGCGCTTGGTGATCACCAACGGGATGGTCATTCCAAATTATTCCAGCCGCGACGATTACGAAAAGATGAACGCGATGGGTGTGACTCAATACGGCCAAATGACTGCCGGCTCCTTCATGTACATTGGTCCGCAAGGCATTGTGCACGGAACAACGATTACACTGATGAATGCAGCCCGCCTGCAGGGATCCAAAACAATGGCCGGCAAACTGTTCGTTTCTTCAGGCCTCGGCGGCATGTCGGGCGCGCAGCCCAAAGCCGCCAAAATAGCCGGTATGGTTGGCGTGGTGGCCGAGGTGAATCTGAAAGCCACACAAACCAGGTACGAGCAAGGCTGGGTAGATGAAGTCTTTGCTGATTTGGATGCCTTGATCCGGCGAATCGATACCGCCCGGCAAAACAAGGAAGCTGTTTCGCTGGCTTACCAGGGAAACATTGTTGACTTGTGGGAAAAGCTCGCCCGCGAAAAGATCCCCGTTGATTTGGGCTCGGATCAAACTTCGCTGCACAATCCCTTCGGCGGCGGCTATTATCCTGTCGGATTGAGTTTTGACGAATCGAATCGCATGCTGGCCGAAGAACCGGAACGATTCAAACACGAAGTGTACAAAAGCTTGCGTCGTCACGTGGCGGCCATCAACCAAATGGCTGCCCATGGCCTCTACTTTTGGGATTATGGAAATGCCTTTTTGCTCGAAGCCAGCCGTGCCGGTGCCGACATGTACGACCCGCGAGGTGAATTTCGCTATCCATCGTATGTGCAAGACATTATGGGCCCCCTATTTTTCGACTACGGTTTTGGGCCGTTCCGGTGGGTATGCACTTCGTGCAATCCAGCCGATTTGGAAAAAACCGATGCGATTGCCGCTTCCGTTCTGAAAGACATTTATGCGCACTCGCCTGCCGAAATTCAGCCTCAAATGCAGGACAATATTCACTGGATTGAATCCGCCGGCAAAAACCAGCTGGTGGTCGGCTCGCAAGCCCGGATTTTGTATGCCGACGCGGAAGGACGAATAAAAATTGCGCTCGCTTTTAACGAAGCCATCCGGATTGGACAAATTTCGGCACCAATTGTCTTGGGCCGCGATCACCACGATGTGTCGGGCACCGATTCGCCCTATCGTGAAACCTCAAACATTTATGATGGTTCATCGTTGACTGCCGATATGGCCATTCAGAATGTGATTGGCGATTCCTTCCGGGGCGCCAGCTGGGTGTCTATTCATAATGGCGGAGGTGTCGGCTGGGGCGAATCGATCAATGGAGGATTTGGACTAACCATTGACGGCTCAGAAGAAGCCGACCGGCGCATTAAAATGATGTTGCACTGGGATGTGAACAATGGTATTGCCCGCCGAAACTGGGCCGGAAATCCATCAGCCAACTTTGCGATCAAACGCGCCATGGAACTCCACCCTCAACTTAAAGTGACGCTACCGGAAATTTGCCCGGATGAACTACTGGAGGATTTGTTTTGAGTTTTCTTCGATTGATATTTATTCAGGGTGAATGCAAACGTGCTGCCTTCGCCAGGCTTGGAATCCACACGGATGGTTCCGCCATTCATCTCCACAAACTCACGACACAAGATCAGTCCGAGGCCCGATCCCTTCTCGTTTTCAGTTCCGTAGGTTGACAGGTGATCGTTCTCATCAAAAAGCCGGACAATATCTTTTTCAGCGATTCCCACACCGGTGTCTTTCACGCTCACTTCATATTGATTGCCATCTATTTCTCTGACTTTCAGCCTGACTTTTCCATTTTCGGGCGTAAACTTGACGGCATTGGAAAGCAGGTTTCGAATAATCAGATCCACCATATTGTGATCGGCATAGACCAAAACATCAGATGCAATGTTCGATTTCAATTTAATGTTCTTGCGTTCGGCCAGTCGCGTATGCAGAATCATGTTGTTTTTCACCACTAAGTGCAACTTCAATTTTTCAGGCTTAAACTGGATGCTGTTCTTTTGCGTTTTGGCCCATAACAACAGGTTATCGAGCAGAAAGTAGGTGTTTTCAGCTTCATCGCGCAGTTCATTCAAAATTTGATTGCGAAGTTCCTCGGTGAACATTTCCGGAAATTCGGCTAACTGACTGACCACATCTTTGAATGCACCAATGGGGTTGCGCAAATCGTGCCCGATAATAGACAGGAACTTGTCCTTGGTTTGGTTGACCCGAATCAACTCTTCGTGCTGTTCGAGTATTTGCATGTTCTTTTGGTGCAATAAGTCATTGGCCTTTTTGCGCGCCTTGTTGTACCGGAGCGATAATCCAACGACCACCACCAACAAAACAATGGTAATAATTAAAGTACGCGACTTGTTCTTTTGCTTGACAAGTTGCAAGTCTTTAATCTCATTGTTCTTTTGGAGAAGATCAATTTCATTTTGTTTTTCAGAAATATCCTTCTCTGCACGATGAAGCGCCAAGTGATGCTTTTGCTTTTCCTGGTTCAGCGAATCGGTGATCTCGACATACTTTTTGTAATTCACCAGCGACTCGTAGTATCTGTTTCTTTTCTCCAAAATTTCAGACTTCAACAGGTAAGCTTTTTGGGTCAGCTCCTTTAATCCGGTGGCCACGGATTGATCCAGGCACGCATCAACAAGCTGATTGGCAATCAGCAGATTCCCTTCATCCTTATTGATTTCGGCCAAAATCAGGTTGGCATTGATTTTACCTTCCAGCATGTTTGTTTGTTCAAACACGTCGAGCGATTGGCCTGCGTACTGACGAGCAAGTTGAGTATTCCCGGTTTTCATGTACGTTTCAGCGAGGCCCACCCAACCGATGGCCAAATAAAAATTGCTAACCTCGTGATTTTCAGATAAGTCAAAAATCTGATTATAGTACTTCAACGCCATGTCATATTGCGCTTTATCCTTGTAGATTTCGCCAATATTGTTCAGCACAACCACTTTCCCCAAGATGTCGCCGTTCAGCTCGTAGGTTTGCAATGTTTTCCGATAATATTCCAGTGCCAAATCATAATCTTTCCACGCGTGATAATTCACAGCGATATTGTTCATGATTCGCGAAGCAATGATGTCGTTTCCTGTTGATTCAAAATAGTGCAGCGCATCGGTCATGTATCGGAGTCCACCGGCCCGGTCACCTTGGTTGGTCAAAATTGATCCAATATTGAATTTTGCCCGTGCCTCCCAATCCGGCAAGCCTGCTTTGCTTGCTTCGCGGCGGGTTTCTTCGAGCAGTTGCAAGGCCTTTTCGTAATCGCCGGTATTCATTTCGTAGGCCGAAAGTGCGCTCAATCCAATGCTAATGAACCTGGCATCGTTCAATTCGCGGGCTTGTGCGAGTCCTTTCGAAACATATTTTTCACCTTGAACAAACTCGCCCCTCGAAATCAAACCAGTGCCAATGAGCAAATTGGCATGACAAATCTGATTTGTCCTCCCGGTTTCGGCCAGCAGTGCCATCGCGCGTTCGGCATACTCAATGGTCTTCACCGGGGTCACGTACAGGTAATCTTCCGACAGGTTCAAATAAGCATCAACCAAATCATCACCTTCCAAGTTTGGTAAGAGGGCGAGTAAACTATCTATTTCAGAAGTTTTGTTTTGCCCATGAACTGACAGCATGGCCAAAAAGATGAGTAATAAAATACCTGTTACTAATCTTCTCAAGGTAAAGACTTTAAATTGACAAGTATAAAAGTAAACTTATTTATTTGTTTGCCAAACCAATTTACGAGAACATCAATTGATACGGCCGTTCAATCTCATTTTTTAGTTCATCCAGTCCAAAATTTCTACTTTTACGAATGTACTCCCGTCCATCGAAAAGAACCTGAAGCGTAGGAACAGCAAAAATCCGGTTTTGAGCAGCAAGTTCGGGTGACTGATTCAGGTTAACGTAGAACAGCTTGATCTTGGGGAAATTTTCGGTCAACATCTCACCAACTTTGGGTTTCAAAACCTTACAAACAGAACATTCGTCGGTGGAGAAATAGATCAGCAAGGCGGGCTCCGTGCCCACCACTTCATGGTATTGGTCCAAAGTGTGAATGATGGTAAACATACCTATTTAATATGCGCCAATACTTAGCAAAACCAGCGTGCAAGCTTCTTCGGCTTCAATGCCACTGGCTTTTAACCGGTCTGCAAAAGCTTTATTTTCTGTTCCCGGATTAAAAATGACCCGACGGGGTTTTATCGATTCCACGTAATCGTAAAAATCGACTTGATTTTGCGGTCCAACATATAAAGTAACCGTATCAATTCCGCCATAGTCTTTTTTCTCCGTATCAAAGATAACGTCGTCCACCTGACCGGCACGGGGAGCGATGGCAACCACCGAATGGCCATGATTACGCAAAGCTTTAATTGCCTTATTTGAATAGCGTTCCGGTTTTTCGCTGGCCCCAATGACCAATGTTTTCTTGCTCATGATTCTTTTTTCATCAGTAAATAATTTGTTTTTTAATGGTCTGATGGAACTCACATGTTGCTGAAGATTATTTTCATTCGTGTTTGTGTGCGGAGCAACATGTTCGTTTCATTAATAAAACAACGGCATGTGCCGATATGCCTTCTTCACGACCTTCAAAACCCAATTCTTCGGTAGTGGTCGCCTTAATTGAAATGGCATCGGCATCGGATTGAAGCACTTCGGCCAACTTTTCTTCCATAAACGGGATGTGGTCCTTCAGCTTTGGCTTTTGAGCGGCGATGGTTATATCGGCATTACCAAGCGTGTATCCTTTGGCTTCAATCAGCTCTTTCACTTTCGACAAAAGTATTTTACTGTCGATATTCTTAAAATCAGCCGAATGATCTGGAAAATGAAAGCCAATATCCCGAAGTTTCAGGGCTCCCAACATGGCATCGCACAGCGCATGAATAAGCACATCGCCATCGGAATGGGCCACTGTTCCTTTATCGTGCTGAATGAGAACACCGCCCAGCCAAAGGCTTTCGCCCGTTGCTAAACGGTGTACATCGTATCCGTAACCAATTCGAAATGGCATCATTACCGTTGATTGTTAAACGATTCAAAATCAAAGGAAAGTGAAAAACGCAGGGTATTTTCCAAAGGATGATTTCGCTGGGTTGGGATCAGATAGGAAAAATCCAAGGCAAACACATTCAATTTTAATCCGGCGCCTGCAGTAATGAATTTCCGATTCCCCTTATTTTCGTGCTCATAAAAATAGCCGGCACGCAGCGCAAATTGCTCATTGTACCAGTATTCCGCACCAAAGGACATGGTGATCTCCTGCAATTCTTCCTTCATTCCTCCGGGAGCATCGCCAAAGGAGCTAAACATACCGGCAATCACCGACTTATCATCACTAAATCCGCCACCAACAATATCAACGCTATCTGAATTCGGCGTGGGAACCAATAACTTATTGATATCGAAATAAAAACCGATGGTGTTATACTGATCCATCTCCGATTCGTAACCGACACCCAACTTCAGGTTGGTGGGAATAAAATCCTTGGTTTCGCCATCGGTGTAGGAGATTTTGGCTCCAATATTCTGAATATTGATTCCGGCTGAGAAGGTCGATTCTTTCCGGTTAATCCGCATCTCATTCTGATAATAAAAAGCAACATCGGCAGCAAATGACTGGCCGGCCGTTGACGGAACGCCATTAACCAGCTGTCCTCCAGTCAAATCGGAACGGATATACCGCATAGCCACCGAACCCGAAAAAGCTTCGGACAACAGGCGGGTATAGCCAAGGTCAAAAGCAAATTCGTTTGGACTTTGCTGACCTTCAAAAGTCCCAAATTCACTCATAAACGAAATATCACCCAAAGAAAAATAACGGAGCGAAGCACTCACCGTTTGGAGATCGTCCAATCGTTTGTAACCAACCAGGTAGGCGAGATTGATATCGTCAACCAGGTTGCGCAACCATGGAGTATAAGAGAGCCCAATCCCCATTTCGCTTTCAATAAAAGCATACTTGGCCGGGTTCCAGTGCTGTGAGTTCATGTCGGGCGAAGAAGCAACACCAGCATCACCCATGGCACCAGCGCGCGAATCGGGTGCAATGGTTAAAAAAGGCACCCCTGTTAAAATGGTGTTGGCTCCCGTGGTTGATGAAGTAGCTTGTGCAAATACCTGGTTCGAGGTAAAACCAAGTGCCATTAAAACTACAAGAACTGCGAATCGTCTTTTCATTATACCTGTTTCAAGAAATTAAAATGCAAATATAGACCTATTGTTACAGAGTTCCCAAGCTGCAACGCAAAATAGAAAACGCACAAAGGACTGAAAAAGTATGTTTTCAAAGCTACTAATAGCGTGAAATAATTATTTTTCCGGTTTTATTGGCTGAATAACCGTCATCGGCCGTAATTGTTACGCGATACAAATAAGCCCCATCGCGAATTAGCATCTGGCTTTCGTTGATTTGCCAAACCAAAGGTAAACTTTTGGTTCCGTTCGAGCCCAGTCGTTGGTTCAAAACATCGACCAAAGTTCCGGAGAAATTATATATTTCCAGTTGCGTGTCGAACGAAACACCCGGCCGGTTATGGGTAAAAACGATGTTCGTGAAATCACTGGCGGGATTGGGAAAAGCTTCGACATCGACGATTTCAAGATTTGCATCCACCACAAAATGAATTTCAACTTCGGTTGAATTATTAAGTACGTCCCACACCTTCAACGTTAAAGTATGTTCGCCAACGCCCAAATTGTTAAGCGGAAAAATCACTTGTCCCTTCTTATAACTGTCCTTTTCACTCAGATAATAGTCATTCAGAATCATAATATTGGCGTAGTCGCCATCGAGCACAGCTGTAATATCGTGCCCAATGCCCACCCCAATGGTATTAATTCCATTTTCGTCTTCCAGATCAGCGATTAACACGGCATTTTTCCCAACCGCATCACCCGGACGGAAGTCGCGGTCATTCAGGTAAAGATCAACCCGGGGCCCTTCGGTATCGTTAATTGAACCGTTGGAGGGACCGCCAATCTTAAAGTTTTCAAAAACACCATGTGCGTCGGTCAGACCATTGTTGGCATAGTAGCTGATTTTCCCCTGGTCAACCGCGTACGAAATATCTTTCGGCACAATAAACGAGAACTCGAACTGCCCGTCCGTAACCGTTGTCACGCCTTTGTGAATGATGTGATCCTGCATTTCGAAACCGAAAGGCGCCTGGCCGCCATTGCCCAGCGTCTGCACATCGTATTTTTTATCATATACCACTGCCACTAGCTCACCGTCGAAATTCTCCAACCGATTGCCCGCATGATCCGCTATTCTCCCCGCAATGGTCACAACGGACAAAGCACCGATTGTGTCTGTCAGTTCCGAAACGGATTTGCCGTTAACGGTCTCCGTTTCCACCGTGTATTTTGGGAAAGCCAAACTCAGCGCCGGGTCAGCCAGCAAGGTGAAATTTCGTTTATTTATACCCGTGCTAATGCCGTTTTTTGAACGCTTCAATACATCGCCCATCCGCAGTTTGTTATCGTTGGCATCCTGACTAAACACATGCCGGTAAAATTCTTTATTCAGAATGAAATTTGGGTTTGAATAGACCACGCGGGTGGTACTAAAAAGCCCGATTCCTCCGCCATTTGGGTTAAACAAGATATGTTCGCCGCCCGATTTTGCATCCGCGTCAAAACGACTGATTTCACAGGTTGCCGTGACAAAAATGGGAAGTTTATCGTAATTCGCCCAGCTATCAATTTCATTGGTCCCCAACACTTTTTCATGAGCCAGTGCCGTTTCGTTCGCATGTCCGGTATAATTCAGGATCAGTACTCCTTCTTTTACCCGGTTATTGATTGAAGCGGTCACATCAGGATAGCGTTCACCACTCGTGGTGGATTTTTCTTCGTAGGCATCGAAGTAAATTTTATCGGTATAAAACGCCGGATTTGTTTCATTGACAATCGTTGCCAACTCTTCGGCCTGGCTCATGTGGGTATTGGCATCCTCATCGTCGCCAATAAAGGCAATCACATTTCGCCATTCGCCCAACGAGTTTGCACTGGCATAATTCTTAATTTTATCGACAGCTACTTTTGCTTCAGCAGGCGTGTTGGCAGGAATACGGCCAATACCCAAATCAATCAAGCCGGAATATTCGCCCTCGCCATCATCGAGTAAAACAAAAAAATCGTCGGTCACAAACGACGAGGTCGGCAACAACGAATTGGGCGATTGATAGGTTAGAATGAAGTTGGTCGCCTGCCCGCTGATGTTTTTGTTGTCGTAGCTGCCATCGCCAAACAACAGTACGTATTTCAAGGAAGAATTGGGCTGATCGTACAACATCTTCAGGAAGTTCCGAATTCCGGCAACGTCGGGGACACCGCCGGAAAACTCATTGTAAATTTTGGCTGGCGTCACCACATAAACAGCCAGCTGATCGGTCTGCTCATGAAACTGCGCCAGGCTATTCGCTTCGTTTAAAAAATCGGGATGGGCCACAATCACCAGATCCATGCCCGAAAGCTGGTGCAGGTTTTGGTTGCTGACATCGCCCACCCATTCGGGCTCGGGTAAAGCCGCACTGGTTCGAAAGGCAGCAAACTCCCGCAATTCGTCGGTTGCGACTTTAAACCTAACCCGGTCGTTTTCTGTTGAAAATGCTATTGCTTTAGGCGAAGTAAAATCCGTGACATCCCAAATTTGCAAATCGGTTCCGGAAGTCGTCAGTTGAAACTCGGTGATATTTCCTGATCCTACAGATGCCAAATCCCGAAACAACAGCTCACCGTCCACTGCCAGCCTCCGCCTGTAATTCATGCTGATAAAGTCGAGCCAGGCATACGAGTTGCTGTTTGACGCGCCATACCTGAATGCCACAGAAACCGAGTTCCCCGGGCTGGCTATTTCGTACGACTGGCTTTCCAAGTCAGCATACAATGCAATGGCATCGCCGGTATTAACTGCGGAAAAGTTGACGGCCTCCACTGCAGAGCCATTGAGTGTCACATCGAGTTTTGAAGGGCTGCCAGACCGGCCTACGGCCTCAACCCAAAGTTTAGCGGTTGCTCCGCTTGCGGCATTAATCATCGGCAACGCGACAGACCGGCTTTGCCCGCTCGAAAACTTTTCGCCAAACCAACGTCGTCCCGAATGAATTAAATTCTCGAGCTCCAGTTCGTGGAAAATTCGCTCATCGAAGGTTGTGGTTTGGTGGGAAATTTGGCCCGCTGCTTGGGGCGAGGCTTCCAGGTTTTTCGCACTTCCCTGATCTGACAGAAAATAATAAGCGTAATCTGAATAATCGTTCAACTCATGAAAAAACGAACCCGTTTCATCATTCGGTTTCCAGCTTACTGTCCCGGATGAATAGAAGAAAATGCAATCGTTACCTTGGCCATCTTTTGCATGAAGAATGGCATTCTGCTCCAAATCATCAAAATAAAAAGCATCATTCATTTTGGGCAGCATATAACCACCATTGCCGTACAAACAAACTGATGCCGGATTGGAAAAGCCCCAAGCTTGCAACTGCGAATACGTAATTTTATGAACGCCTGCCTTTGACGTTCTGATTTTGACCCATTTGCCGCCCGACAAAACGGAAGATGATTTCCAGTCATTCGTTTGAACTGAGGAAGATTTCACTGCTGTTGAAGTGATTCGGATATCGAAAGAAACCAGCTTTTTAATGTTTTGACCTTCGCGAATCAACGGAACAAATTCAACGATCGCCTGGTATTTCCCCTTCGACCGAATATATTTGGTGGTGATCGATAGCTGATCTTGAATTGACGGATAACTTTTATTCAAACTTGTTTTCACCGGTTCAAAAACCGGATTAATAATTTCAATGCGCTTATATGAACCCTCCAGCTCCACAATTTCGTGATAAACCGATACACCTTCTTCATTGACGAGTGCATCGGAGAACGTAGCCAGCAAGGCCGTAACATCTGGGTTCCAGCTGATGTCCCGATGTAAATCCTGCCCGCAGACGGACACGGACAAAAAGATTGATAACCAAATAAAAAGGAGCTTTTTCATCAACGTTAAACTTCCCGGTTAAAATTTAGACTTGGGACAAATGTACATTATTGTAAACAAAGGCCAAACGCGCCCGATCTCAAGTTTTGGCTTGTCGAATTTAAAAATCGTAAAAATACAAAGCGCATTCAACAGTTTCTTATTAAAAACTTGTATTGCCCAAACAATAAGAATAGAACAATTTAGTTATATTTGTGCATAATAAAATCAAACTGATTATACAGATGATGAAATTTAAGGCCTTAGTATTTTTAGGTTTGGCTGTCTTAGTGGCAGGCTGCGGGTTGTTGGGGAAAGGTGGAAAAGCTAAGAAAACATCAAGTACAACCGGATGGGAATACAACAATCCAGACAACGGGGGTTTTCAAGCCGATGGTGACTACAATCAAGTGACAGGCCCCGGACTCACGTTTATTGAGGGTGGAACTTTTACGATGGGACGTGTGGAGCAAGATGTGATGTACGACTGGAACAATATGCCTCGCCGGGTAACGGTCGCTTCCTTCTACATGGATGAAACCGAGGTATCAAACCTCGATTACCGCGAATTCATATTCTGGCTGGGTCGGGTTTACCCCGAAAACCCCGAAAAAGTGCAAATGGCTCTGCCCGACACCTTGGTTTGGCGCAAAGAACTGGGCTACAATGATCCCTACATACAAAATTATTTCCGGCACCCGGCATACAGCGACTATCCGGTCGTTGGAGTCAGCTGGCTGCAAGCCGACGCTTACTGCAAATGGAGAACCGACCGGGTCAATGAAAAGATTCTGGTCGACCGAGGCATCTTACAGCACGACAACACGCAAGGCGGACAAAACGTGTACACAACCGACAGTTACCTGGCCGGACTTTATCAGGGAACTGAAGGCGAAGATCCCATGGAGGATGCAGCCGGCAACGCCCGCAAGCTGAAGTGGGAAGATGGGGTGCTACTTCCAAACTACCGCCTTCCAACCGAAGCTGAATGGGAATATGCTGCTTATGGCCTGATCGGAAATACTGACGGTGAATTGCTGACCGAGAGAAAGTTGTACCCCTGGAATGGCAGCTATTTGCGCGACGATTCAAAAAAGAACCGGGGCGATTTGATGGCCAACTTTGTTCGTGGCCGCGGTGACATGATGGGTATGGCTGGCTCATTGAATGACAATGCCGACATCACGGCGCCAGTCAGTTCATACAAGCCCAATGATTACGGTCTGTACTGCATGGCCGGAAATGTAAACGAATGGGTTGCCGACGTTTACCGGCCGTTGAACCAACAGGACGTAGAAGAATTTCAACCTTTTCGGGGGAATGTCTTCACACAATACCGCCGCGATGCTGATGGTAATCTCATACGAAACGAATATGGCGAATTGGTACAGGACACCATTGCCGACTACCGTAATTTTGAAGATGGCGACTACCGGTCTCAGATCATTGAAGGACCAGACTGGCAGGCGATGCAAGATCAGCTATCCACCGAAGACATGTATTTGAAATCGGAAGACGCGGGTCAATTTGCCTCACTGATTTCGGACAATGTGCGCGTGTACAAAGGTGGGTCGTGGAAAGACCGGGCCTATTGGTTAATTCCCGGCACCAGAAGATACCTGGAACAAGACCAGGCGACCAACGACATTGGTTTCCGCTGCGCGATGACCAGAGTAGGAAGTCCGCAAGGATTCTAAAAAATAATATTTCCCCATTATAAACCTCATCTGGCAGCTGCCGGATGAGGCTTTATTTTTCTAAATAAATGACAACAGAGCAACTGTATCAACGTTTTTTGGAACACCCAAGCGTGTCAACCGACAGCCGGAACATTCAACCGGACAGCCTTTTCTTTGCCCTGAAAGGTCCCAACTTCGATGGCAACCAATATGCCGCAGATGCACTTGGTAAAGGAGCAGCCTGGTCGGTGGTGGATGATCCGAGCCTGCCTGACAACGAAAAATTCATCGTTGTTGAAAATGTGCTCCAAACCTTGCAGCAACTGGCCTCCTTCCACCGCAAACAGCTAGGCATTCCGGTGTTGGGCATCACCGGGTCGAATGGAAAAACCACCACCAAAGAACTGATCGTTGCCGTGCTTCAACAAAAATACCAGGTAACGTCGACGCAGGGCAACCTGAACAATCACATTGGCGTGCCGCTGACTTTGTTGAAGATGAACGCCAATACCGAGATCGCTGTTGTTGAAATGGGCGCCAACCATCCGGGCGAAATTGCTGAGCTTTGCCAAATTGCTGATCCCGACCTTGGAATTATCACCAACATCGGGAAAGCACACCTCGAAGGTTTTGGTTCATTTGAAGGCGTGATCCGCACCAAATCTGAATTGTACAATCACCTGCGGAAGAAAAAGGGGGCTTGCTTTATCAATATTAACAATGAGCTTTTAATGAAGCAGGCCGAGGGATTGGAGCAACTTTCTTACGGGAGTTCAGCACAGGCACAGCTTCGTGGCGAGTTGCAGGCATCGGCCTATTATTTAACCGTCAAAGCACTTTTCCCAAAAGGATGGCTCTATCTGAAATCGAAACTGATTGGCGCCTACAATTTTGAAAACCTGCTGGCTGCCGCCCGCATCGGCTTGCATTTCGAGGTCGATCCGCTGAAAATACAAAAAGCCATCGAGCAATACATGCCAACCAACAACCGCTCGCAACTCATCACAAAAGGAAGCAACAAAATCATTCTGGATGCCTACAATGCCAACCCCACCAGTATGCTGGCCGCCCTTAAAAACCTGAAAGCCATCAATCAAACCAACAAAATGGTGATTTTGGGCGATATGCTTGAACTGGGCCCAGATTCAAGTGCGGAACACCAAAAGATTGCGGATTATTTAAACCAACAAGATTTTGAGACCATCCTGCTCGTTGGCAAAGAATTTTCGGCAGTACAAACAGGCACAAAAACAAAGAAGTTCGACAATGCCGAACTTCTTTCTGACTACCTACGTCAACAAAAACCAATGGAGAATAAATTAATCCTGATCAAGGGATCACGCGGGATCAAACTCGAACGAGTCCTCGACCAACTCTAATTTTACCCTCCGATCAAATGGAAAATTAATGAACTGGTTTTTCAACTTTTAATACTTCCGAAATGGCCTGTTCCAAAGTTTCCTTAGGTAAAGCTCCTTGAGCCATTTGTGGCTGGTTGTCTTTAGGAACAAACAACAAGGACGGAATGCTCTGAATGCCGAACATGGCCGACAGTTCCCGCTGATCTTCCGTATCCACTTTATAAATTTTGATGGCTTCTCCGTATTCCTTTTGAAGTTCTTCCAAAACAGGAGCTACCATTTTGCATGGGCCACACCAATCGGCATAAAAATCAATTAAGCAGGGTGTGTCACCTTCATATTTCCAATCTTTATTTTGCTCAAAATTGAAAACTTTCTCTTTAAATGTCTCTTTCGTCAAATGTTCTAACATGATGATCTGTTTTTATTATACAAATATATAAACTTTTAGATATTTCGATGTCAAGAATTGTTCCGTTTGTTTTTATCTCCCGGAATTCCCCATAAGGTAGAGAAATAATTGTAATTTTGGCACAGTTTTAAACAATTTGTCACACTTGGCGCTTGTAATCAAGTTTAAAACCCATTATTGATTCATGAAGAAACACCTGAAACACCCTATATTTTCTATTATTTCGAAAGAAGCGGATCAACTGCAGCAGCCCTGCTTTGTGATCGGCGGTTTTGTCAGAGATTTGCTTTTGAAGCGCAACTCACCAGATATTGACGTAGTGACTTTAGGCAGTGGAATTGAGCTAGCCCAAAGAGTTGCGCGCCAAATTGGCCCGAAAACCCCGGTGAGTGTCTTTAAGAATTTTGGTACAGCCATGCTGAAATACCAAAACCTGGAAGTTGAATTTGTGGGCGCCCGAAAAGAATCTTATCAGCACGACTCCAGAAAACCCATTGTGGAAGACGGCACGCTGGAGGATGACCAGAAACGACGTGACTTTACCATCAATGCCCTGGCCATTTGCCTCAACCACGACCAGTTTGGCGAGTTGATCGATCCCTTTGGTGGCATTGATGATTTAAAAAACAAGATCATCCGCACCCCGCTCGAACCGGGCATTACCTTTTCAGACGATCCGCTGCGCATGATGCGGGCCATTCGTTTTTCAACCCAGCTCAACTTCACCATTGAAGAGGAAACCCTAAAATCAATTGCAGCCAACAAAGACCGAATCCGGATTGTATCGAACGAACGAATTATCGAAGAACTCAACAAGATCATTCTGGCCGACAAACCTTCCAAAGGGTTTAAGCTGCTGGAAAAAACAGGTTTGCTCAAGCTGATCTTCCCGGAACTCGACCAGATGAAAGGCCGGGAGGAAGTCAACGGCATTGGGCACAAAGACAATTTTTATCACACACTGGAAGTATTGGACCGCATTGTGCCCAACACGGATAATTTGTGGTTGCGCTGGTCGGCCCTGCTGCACGACATTGCCAAACCCCGGACCAAAAAGTTTGTACCTGGCATCGGCTGGACGTTCCATGCCCACAATTTCGTTGGCACCAAAATGATTCCCGGCATTTTCCGGAGGATGAAGCTGCCCATGAACGAAAAGATGAAGTACATCCAGAAGATGGTTTCTTTGCACATGCGCCCGATTGTGCTTTCGGAAGAAGAAGTGACCGATTCGGCCATCCGGCGCTTGCTGTTTGAAGCGGGCGACGATATTGACGATTTGATGACGCTTTGCGAGGCCGATATTACTTCGAAAAATGAAGCGAAAGTCAAACGCTATCTGAAAAACTTCCAACTGGTCCGGCAAAAGCTCAAAGACCTGGAAGAACGCGACCACATCCGCAATTTTCAGCCACCCGTTTCAGGCGAGGAAATTATGGAAGTCTTTAACCTGCCCCCTTCACGCGAAGTGGGCGACATCAAAAATGCCATCAAGGAAGCCATTTTGGAAGGTGAGATTCATAACGACCACGACGAAGCCTTCGCATTCATGATGAAAGTAGCGGATAAGATGGGGCTGAAGCCAGCAAAAGAATAGATCAACCCACTTCAACATCGAACAGACTTTCAAGCCCACTTTTGCGATAACTGATTAACGGCCCGGGCTATTAGCCAAGTTCTTTTTCATCCTGAAATTTGTCAATGCCACACTTTTCGGAATATCATGCTTTTGATGTTCCGAAAAAGCGCGTAAACATCGACAAGAGCACTTTTTCATTGACCATATGGTCTTGTCCGGCCACCTTTTCAAAAGCCGCGCCCGGGATGGCTTTTGCTATTTGTTCGCCCACAACACGGATACTTTCAGGGCTTTTGCTCCCAACCAGGATGAATGTCGGAATTTTGATTTCCTTGAATCGGTTTAGCGGAGGAAAGTCTTTTGTCAGTTCAATGTCGTAGGCCAGTGTTGGTGCCAGCGTGTGCATTTCTCTCCAACCGGGGAACAAGGGCAAGAACCACACAAAGAACTTCGGCATACCGATACCGCTTAAAAAGGTCTTCATGGCCCGTTTATTATTTTTCTGCGACAGTTGCGCCATCACCTCCTTGCCCAATGCCTCGTAATCTGCCTTGTAACTTTCCGTATGGACATAAGGCGGATCGTAAACAATTACCCGATCCACTTTATCCTCCAGCTGCAATGCCGCTTCAAGGGCCAGGACAGCTCCTGACGAATGACCATACAAAAGCGCTTTGCCTCCGCAAGCATCGATTAAAGCTTCCAGGTCGTCAACCTCCTTCGACGCCGTGTATGGCGCTGTGTCCGAACTATCGCCACGGCCGCGACGGTCGTAATTATACACTGTAAAATGCTTCGAAAAAACTTTGGCAGCTTTCAAGACCGGGGAGAATTTGCGAAAGCAACTGGCCCCTGTGATATAAATTAAAGCTGGACCTGAACCGCTTACATCGTACGCAATCCGGGTGCCATCTTTCGATGTTACTTGCTTCATTTTAACCTCCATAACACTGACTTTTTGAGTTATGAGACAAATCTCGGCAATAATTTCGACGGCTTGGAAGTGTAAATGCGACAATCTTAGTGACTAAATGCGACACGCAGAGCTGTTGCGCTAGCCTGAACGCTAACCAGCACTTGGAAATTGCTATTGCGGACTTCGAAAGGGGCGAGCTATCCCGAGTTTGCAACTCAGGATAACACGGTTCGTACCGTTTACAAATCCTTTTGCACCGACATCATCCCAAACCCAACGTTAATCCCTTCGTCTCCGCTTCGCGATGTTGAGGGGAAGCGAGTTTAAAGATGATAATTCGCAATAACGTTGTAAATCGAAACTACATTCGTCATCAAGTGTGCTATAAAAACGATCCAAAAATTCCTGGTTCGTTGATATATCCAGGAAATCAAAAATGCCGTTGGCAGTAAGGCAATGACATTGGCTCTTGCAAAAACATGTATTAATGACCAAGAAATTCCATTAATAATCCAGGCATGCCATCCATACTCTTCATATTGTATATTAAACAGATATCCCCTAAAGAATAGCTCTTCCGCGAAAACACCAACTATTACAAGAATAACACCAAGAATAATTATTGTCAATTTATTTCCTGAAAAGGACTCAGCACTTAATACAATCGGCTTAAAAAGGACATTACTAAGTAAATCCAAATTCTTTATGAATTCTATTTCTACTAAAAATGAATAAGTCAATTTACCTAATACAAAAATTAAAAAAGCAAGGGAAAAGCACTTCAGGGAACATCGATTATTAAAGACTTTAATTAATAAGTCTCTATTTGACTTTTGAAATCCAGTAATTCTATACACACCAAACATAAGCCAAACAAATACACCTAATATATTTACCACTTGCCCCATTAATACACCAAACTCAGAGCTTGAAAAGGAAACCACCAAATAGTTTAGAATCAACGAGAATGCTATGATTATCAGCACATCAATTTCCCAGCGATTTTTTTTCATATTCGTATTCTATCTATTTTAAATCTATTTATTCAATATTAAACTTGAAACCTAGCTTCTCCGGATTTGCAACAGAGCTGCCCAAAGCGGCTGGTCAGTCCGGCAGCTGCCGGATGCAATCCTGACCTTGTAAAGGCTGAGAAACCAAAAAAGCTGTGATAAGTCCATAGAAAAACACCCGAACCCCGGATTGTAGTTCAACCGGGGCTCAAAGCTGGGCACTACTTGCCGCTTAAAGCCCTATTTATTAGGTTACGTTTTTATTATTTTTGTTCCCCTGTTTAATTAAGGCTGAAAAAATAAACACCGATACTATCGTCTGAATTAAAATGTTTATCGAATAGTTTATCCATGGCTTATTAAGTATAACAGGTATCAGACCTAAAAGATATTGATTGAACCAAATCAAACCTGCGTCAATTACCATAAAGAATATCATACCCATCATCATACTCCAGTCAAATTTTTTCTCTGTAAACGGAACAATCGGAAGTATGATTAAAATCAAAATTAAGCCATAAGAGGATGTCAATGTATGCCATAATTTTGAGCGAGATTTAATTATAACAGCAGGTTGTTCTTTTTCATTTTCTTTAATTGAGTGTTCCTCAATAGTATCAATTATTGCTTCATTAATTCCGTTATCCGAAATATTCCAATTAGGCTTAAGTTGATTTCTATTTGGTATTTTAAAATCTAAAGTATCATCAAAGTTACGAGACCAAGATGGTAAATCTTGTTTCTTATAAACAATAATAGTATCATAATGAATTTGATATATAGAATCTATAACTTGTTCTTTGATAATTTTTCTCTCATCAAATGCGCCCTTACTAAATAAGTCCAAAAAACCTTCAATAATATTTTTCTTATTTATGATTTCTGCTTCAGTTTCGGTAAGCATTTTTAATAGTTCCTTATTTTCAGAACAGTCCTTTTTTAGATTCGCTATAGTTTCTAGTTGATTAATTTTCTGATTGGTTGAATAATAAAATGAAAAACCTAATAAATTATCAATTAAAAAAATAATCGAAAAAACTAAAATAAGACTTATAAATTTCGAAGCAAACGAGTATTCCTTTGCAGTAAAAAATTTGAATATTTCTTTTAAAAAATCCATGCAATTATTTCTTTAATTAATCTTCCAGTCATTTTATAAAAAAGTGGCTTAATCGTTTTTTGTTTAAATGAAACCTAACACTTGTATATCCACAGTCCTGTGTATCTATTGGCTTTATCTGGATGTGCTTTTGTGGGTTAAAACGCTGGTTCTGGGTGGCCGATGAGTGGAGGGTCGCTCTGGCATTGTTTTTTTTGTTTTTAGATTTGTAATTAGGATCATTAGCTCGTCTAAAAATATGAAATTATTGTTTCAAAAGTCACGTTTATCCATAGGATTTTGGATCTGATCAAATTCCTTTGGGTTCATGCTGTCATCTTTTATCTTTCATTTATCATCTTCCATCTGGTATCTTTCTTCCTCTATCTTGCGAAGCGAGGGCTTCACGCACCGTGAAACCCTCACTTGTCTTCCCGCGAAGGTCGTCGTTCTAGGCACTTTGACCTGCTGTTTGTTCGTGGCGGGTGCCGTAATCAACAATGATGCGGGCATTTTTGTACCCTTCATAAAAATCCGGATCCGTGCTTTCAAGGCTCACCGCCAGCTTGTCGATCTGTCTTTTCAAGAGTTGGTCTGCCTGCACAAATAGCCCTTTCAGCTTTTTGTTGGCAGCTTTCCGCTCGGCCACCGAAACGCGGTTGGCCGGGAGACACGCCCGGTAGCGTTGTGTTTGCTCCTCCAGGGCCGCCACATCGGCTTCCGTAATGTTGGCCGAGGCCAATGCTTCGAGGTGTTCGCGCGCCAGGCTGGCCATTTCATCGGCCGTATTGGCTTGTTCCAGGTCGCGTTGTTTTTCAAGGTGCGAAACCGGAAAATCCGTCTTCATCAGCAGGTCATTGTTTCCGGTACGCGCTGCCATGGCCGCCAGGCTAAACGCAATCCGGTTGGCCATGCCAATCACTTTTTTCTGTTCCACATCTTTCTGATCGGTCTTCCCCCTAATGTCGCCACTGGCATGCCGATTGGTCTGGTCAATCTCATCAACCAGCGCTTCCATCGCTCCAACATCGGCCACCAGGTCGGCCACTTGCGACCACCGGTCACTCACCGACTTCAAATAATCCAACACGGCCTTGTACATCATCAATTTGTTCCAAAAACTCTTAATCATGGTTTTTTAATTTTAAAGGTTTATAATTGAGTGAACTGATTTCGCGCTCAAAAAAGTTTGCTGGACACATACGCACCGCTAAAACCCTACATGCTTGCCCACCTACCCTTTCCGCCTGTCAAGCCCCAAAACCCCCGCTTCCGAATTGCGAATTTGCCCTTTGGAATTTGAAATTTCATCTCCGGAATTGGCTTCTTCATCTTCGGAATTTGACATTTCATCTTCGGAATTTGTCCTTTCAGGTTTGGAATTTGAAATTCGGAATTTGGAATTTGCCACTTGGTCCTTGGAATTTGGAACTTGAAATTCGGAATTTCTCCTTTGTTCCTTGGATTTTGAAATTTGTCCTTTGGAATTTCCTTTTTCCTCTTTGGATTTTGGAATTTGTCTTTTGGAATTTGTCCTTTCAGGTTTGGAATTTGGAATTTAAAATTTGGATTTTGGAATTTCTCCTTTAGAATTTCCAGCTTGTCATTTGTTCTTTGGAAATTAAAATTTGGAACTATCGAGAAGGGGTTCAGGTATGCTCAAAGAACGTTGATTTTTGTTCTTACAATTTATGAAAACCTGCAACAATGGAAAAACAGATGCCTCAAAAATCGGTGAATCGCCGATTTTCACCGGTATTCGATTAATTCTAACCGGGTAATGAAACAATATCGATTGATAAATAGCTGTTGATTAGCTGAAATCGAGCAAAATAAAGATTGCTGATAGGTCCCTCAACGTTCCAACTTCAACAAAACCGGAAGGTGATCGCTAAAACCGCCGTGGTATTTAAACCCCACGTAGGTCCGCTTCAATTTTTGCCCTTTGAATTTGGCATCCGGCTCCAATAAAAAAGGCAGGCTGACCGGTGCAGCAAACGCTGGTCTGGTATGCCACCCCTCGCCTTTCAGCAAGTGGTCTGAGACCATGATTTGATCAAAGACCGTCCACGTTTGTCGATACTTAATGGTTCCCTGCTGCCACTGCGCCGACAGGTTAACCAACTCGCCATCCACATTCACATCGTCGGCAGCAACAGCCTCCAGGCCTTCGGCCAGGCTTCGGTTTTGTGGCTGGTCATTCAAATCGCCCATCACCACCACCTTAGCGCCGGAATGCTCCGCACGAACTTCATCAATCGCTTTCCTTAGCGCGTGTGCCGCCTGCATCCTCTTCGGCTCCGACTCCGTTTGTCCGCCATAGCGCGAGGGCCAGTGGTTGAAAAATACATGCAGCGTATCGTCGCCGGGCAACAGAAAGGCTGCATGAAGTATTTCGCGCGTCGATTCTACTTCCGACCGTTCATTTAAAACCGGGATATACTGGTATGAAATTGGAACCACACGATCCGTCCGGTACAAAAGGGCCACGTCAATGCCCCGTTCATCGGGCGAATCTTTGTGAACAATCGCATATGCGTGGCCTTTTAAGGGAGTGGCATCCAGCAATTTTTCGAGGACAAAGCGGTTCTCCACTTCACTGAGACCAACGATTTCGGGCGGCTCAAAACCGGCACTGCTTAAAATGACCTTGCTCAGTTGCTTCAACTTTTGATAAAATCGGTAATCGTTCCATCGCCGGTCGCCATCGGGCAAAAACTCATCATCTTGCGTAAGTAGATCATTATCGGTGTCGAACAGGTTTTCGACATTATAAAAAAGGATGTGGATTGGGTGGTGTTTTTCGGCTTGCCCCAAAAGACTGCTTTGTGTGAAAACCAGAATCAGAAAAAAGCTGGAAAATTTTCTCGAAAGGAACATTTATTTCGGCGCTTTTTCAATCCGCTCATAAGCGCCCAAATCAGGCCCGGCATCACCCATTCGGCTTTTATTGAGCAGGTCGAATGGAAACTGCTGGCCAATCATTTTCAGGCCGGCATCTTTCGCAGGACTTAAAGTATCCAGTTCAAAATTCATCTTCTCGTATGGATCTTTAAATTTTGGATCTGCGCCCCGAATAATTCCGGTGAAATAATCAGGATCAGAGATATCGAAAGTATCGGATAGTTGCATCAAACAGTTCGTAAAGCTGTAATTAAATACGGCTTCGTCGGAAATGCCCAGTTCCAGTTCATTCTTGGTTCGGATATTTCCGGCAATGATACTGTTTGAAAAATTGGCGTTCTCCATATCGCCCACATAGCTTACGCTTCCTCCCGAAGCCTGATCGATAATCAGCAAGTTGGAAAGCACCAGTGAGGCCGTTGACCTTGAACTGCTTGAAAAACCACCCCAGTAATTGGCAATGGTGGTGTGATAAAAATCGTAGTCGCCGCCAACCAAAAGCGCCGCAGCATAAAATCCACAGTTCGCCACCAAACAGTTATAAGCTTTTATTTTTGATTTCAGGGAGAAAATACCGGCATAGGCATGGTTGTATATCTTGGTGTTGGATAATTCGACCGAGGCATAACCTTCGTCTTCGATGTTACCCACCTGCAAGCCAATGTTGGCATTTTTAATTTCGGTATAGTTGAAAATATTGTCGTGGCTGCCCGAAAACAACAGCAAGCCATTCCACTGGTCCGGCACATCTTTGTAAACATCTTCGAGCCGGTCTCCCTGAAAAATGATGGGCTGCCCAAACTCTCCCATGGCCTTAATCCGGCCGCGAACATACAGTCCGGCCTTGCTGTGAAAGTAAATCCTGGCTCCGGCATCAATCGTAAGCACTTCACCGCTATCCACATAGGCGTAGTTGTAAACCAGGTAAGGTTTATCAGCCGTCCAGGTTGTTGTTTTCAGCCGGGCATCTTTAATCAGGTGAAAATCTTGTCCCCAGGCCACCAGGTCCACATCCTGAAACGATGCATTGGTCGAAAACTCAATCGAGTCCTGAACCACCATGGGCAGGTTATTCCCGGTAGGGTCTACGGTAACTTCAACAAAAATGTAGATGCTGTCTTTTGGCGGAATTTCCAAATCGAAAACTTCATTGGCTGCTATGCCATTTACATTCAGCCGAAAATTTGAAACATCGCCTTTAGCCAGCCGAACAGACGAGATCAGCAATTTCTGATCGTAAGGATTGTAAACTTTCAGGTGTTGCGTGGTTGAACCAAAGGCGGTAAAAATCGTGTCAAACATCACCGTATCTGCCGAAAAGCTAAGTTGCACTTCGTTGGAAGAAACATACTTCTCATCTTCGCATGAAATAATCAGAACGATGAGGAGAAGGGCAATCATTATGTGCACTGCTTTTTTCACAAATGGTTTTAGGTTTAACGCCACAAAGCATCGATATTGTATTTCAAAAGTACAAAATGATTTTTACAAATTTTAACGTTTTTAACAATCCGGCAGCTCATTTCTTCTCCGAGATGAAAAAAAGCCCCACCAACATGATTAAGCCATTCAGAATCAGCAACTCAAAACCGAATTCATAACCGTTAAATAATTGTTTCGAAAACGCAGAAGTAATAAATGTAAGCAAGGGGGCTCCCAAAGCAAGGAATGGAACCAGCCGGTCTTGCACTTTTCTTCGGAATAAAATGGCAAAAACAAAGAGCCCCAAAATGGGTCCGTAGGTATAACCTGCGGCCTTAAACAGCGCAATGACCACATTCTCATCGTTAATCATATGAAAAACAACAATAACGACAGCCAACAGTGCCGCGAAGCCCAAATGGATCCATTTCCGATATTTCATCTTCGTCGAATTCTTCAGATCATCCAAACGAAGAAAATCGATGGAGAATGCAGTGGTCATGGAGGTTAACGCCGAATCGGCACTGGAGAACGAAGCAGCCGTAATGCCAAGCAAAAAGGCAATGGCCACCGCACCGCCTAAATGGTTGAGCGCCAACAGCGGATACAATTCATCGCCGGCGTTCGCCACCTCAATCCCGGCATGTTGGGCGTACTGGTACAACATGCCGCCCAAACTCATAAACAGGATCACCACAAACACAAAAAGCACACTAAACACCAGCATGTTCTTTTGGGCCTCCCGCTTCGACTTGCAGGTCAGGTTCTTCTGCATCAGGTCCTGATCCATTCCGTTAATCGCCACGGTCATGAAAATACCTGCAATAAATTGTTTCCAAAAGAAATGGGGCGATCGCCAATCCCAGAAAAAAACTTGCGACAAATCGCTCTTGTAAACCCGTTGAAAAACACCGGACGCATCGGCGGTCACATACAGTTTGCTGATGGTATAAACGGTTAACAGCACCGCCAGCACGAGGAAGGTCGTTTGCAAGGTATCCGTCCAAACAATCGTTTTAATGCCTGCCCGGTAAGTGTACACCCAAATAAGAAAAACGGTGATACACACATTGGCCCAAAAGGGAATGCCAAAGGCACTAAAAAACGCATACTGCAACACAACGGCCACCAAGTACAACCGAAAAGCGGCTCCAATCAATTTCGAAATCAGGAAAAAAAATGAAGCCGTTCGATGACTGAAGATTCCCATGCGTTCCTCCAAAAACGAGTAAATGGAAATCAACTTCAGGCGGTAATAGAAAGGCAACAAAAGAAAAGCCACCAGCCAGTAGCCCACGAGGTTGCCAAAAACAAACTGCAAATACGAGAAGGCGGAATTCCCCACTTCGGCGGGAACCGAAATAAACGTCACGCCCGACAAGGTAGCGCCCAGCATGCCATAGGCTACCAAATACCAGGGCGACGACCGGTTGGCATTAAAAAAGGTGAAGCTGTCGGAATTTCTCGAAGTCAGCCAGGAGACCAACATTAACAAGGCGAAATAGGCAACAACAATTCCCAGAGCAAGAAACGAATTCATACCAATCAGTTAAAGTCGGGGTACAACAAATATTTTTTGCGAATGGATTGGTAAGCCTGGAGCTCATCCTGCCAGCCCGCTTCAATCTCTTCGAGGCTTCTCCCGGCACGAATATCCTGAAGCAGCGCATCGGTTCCGGCCAGCAGATTAAACCAGCGCTCCCGGGTCAGAAAATCGGCTTCATGCTCAAATTGCTTGTAAAAATCGAGGAAGTAGGATAGAGTAAACTGCTCATGGCAGGTGGGTGTCCGAAGGTCAACCCCATAGCAGACCTCTCCCTGTTGCTCCGGGTTTTTCGACATGCCCTCAATGCTTTCCGGCGTAAACTGAAAATCGCCAAACCGTGGATCCGGATAACCAATCACCTGAAAAGGGAAATAGGTTCCCCGGCCAATGCTGGCGCTGGTGGCTTCGAAAAAACACAGCGACGGATAAAGCCGGATTGAACGATCATTGGGTAAGTTAGGCGACGGTTTTACCGGCAACGAATACGCCCTGTCGTGCGTGTAACTTCCTGCGGGGATCACCGTCAATTCACATTGAATTTGATCCTTCAGCCAGCCCTCACCATTAATCATTTGTGCCAGCTCGCCCACCGTACAGCCATGCACCACCGGAATAGGATGCATGCCGACAAAGGACTGAAACCCGGGTTTCAACACCGGCCCGGCCACATAATCGCCGTTTGGATTTGGCCGGTCAAACACCAGCAAAGGTTTATCGTTTTCGGCACAGGCCTCCATCACATAGTGCATGGTGCTGATGTAGGTGTAAAACCGAACACCAACATCCTGGATATCGAAGATCAGCACATCCAGGTCAGCCACATCAGCCGCTTGAGGTTTCTTGTTATCCCCGTAGAGAGAAACCACCCGAATGCCGGTTTTCGGGTCCCGCTCATCGGCTACCTGTTCGCCGGCATCGGCATCACCCCGAAATCCGTGTTCGGGACTAAACACCCGCTCCACAGCAAGTTCATGTTGCAGCAGGAAGTCGAGTAAATGTTCTTGCCCAACCATGGAAGTGTGGTTCACCACCAAGCCGATTTTCTTTCCTTGCAACAAGGGCAAATACAAATCCGTGCGTTCAGCGGCAGGCTGAATTTTCTGTGCCAAAACCTGACCGGAAAGCAGGATAAAAAAGATCAGTACAATACGCATAACAAATGGTCGTTCTATTGATCACGAAGGTAAGAAAACATCGGTTAATGCATGGCTAACTTTTCGCTTTAATCAATCTTTGTTAGTTTTGCCTTTGCAAAAATTGGAACTATGAAAATCCTGAACCGACTACTGTTTTCGGTGGTTTTGTGCCTTTTCGTGCTGCCAGGCAAAACGCAAAACCAACCGGAATTTTTAAAATATCTGAATGACCCGTGGGTGGACTCCACGCTAACACACATGACGCTGGACCAAAAAATTGGGCAGCTGTTTATTGCCCAGGTTTATTCAAAGGAAAAGCTACCAGCGGGACATGCTATTTTTGAAAAAATTTCGCGATACCACATCGGTGGATTGATCTTTATGCAAGGAACACCCGCCAATCAGCTGGCCATCACTAACCAGCTGCAGGCACAAAGCCAAATTCCGCTGCTGGTGACCATGGATGCGGAATGGGGCCCGGGCTTTCGCCTGACCGGCGCACCCAAGTACCCGGTGCAGATGGCGCTGGGTGCCATACAGAAAGACAGCCTGATTTACCAGATGGGCTACGAAGTGGGAAGCCAACTGAAACGCATTGGCGTTCATGTGAACTACGCACCGGTAGCCGATGTAAACAGCAATCCGGCCAACCCGGTCATCAATTACCGGTCGTTTGGCGAAGAGCCGGAAAAGGTGGCCCACAAAAGCTGGATGTACGCCAAGGGATTGCAGGATGCCGGCATACTTGCGGTGGCCAAGCATTTTCCCGGACACGGCGATACGGAAACGGATTCGCACCTGGGGCTGCCCGTTATTCGGCACGATTTCGATCGGCTGGACCATGTGGAGATGTATCCCTTCAAACACCTGATCGGGCAAGGAATTGGCGGTGTGATGACGGCCCACTTGCATGTGGAAGCCTACGATCCGGAGTCCGACATTCCGGCTTCGCTTTCAACCAACATGATTCAAAATAAACTCATTGACGATCTGGGCTTCAACGGTCTGGTTATTTCTGATGCCATGAACATGCATGGTGTCAGCAAGCAGTTTTCTGATGGCGAAGCGACCGTCAGAGCACTACAAGCAGGAAATGACATGTTGGAAATTGTGCCTAACCTGCCGGTCAGAATTGCGGCTGTAAAAGCGGCCTTGAAAAACGGCCAGCTAACGGAAGAACAGCTGGAACAAAAATGCCGGAAAATTCTGGCCCTGAAAAAGTGGCTCCAACTGGATCGTTACACGCCGGCCTCTCCCGAAGGTCTGGAGGCTGATTATCAACAAGCCGGGTACGAGCTGACCAAACGTTTGCTGCACGAGCAATCGCTGACCCTGTTGAAAAACGAAGGAAAACTGCTCCCGCTTAAGCGGCTGGACACCCTGAAAATTGCAGCGCTTTCCATCGGTGCCGATCACGAAACGCCTTTTCAGAAAATGTTGAGCCGGTACACGACGGTTGATGTCTATCATCTTCCCAAAAACGCATCCAAAGAAGCCATTCAAAAGCTGATGCTTGAGCTGAATGATTACAACCTGCTGATTAGTGGTATTCACGACATGCGCCTGAACGTAAGCGGAAACTATGGGCTGACACCGGTCATCAATGAAGTTCTTCAGGCGTTGGCCAGCAAACCCCAAATTGTGGTGTTGTTTGGCAATCCGTATGCCCTCAACTTCTTGCCAGACGTAGAAAAAGCCGCTGGACTTTTGGTCACTTACCAGGAAAATCAAATGACACAGGAACTGGCGGCTCAAGCCATTTTTGGTGCCATTCGGGTCGATGGCCGGCTGCCTGTCAATGTGAACGATACTTTCTTCCTGAACCAGGGAATCACGCTTCCCAAAATCGGGCGACTCAAATATTCCATTCCCGAGGAAGTAGGCCTTTCGTCCTTCAAACTGAATTCAAAAATTGACAGCATTGCCGAACTGGGGCTCAAGGAAAAAGCGTATCCCGGATGCCAGGTTTTAGTGGCCAAGGACGGACAGGTCATTTTTTATAAAAGCTATGGCTATTTTACCTACGACAAAAAAAGAGCAGTCGATCAGTCCGCCATATACGACTGGGCGTCGCTCACCAAAATTACGGGGCCACTTCCGGCCTTAATCAAACTTCATGGTGAAAAAAAGTTTAACCTTGATTTGCCTTTTTCATTTTACTGGCCCGACTTCAGAAACACCGACAAAGAGAAAATAACGGTTCGTGAAGTGTTGGCCCACCAAGGCGGACTAACTTCCTGGATCCCCTTCTATAAAAATGCCTTACTAAAAAACGGACAGTTAAAGTCCTCGGTTTTCAGAGACCATCCTACTGCCAGCTTTAACCGGCGCATTGCATCCTCGTTGTACCTAAACGAACACTACATTGAACACATTTACCAGGAGATTCGCGATTCCAGATTACTCCCCCACCGTAAGTACACCTACTCCGATTTGGGCTTTCACATCTTTCCGCGAATTATTGAAGACCTGACCGGAAACGATTACGAAGCCTACCTTCGAGATTCGATTTATGCGCCGCTGGGAGCCAACACGATTACCTACAATGCCTACAAGCACTTTCCGCGCGAAGACATTGTGCCTACTGAACAGGACAATGTGTTCAGAAAAGAGTTACTTCAGGGGTTTGTGCATGACGAAGGTGCGTCCATGCTGGGCGGTGTTTCAGGCAATGCCGGCTTGTTCGGATCGGCCAATGATTTGGCCAAAATTATGCAGATGTATTTGCAGTTTGGCTATTACGGCGGCGAACAGTTGCTTGATTCGGCCAGTATTCGCGAATTTACCCGCATTCAATACCCAAAAAATGAAAATCGCCGTGGTTTGGGATTTGACAAGCCTTTTATCGACAACCACAAAAACAAGCTCGATGAAGCCTATCCGGCCGTAGATGCCAGCCCCGAAAGTTTTGGACACAGCGGCTACACCGGCACATTTACTTGGGTGGACCCCAAAAACCAGCTTTTGTTTATTTTCTTTTCCAACCGGGTTTATCCTACCCGCGAAAATCCCAAACTTTTCAAGCTGAATATCCGGCCGGCTATGCACCAAGCCATTTACGACAGTTTAAAATAAGACCTGCGTCGAAAAACACCCACCTCCGGCAGCCATACCTCAAGCCTGTTTATCGGCCGAGAAATGCTAAAAATTGTTAAAATGTTCTTTAACATCAAAGCAATAAAATAGCGTAGGCAGCGACTCAAAGACCGCTTCAATCAATGCATCTCATCACCAAAAAAAGTTTCGTCGAAGTTAAAATCCGACAAATTCGCTGAGTCCTGATTGTGACTCAATTCATATCCCTATATTATTAGATTATTAATTTTAACTTTAAGGGAATTTTAAAAGAATCTAGTTAATAACCCATAAAATTTTACTGCCATGGATAAGAAAATCACATTTAATGAATTGCGTAAAATTAAAGACAGCTTACCTGATGGTTCAATTCGCCAAATCGCGCAAGAGTTTGACATTGAAGTTGAAACCGTCAGGAATTATTTTGGAGGCGCAAATTATGACCGTGGAAAATCCGTAGGGCTGCATATTGAACCAGGGCCAAATGGTGGCGTAGTTTTAATTGATGACACAAAAATATTGGAACGCGCTCAGCAACTTATCGCGGAGCAAGTTCATTAATTCGCTTAAAGTATTATTTTTGAAACTGCCTTATTTAAGATGAGGCAGTTTTTTTTTACCAATTAATCCCAAAAATTATGACCCGTAAGCTCACACTGATCCTGATTTTGGCCGCAACCCTCGGCCTGTCATCCTGCCAACAAAAAACAGAAGCCCTGTTTAATGGCACCGATTTGTCCAATTGGGACATTTCCATTGGAACCGCCTTAACCGGTTTCGACGACCTGAAAGAAGCAGCCACCGCCGAATCCATTTTCTCGATTGTAGAGCAGGATGGCGAAAAACTGTTGCGCATCTCCGGCGATGTGAACGCCTCGATTGCCACCAAAAAAGAATACGGAAATTACCACTTACGCCTGGAATTTAAGCATGGCGAAGATGTTTACACCAACCGCAACAGCGGACTGCTGTACCACAGCTTTGGTCCGTTTGGCATTGGGCTGGGCACCTGGATGAGCTCCATCGAGCTACAGTTGATGCACGAAAACCTCGGCGACGCTTACATGATGGGTGACTCGTATGCCGAAATACCCGTTCGAAAAGAAGGTGACAATCCGGTTTATGCTGCCGATGGTGAACTGCTTTCATTTGGCGAAAACCAAAATGGCGGCAAAATTGCCCGCAAAAGCTCGAACCAGGAAAAAGCGATCGGTGAATGGAATGTGGTTGACCTCTACTGTGTCGGCCAAAAAGCCATTCACGTGGTCAATGGCGTGAAAGTGATGGAATGCGAAAAGACGGGCATGCTGATTGACGGACAGGTTCAACCACTTAGCAAAGGAAAAATTCAAATCCAATCAGAAGGCTCTGAGTTGCTCATCCGCAAAGCAGAACTCACGCCAATCAAAACGTTGCCTGATAACTTCTGATCCGGAAGTAGAAACAGTATAAAAAGAAAGCGGTGTGAAGACTCATTCACACCGCTTTTTGTTTATTTTTTTGTCCGCTTGCGCTTGGCCCGTGGTTGGTCCATGGCCGCTTTTTTCTTCTTTTTGATTTTCGGAACCGATACGCGTTCCTCGCCGGTCACCCGGTCAACCTCCAGCGCGTGCCCGTCAAGCGAAGAGCTGTTCATCGATTGAATCAAATCTTTTTCAAAACGACTGTCGATTTCGAAGAAGGAAAATTTACGCTGAATATCGATTTTGCCGATTTCAACATTCTTTCTTTTTGAGTGCTCATTAATTAAGCCCAAAAGTCGCGAAGCGTTTAGGTTTTGCTTTTTACCCGCGTTGATAAACAAACGGCTGAAGCTCATGTTTTCATTGCCATAATCGCCTCCCCGATCGCCCCGGTCACTTCCGCGTCCACCGCGTTTTTCAAAGGTTTTTCGTTCGTTTCCTCCGCGTACATTCAGGTCAGGCGCATTTTTGTAATAGGCTAAAAAGCGGTTGAATTCGGCCGACACAAATCGCTTCAAGATTTCCTCGCTGCTCAGTCCGGCAAATTTCTCCATAATGGCTGGCATGTACGGATCGATTTTCGAATCATTTACTTCAACTTGAGCCACTTTTTCAACCAAATGCATCAGCTGCACTTCGCAAATTTCTTCGCCACCAGGCACATCCTTGCGCTCAAACCTTTTGTTTGAAAGCTTTTCGATGTGACGCAATTTACCGGTTTCGCGCATGTGCAAAATCGAAACTGAGATTCCGCTTTTTCCAGCCCGCCCGGTTCGTCCACTCCGGTGAATGTAGGCCTCCGGATCATCCGGCAAGCTATAGTTAATTACGTGGCTGAGGTTGTTCACATCGAGTCCGCGGGCTGCCACGTCGGTGGCCACCAACATTTGCAACTGCCCGATACGGAAACGGTTCATCACATAATCGCGCTGGGCCTGCGACAAATCACCATGTAACGCATCGGCATTGTACCCGTCTTCCATCAGCTTTTCAGCGACATCGCGGGTTTCCATGCGTGTACGGCAAAATACAATCGCATAGCAGTTCGGATAGTTATCAGCCACCCGCTTCAGCGTAGCGTATTTATCTTTGGCCTGAACCACATAATAATGGTGCTCCACATTGGCGGCACCTTCATTCTTACGCCCCACCGAAATTTCTTCGGGCGAGTGCAGGTATTTCTTGGTCAGATTGGCAATTTCGCGCGGCATCGTCGCCGAAAACAACAAAGTTTGTTTAATGGCCGGAGTCTCCGCCAAAATAGCATCCAGCTCTTCTTTGAAACCCATGTTGAGCATCTCATCCGCCTCGTCAAGCACCATCCAGCGAATCTGGCTTACATTTAATACTTTGCGTCGAATCAGGTCATGGACCCGTCCCGGAGTGCCAACCACGACCTGGCCGCCACTCCGCAGTTCGCGAATTTGCTTGCCAATATCGGCACCACCATAAACGGCAATATTCTTAAAACCTTTCAGGTTCTTTGAAAAAGCATCGAGGTCGCGGCTGATTTGCAGGCACAATTCACGCGTGGGACACAAAATCAGCGATTGGATATCTTTTTTATTGACATCGCAGTTGTGCAAAATTGGCAAGCCAAAAGCCGCTGTTTTCCCTGTTCCCGTTTGCGCCAGGGCAATCAAGTCGTTCTTGTTGTTTAAAAGATGTGGAATTGTTTTCTCCTGAATAGGAGTCGGTTGCTCAAAGCCCATTTCTGAAATGGCGCTGAGCAGTTCGGGTTTGATACCCGTCTGTTCAAATGTCATCATTGTATTTATTTAAGCGAAGAACAACACGTTCGTCGCGCCCAATACGCACTGATGACAATAAAATTTACTTTTCAATACACCCCTATGCCACCGATGCAAAAAATTGAGCTGCAAAGATAGATTTATTTTTCACACCTGATGCTTAGGCCTTTCTCATGTAAACCTGGTGTTAAGTCAATGCCCAACAACAGCTATTAAGTTACTGTATTACAAGGCACAGAACCAATACATTTTGTAACTTACTTCCTGAAACAAAATTGTCATTCCATGGGACACTCCTACTTGTTTAACTGCCGAAAGTGCAAACACAGCCAACAACTTTACGAAGGCTGGCGTTTTATGGAGCACGATCAAACGGTTGAATCGGTCCTGAATTCAACCCAAATCAAGCTCCATTACAAAACCCGGGAGAAGATTACATCGCTGGCGAAAACCCACCACCAACTTCAAGTGAAAACAGAATACAAAATTTACCGCTGCCAGACTTGTCTTCAACTCTCGGACAAGCTGGTGATCACCGTTTGGAACGGCGAACAACGGCTTCATCAAACCCAGTTTAAATGTGCCAACTGCCGCGCACGGCTTAAACATACCAATATTCACCGGGTGAAATTTGCCATCTGTCCCAAGTGCAAAAGCAAGCAGTTTGAAAAATCAAAAGTGTTAATGCTTTGGAATTAAGTTAATATGATTAGCTTTGCGCCAAAGTTTTACAGATGACTATTGTACTCGTTGCCCTCCTTGTTTTCCTGATCAACATTCCATTCGGTTACCTGCGATCAAAACATAAAAAGTTTAGCTTCATGTGGTGGGTTTACATTCACATTCCGGTTCCGATGGTTATTTTGCTGCGGATTTATAGTGATATTGGCTTTGCCTTTTATACCTATCCGATTTTGGTAGGCGCATTTTTTGCCGGACAACTCGTCGGACGTGTTTACCTACCAAGCAAATGTGGTAATTAAGCGATCTTAATTCCTCCGTACAGCTCTAAAAATCGATGACAACCCGGTGAGTTCTTGCTTTTTTCCTTCAACTTTTGTTCGAAAAACACCAATTGACTTGCAACAAAAAAATGCCTAACTTGAAAAGGTGAAAACGAAAATATTAATTGTAGATGACTACAATATTTTCAGGCAGGGACTCAAATTACTCTTAGAGAAACATGAAAATTTTAAAGTAGTTGGCGAAGCTTTAAATGCAAACGATCTGTTTGAAATTCTCAAACAAACTAGACCTGATATCATCGTTATGGATTTGATGCTTCCGCAGAAGTCTGTTGTTGCCATTTCGAAAAAACTCAACCGCGAATATCCCGATATCCCACTACTCATTATTACAGTTAACGCCATTGAATACACCATTTTGCAATGTGTTATCAACGGTGCTCGCGGACTGATTTGGAAGAACAACACCCCGGAAGAATTGATTTTAGCCATTGAAACCATCGTGGCTGGTGAGCGCTATTTCGAAATTCCGGAATCGGCCATGGTATCACAGGTTATTCAGCACGCGCAGTTGGTCTTACCCGAAGTGCACCAGTTTATCGAAGTCAGTGATCGGGAGCTTGAAGTGCTCAAACTAATTGCCGATGGACATTCCTACAAAGAGATTGGACAAATTCTCCATATCAGTCCGCGCACAGTCGAAAGCCATAAGAACAATATTCTATCAAAATTGAAACTAAACACCACAGCCGACTTGATCAAATATGCCATCAAACATCAGCTGATTGAAATTAAATAAGCCCACAACCCCAAATCACCGGACAAGCCAGCTCCTTCTATCCGTACTTTTACGGATCAATTTGGTTCTTTCACCGATTGCCTCACATGCCTATTTTTCAATAACTTAGTTCACCATTAGAAAAAACCGATTGAATAAGCCACTGCCCGAAGACCTTTCGTCATCCATTGTCTTTTTAAGTTTGAAATTTCATGAGCTGTAATTTACCGACAAAATGGAATCGAATTGTAGAGTTGTTATCTTTGAAAGCTACCCGCTTTTCTCATCAGGAATGAAAACCATTCTTGGTGCATCCAACACCATTGAAGTTACTGGAGAAGCAACGAGAATTGACCACCTTTTGCAACTGATCCAGAGCACGAATCCAACGATCGTTGTCTTCGACATTATTCACTGTGTAAATGCCGGCATTAAACCACTCCGGAAAATAGCACGAAAATTTCCCCACATTCCGCTACTGTTAATTGTTGGCGAAGAATATGCCGACTGCTTTGATACCTATATCCGACTGGGTGTAAAAGGGTTTGTTTTCAAAGACGACAGCCCAGCGGAGTTTATCCGGGCAATTAAGGAAGTTTGCTCCGGGCACGATCATTTCAGAAACCAGGTTCGGTCGTACTTTCAGGAATCTCTTCAATCGAACCGAAAAGACCGCGCTTCGAAACAGTCGAACCATAGCCTGACCGACCGGGAAACTTCAGTATTGAAACTATTTTGCAGGGGACTCACCTACAAGGAAATTGGCCATCAACTCTCGATCAGCCCGCGAACAGTGGAAACCCACAAGCAAAATATCCTGTCGAAGCTGAGGGTGAAGTCAACCGTTGACATGGTCAAGTATGCCTTCCATAATCGAATTTTAAGCTGACTGGCATGCCCCACAAGCCCGCCATGCAGCGTTTTCCACCCGCAATATATCCGTAAAATGCCGGATTGAAAGGGCTGCTCCATTGTCGTAATTTTATTTGCAGCGGATCCGATCACTGGGTATAGCCTGCATCCAATCGTACAGGAATGACTACTTACAATAGACTAACCTGATTAGACCGGCCCATTTCTCGGATTCGTTTAAAAAATCGGCAAATGAAAGAAAATCAGCCTGACATCAAACTGGATGAATTAATCATGGTTGAATCACCGTATTGTATTCTTCAAGATTTGAAACTTGAGGAGGATGGTTCAATTACCGCTAAAGTGTTTAATGAGTATCAGCCCAGTGACGAAGGAGGGCCCATTGCCGGTGCCGAATTTGGAAGACACATCGCCATTTTGGGATCAATTGCCCTGGCCAACGCTCTACAACATAATCATAGCCACTATTTCCTCGCCGTTCGTGCAAACATCAAACGAGAAATACAAGATGCCTATCGTTTCGACGAACTAAAACTGTATGCCAAGCCCATGAAGCTCGAAAAAAGAAAAGGCAAAATTTACGGCGAAATTTACGGGCGAAACAACGAACTGGTCAATACCGCAAAAGTGGATTACATGATCCTGGAGCGCGAAGTCTTCTCGAAAGTTTATGAACGGCATAAAAAAGAAAATTCATACCAAAACAAAGTCAGCCCCTACATTAAACGACGCCACCTGACCAACATCGTCATTGACGGTCATACGGCCAGAGCTGAGTTTGGAACCATATTAAAAAATGAATGTGAAGGTCATTTCCGGGATTTTCCGGCACTTCCGGTAGCGCTCATCGGTGGGCTCTTTGGAGAACTGGGGTACCAATTATTCAAGCACAATCTGCCGGGCTTTGACACTATCATCAGCCCTCGAACAGATATCAAAGCCCACGGCCTTGTGTTTAGCGGCGAGCACCTCCATTTCGCCGGACGAATTAGTCAATGGATTAGCGATGAGGCCATATTAATTACCGCCGAAGCCCTGGTGGGCGACGACGTGGTTGCAGATGTGAGTTTCATCCTCAAAGGAGTCAAGCAAGAGAAAGAAAAAGGCCACCGAAAACAACAACTTAAAAAAATCATTCGCCGATATAACCCATTTTCAAAAGGTTAATCGCGTCATCCCATTCTCTTTCTCACACAAAATATCCGGAAGATTCCTGATTGATTGGCCCGCCTATTTCCACTACCTTTTTTTTCGCATTTCAATAAAAGACCATTTCAACGGCCAATCTCTGTCGCGGGTTCCTGGCCAAAAGGAAGCTGCTTAGCATGAGACCCTTCGTTATTTAAGGCCTTGGCGATGGCTAAGAACCCTTAAAGCACGGGGACTCAAGGATACTTCAACAGAAAATAAATGATTCAAATTTTGTGTTTATGAAGAAAGACTACTTTTCTCTCAAACTCACGTGCTGTTCCCGATGTTGGCGTTTTGGTCTGATTTTTTCCAGCCTTACCATGGGCTTTATGCTGATGACCGCCATCGCCATCGCCCAAACCGGTAACATACAAGGAATCGCGCCGGTAATTTCGCCTGCCAACGGAACGGCTATTGACGGAAATGCCTATGCCAACTGGACAAAGGCTGATACGATAATTAACGGTGTCTTACAGGACTGGTCCACTTCCGGAGATATTTTTTACTGGGGCCAGGTCTATCCGGGCCCGGGAGCCGGTGTTTTGGATGTCATCCAACGAACACCTCCTCAGCTGGATACCATCATGGCACCCATGCCTTATACACCCGGTGTGGATAAGGATACGGTGATCGTCTATTTTGATGCGCTCTCTCCTGGTGACCCCACCACTTTCACAACAGATGCAAAAATCAACCAAAATCCCAATGTATATACCTGGGGAAAAGGGAATGTGCCACCTAAAAATGAAATCCAGAATGCAGGGGCGCTGTTTACCTGGGGTGACCCCTCGCTGACTGGTATTGACGGTTACCCTGGAAACTCGGATGATTTGTGGTGTGCCTTTGCCGGTGACCGCTCCGCAGTGAACGGCAGCAGCTATATCGATTTTGAATTTCTGCAGGCACCTCTATACATGGATACTACCGCAATAAAGAATGGATTTCCTGAAGGGGGATTCACGTCTCATGGTCCTGACAACGGGCGTACCGTCGGCGATTACCTCGTTACTGTAGAATTCACAGGAGGGGGACCACATGCCAATGTCATTGTTAATAGGTGGACTGATATTGGAGGCGGAAACTTCGAATATCAGCAAGTTCTTTCCTCCGAGGACGATCCGATCAACGGGTATCCCTATGGCTCCATTCTGGCTTCGGTAAACACCGAAAAAACCTATGTCCACTTTCCTGCCTTCGGACAGATTGAACAAGTAACTTTAGGCCAGTACCATGCGGATGGTTCTTACTATAAAGACACCACGCTCGTATTACCCTACTATGTCGTCAACCAATGGTGCGAAGGAGCAATCAATGTGAGCTCTTTATTTGAGTTGAATGAAAATCCCTGCTTTATCGTGAGCACAGTATTTATCCGCACGCGATCTTCAGGAGAATCTGATCAATCACAGTTGAAAGACATTCCCGGACCACCGATTCAGCTGAATATCGTAGCAGATCCTCCAGTAGCAAGCTGTCCATCCGATCCTGATATCCAGGCTTGTACTTCAAACGAAGCGATAGCAGAGGCATACGAAACATGGAAAGCAGGCTTCAGCTATACTGGGGGAACCGACCCCGTGACGATGATCTCTGGCGATTTTCCTGATTTGCCAACCAATCCGCTCTGCGAAGGTGTGGATATCGAATACGAATACATCATTGAAGACTTCTGCGGAAACAGGGATTCATGTAGTGCGACGTTTACGGTAACTGCTGCTCCTGACCTGTCGTGGACAGAACCGGCTGACAGCACCATTTCTTCCTGTGCATTTGCCGACCAGGCTGCAGTCAATACCGCTTTTGCAAGCTGGCTGACTTACGTCGAAGGTGTCGCCAATGTAGGTGGTGGATGCGATCCGGTGGTAACCAATGATGCAACTACAGCGCCTGATCTGTGCATGGGTGATTCAAGAACAGTCACCTGGACAATTACCGACCTGTGTGATACTGTCATGTTTGATGCTACATACACCGTAACTGCTGCTCCTGAAC